>Ga0123519_10006154_pt1 | contig 18956 bp, 13 predicted proteins | sample YelNatPaOPRAMG02_FD_87396 | JGI IMG/M metagenome (GOLD analysis project Ga0123519, IMG submission 87396) | Hot spring microbial communities from Yellowstone National Park - Yellowstone National Park OP-RAMG-02 (version 2) | ecosystem: Environmental > Aquatic > Thermal springs > Hot (42-90C) ... | reverse complement strand
TCCCTAAAATGGATGGAACTTTCTGACCGAGCCAATGATTTGGTGCGCAACTTCTCGGGTGGGATGAAGCGAAGGCTTGAGATTGCCCGCGGGCTACTCCACTCGCCTAAGGTGCTGTTTTTAGACGAACCGACCTTAGGCCTTGACCCCCAGACCCGTAACCGCATCTGGGAATATCTGATTAAACTCCGTCGGGAAAAGAATATTACTTTGTTTCTGACTACTCATTATATGGATGAAGCGGAATACTGTGATCGGATTGCCATCATTGATTATGGCAAAATTATTGCCTTGGATACACCAAAGGAACTCAAGGCGAAGATAAAAAATGATGTGGTAGATATCCAAACCTTTGATGACTTTGCCGCGGAAAAAGAAATTTTAACTAAATATAATATTAATGCCAAACGGGATGGCGATGGTTTGCATTTTGAGGTCCCGAATGGTGCCGAATTTGTGCCCAAATTAGTGCGCGAACTGAGCGTGCCGGTCAAGGCGGTTACGAGCCGACGACCAACCTTAGACGATGTCTTTTTGAAATTGACCGGTCGGGAGATTAGAGACGAAAGCGCCAGCAGTCGGGAACGGTTAAAAACCACAATGCGGCGGATGGGCAGAGCCTGGCGATGATTGATTTCTCCTGTATCTATATGGTCTGGTTAAGAGATACGCTTCGCTATTTTCGGGAGAAGAGCCAACTGTACGGTTCAATCACCCGACCAATTCTTTGGTTATTCATTTTGGGTATGGGCTTGAGGGGTTCCTACCAGCATATTAGCAATTTTAATTATACCCAATTCATCTTTCCTGGGATAGTGGCAATGACAATTATCTTCACCTCAATTCAATCCGCAATCACAATCATCTGGGACCGCGAGTTCGGGTTTTTGAAAGAAGTGCTGGTCGCACCGGTGCCCCGCACCTCAATTGCGATTGGCAAGGGACTGGCTGGAACAACCTTATCTTTGATTCAAGCCAGCATCATTTTACTCTTAAGCCCTTTGATTAAAATTCGTTTTCCGCTCATTCGTCTGGTACCAATCTATTTAGTTATGATTTTATTATCATTCAGTTTGACTGGGATTGGTATTGTGATTGCTGAGCGAATGACCTCATTCCAAGGGTTTGGCACAATTATGAACTTTGTTATTATGCCGATGTGGTTTTTGAGCGGGGCGATGTTTCCGCCCACCGGACTACCGAAATGGCTAAATATTTTGGTTAGAGTGAATCCTTTGACCTATGGGGTTGATTTGGTCCGTCGTTTAATCCTCGGATTGTCTTATTATCCGCTCTGGTTCAGTTTAGGTTACTTGGTTGTTTTCAGTATTGCTATCACTTTGGCTGCGGTCTTTTTCTTCAATCGCGGGGAATATTAATTAGTCGGAAGATTTAGATTTCTTTTTTCGCCAGCAACTTTAAGGTCGGTTTCATCATTCCGGAATTTATAACTGCCGCAATGGTTTTGACTTTTAGGACATCACCGATTGCTTTAAATTGCATTCGGTCAATCAATTGATTTTCAAGAACCTGGGTATAACCGATTATTTCGTTGTCCAATAAAAGAAAGACCAATTTTTCTTTATCAGGTGGTTGTAATTTTGCTTTTAGATATAATTCAAGAATCGGTTCGGGCCCTTGGTCTAAATTAGCCGAAGCCCGCTCAATTGCTGGATTGGTAAAAATTAATTCCGATAGTTTGACTGGTTTGAATTGAAAGTATCTTATTTGCTCAGGGTCGGAAGTCTTTTCATCCAAGACGGCTAACCATTCACCGGAATAAATTTCAACCTTACCCTGACTAATGATAAGATTGAGTTGGGTCTCGGCAATATCTTTCTCCGATTGAATCTCTAATCTCGGTCCTAAATCGGCGGCATAAGTCCTAACTTTTACCCGAAAGCCGAGTTGCTGAAATCGGTCAAGCAAAATGGCTTTTGTTTTATTATCAATCTTTGAATCCGCTATTAGTTGAATAATAACCTTTGGTGTGAAAGGAAAAGAAATCTTATTTTGCCGATTGAAGTTAAAGAATTGAATCTCCCAAAAAGCGGTCTTTGCTGAATCCGAGACCGCTATCCTTAAAGGCAATAGATGAGAACTGTTAATGGTTAATAATCCGTTCATTCTTTTCGATTGGGTTGGGTCAAGAAATATAAGATTGGGTTGGAAGGTAAAAACTAGCGCTCGTGAGTCTTTAGATTTTAGTTCAAATTCGCTAAAAAGGAGAATCCGCTCAATTGGAATTAAGATATTTGACTCTTCGCCCCTTGGGTGAATTTCCCATTTATCGTTTTTTCCCTCATACTGAAAATTGCCAATCCCTTTTATCCGCTCCAAGAATTTTTCGCCCGAACGGTGCCAAACCCCAGTTCGTTCTTCTTGATCGGGTAAGACTACTTTGCCTTTGAATTCGGCTTCGGTTAAGGTAGGAAAATCGGTTTTGAAACGAAGATAAAATTGAAAAGATTTTTGGTTTTTGAGTTGGGTGAAAGCGAATTTTGGTATTTCCGCTGGTGCAATATCTTTGGGAATGGGCGGTTTAACGACTTTTGAAGTGCAACTTAAAAGAATGACAATTATTAAACTAATGAATAAAATAGAAGGTTTTCGCCGAGCCAATCTGACCGACGCGGATAGTTTTCTGTGTCCGTGAACTAACATTCGCATCAGCAATATAGTCTAAAAAAAACGGCCAGGGACAAGCCCTGTCCCTACATCTATATCTGTTTCAATCGGTGGTTTCCATTTCATTTTCCTTAAGTTCAGAAATCCGAGCCGATGCTGAAATAGAAGGCTAAGGTCCTTTTCCGTTCCTTTCCGGGTTCCGGTTCACCTATTTCTTGTTCACGCAATTCGGATAAGGGCCATGCCCAATCAAACCGCAGTTGAAGATAAGAAATATAAAATCGCAATCCCGCACCAATTCCTACCTTCAAATCTTTAGACCGACCATTCTCCCAAATCGCATCCCTAATTGTATCGCGCACGGTCATTCCAGCATCAATAAAAGTGACACCCCGAATATCTCTTAGATCAATTGGCAAGGGAAAAGCGAGTTTGAATCGGTCAATGAAGGGGTGGCGTAATTCTATGCTTGCCAGAGCGAGTTTGGTGCCGACTTCTTGATAGAATTCATAAAATTCATAGCCACGCACATATTCACCACCTAAATAAAATCTTTCCGCATCTTTGCCAAAACTTGCAATTCCTGCCAGTCTTGCGGCTAAGGTATATCTTGGGGCAAGTTTTTGATAGTTGCGATAATCAAAATAACCCGTGTAGAAGGTTCGGTCCGAAAAGACAGTTTGATAAATTTCGGCACGGGCGCGGGTCCCTCGGATTGGACCAGTCCATAGCCAATAGGTATTATCAAAAATCAGGGCTTGGTTAAGGATAAATACCTTTTCGCTGAATATGGTATCTTCTTCCCAATAATCGCCCGCAGGCGTTTTTATATAACGCCATACTTCATTTTGCCAAAGCGTGGGCATAAACCCAACTTCTAAACGGAAGAATTTATTGAACGGATAAGAAGTTAGGATATCAATCCCGCGCTTTTGTTGGAGATAGACATAATTATAATATAGTTCCGGATAGTCAAAATACTGAAAAATCGCAACCCCCCAATCAATCCTTTTCGGCAAAAGCCAATAGGATAGGTAAAATTCCGAATTGCTTAGACTACGGTAAAGGTCAGTGTAGATATAAAACCGATGATTCCCCAAGGCGTCGCTAAAGGCAATCGCTGCGGTGCCAGTAACTCCGCTATGAGTAGAATAACCAGCCGCACCAATCGCATAATCCAAAGAAAGACTGAAAATATAAGGCTTCACCTTTGCCCAATCAATCCCTTCACTTTGATAACCGGGCTTCGATTCAAAGTATACTGATTCGGTAGATTCTACTAAAGGTATTTTGTGTAATGGTTCCCGAATTATGGCGATATCCCAGCCAAGATTATTATAATAGGAAAAGGCTAATTTTTCGCCCTCGGCGGCGATGCTTGGATAATAGACACCGCCTAAGAATTTGGTGCGATTGGTGACTTTCTTTTCGGTTAAAGAATAAATATAAAGATTATAAGAAGAGTCACCAGCCGTATAGATTAGACTTTTGCCATCCGGGGTGAAAATCGGATAGGCATAATAATCTTGTCGACAAGTTAATTGTTCAAAGGAATTTTGTTTTGTCCAAAGGAAAATAGCAAATGAGCCGGGTGACCATTCAAATTCTTTTGGCCGGTCCGAAACAAAGACAATCGTATCCCCACTGGGTGAAAATGATGGGTCGCGGTCTTCGTAAATGTCATAAGTAATTTTTTGCCAATCGCCCGTCTTGATATCAGCGACATAGATGTCCGAAAACCCATTTTTAACCCCAACAAAAGTTACTTTTTGATTATCCGAAGAAAGTTGCGGGGAGTAGACCCCATCCAAGTCAAAGACCAGGCGTTTTCTAATCCGACCCGAAGGGTATTCACAAAGGACTATCCCATCCCTGCCACCACTCTTAGCGACCAAGACCAAAAATTTCTCATCCGATGACCAGTCAATACCACCACGGAAAAGATGCATTGATTCAAAACCGGCCGACCGTTCGCCTTTAACTAAACGCCTTAATATTTTGCCATCAATCGCTGATGCAATATAGACATCGGTATATTCACTGCGGTCGGAGATAAAAGCAATTTTGGTTCCCGTGGGTGATAAGGCACAGGAGGTATTATAAGTTGAGCCATCTCGACGGTGATTGGTTAAAAGTTGGGCAATATCTGAAAAGTTTTTCTTGCTAACGACTTGGGGCCAATATTTGATTTTTAGATACTCTTCCCACCGTTCGCTAAATTCTTTTTCCGTCATCCCGAAACTAACCTGAAAGGCACTGGTCAAATTTCGCTTCAATTTCAAGTTGTGCAAAAACTCAATTACTTTTTTTCGACCATACCGTTCTTCAATGAAGCGGAAGATTGCTTCACCTTCGCGGTAGCAAAGATAACCCTTATCGTCCGAGAGTTGGTCAATCGGCACTAACCGTTCGTTAATAACCAAATCACGGATGAAGACATCGGCATTCAATTCGCGGGTGGATGAAAGAAATTCAGCAAAACCTTCCATCACCCAGAGTGGAATTTGAAAATCAGGGATTAGGGAGAGTATGGATTGAAGCCTTGGTTTATAAAACATTTCAAACTCAAAGATATGCGTCAACTCATGGGCGAGAACCGAACGGAATTCGGAATAGGAACCAGTGAAAGGCAAAACCACCCGGTTTTTAAATAACTCGGAAAAACCGCCCACCGATTCTTCAATGATATCTAAGATGATATTGGTCTGCTCAAATTCGTTAGGTGAATTATAAATAATCACCGGAATCTTGCCCTCAATTTTAACCGCCAGTTCCTCGCTAATCTTTTGATAGAACTCTTCACCGACTTTAGAGACAAACTCGGCTAAGTATTCGCCGCCACTGTAGAAATAAATTCGCAGGTGCTCGGTCTCTAAGGTCTTGAAATCAAAATCCCGATACTGGACCTTATTCTTACTGAAATAATATTGGGGAAACAACGAATTAAACCAAATTAAGAGTAAAATTATAAACGGACGGCATAAATTTTTAATCATCTTATTAATTAGACAAAAAAACCGGTCAATAAGTTTAATTGGCTATGGTTATTAACCACGTTTACCGATGATGTCGCCTAAGACCCGATAATAACCACCCCAATAAAGAATAGCCTCTTCTGGATTATAATTGGTATCAATTGTTGCTGCCACTACTTCACCGATAAACCAGGTATGGTCACCGGTCGCAATCTCTTTTCTAACTTGGCATTCAATATTGAGTGGACATTCTTCAATCCCTGGGGTCTTTACTACTAAAGATGACTGTTTGGTTAAACCGGTCTTTTCAAACTTATCCAAATCCCGTCCGGACTTTTCACCACAGAATGCCACCTGAGTCAGAAGATTTTTATGCGGAACATTAATCACATATTCTTGGGTTTGCTTTAAGAGATTAAAGGAATAACGGCGCGGTGAGACCCCAATCCCAACCAACGGCGGTGAAAACGAAAAGATATGAACCATTCCAATCGTGATGATATTATTCTCGGTTGTAACTAAGACACAAGGAAAACCGGGGAATTTGCGTAAGACACTACTAAAGTCATAAACCCGCGATTTTGGCACAATTTATTGTAAGGGTAAATTACCATAATGTCAATCTGCCAAAGCGCAGCGTGTCCGCCGAGCGCGGATTTTATCGGTTCAGAGAATAATAATCAGCCAGCCAGGCTTGAAGGAGAAAAGCGCAATTATTCTTCTGACAATGCTTCTCAACCACTTTGCTATCTTCCAGTGGTCGCGCATATTTTACGCACCAGAAAAATTGTGGCTGGTAATTATGCTTTTGGCTTATTGTCATTGATTTGATACCGGTGCCAACATCCTCTCTTTTTGTTTGGGGAATTTTTTGAGCCGTTATCAAAGACTCCTCCATTTCTTTTTCTTTTTGTGGGGATTAATGGCTGAGTTGCCTTATTAATAATTATAACAAAATATTAAGGCATTGTCAAATAAAATTATTGGGACTCCGTGTAGGGCAGACCGAGCCGGTCTGCCGAAATACTCTACGCAAGGCTAATCCGCCTCAGGCGGACTTGCCCTAACATATCTTAAGAAAAGAGACAAAAAAGTTCCTGGTAGTGAAATAAGGAGGCTACTCAGAAGTCTAACGAATAGGCTAATCCCAAGCCTAACCATAATTCTAACCCTTGGCCAATCCGCCTGCCTAACCCCGAACTCCACCACAGCCCTACGCTTTGGTCTTACCTTTAGCCAAACATCTTGCCTATCTTTTGCCCTACCTGCTCGGCTTAACTAATCCGCCTTAGGCGGACAACCCTCTATACCGCTTCCTGTACGGTATAGGGGCTAGCCCCACCCTAGCCCCCAATGATGTGGCAAGAGGACCTTTAGATTGAAAAATCAACGACTTAGATGATTCGCATCAGGCGGATTAGAAAAATTAAAGTCATTTTAGAAATTCTAAAGTCTTTAGACGGAAAATTTTAAAAATTCTAAAATTTAGCCACGAAAACCAATCACTTTTTGCGTAACTTCCTTAAAAACCCCGATTTGAACCACGAATTAACCGAAGAATATTCGAATTTATTTGTACCATTCGCATCCGCCTAAGTCCGCCTAAGGCGGACTTTGCCTACATTTTGGGCAAAGATTTCCGCATTTTCAAAAATCCCTGCCCCGAACCTGCTCCCTAAGTAGCCTACGGGGTTTCCTTGCCGGCGGTATCACCCAGAGCAAAATTTAATTAAGATACAGATAGATAAAAAATTGTGTCAATTTTGATGAGGGGAAACCCCTCATCTCCCCGGGTTTTATCCGCCTAAGGCGGATTTTCGGGGATTCAAAGGGGCAAAGCCCCTTTGTTAAGTATATTTATAATATACCCTTTTCTCGCACAACGATAGCAATCGTATTTTGAGAAATTGATAATCGGAAGGTAAGAAAAAGCGTAAATGCACTGGGTCTTGACTTTTGGTTGATAGTTGGTTAGGCTAAAGAATATGAAAATGAGAATCTGGCTATTTACTGTCTTATTGTTGAGTTGTAGTAAATCCGTGCCCAAAACAATCTTGAAACCGACCGAAACTTGGTTAGGCGTCTATCTTGCGGAAAAGAAGGTTGGTTATTCGGTAACAAAATCTCAAGCCATTCCTAACGGTTATCAAATTATCAGTCGCACCAAAATGAGTTTGAAAATGATGGAGAGGCAATCGGAGATTAATTCTTATTTCACCGGCACGACCGATAGCGAATTAACCTTAAAAAGTTTTGATATGGATTTTGTCACCAAAGGGAGTTCGTTCCGAATGAAAGGGAAAAGAGTTAATTCTAAATTAGAAATTACGGTGACGAGTAGTGGTGAGACCAAAACTAATGTCATTGATGTTAGGGGAAAACTTTATCCAGCCGCAGTAATTGGTAATATCGTGGCTGGGCAGGGACTAACCATCGGCAAGACCCATCATTTAAAAATCTTTGAGCCGACCGTAATGAATGCCGTGGATACTAAGGTAACGATTGAAAAAAAAGAACGGATTAAGGTGAAGAATCAAGAATATGACGCCTGGTGCTTAAATGTCACAATGTTAGGACTCACTTCAACTACTTGGATTGACAGTACGGGAGAGACGATAAAAGAGGAATCACCACCCGGTATCGTAATGCTTCGCGTGACACCACAAGAGGCATTAGCCGAAATTGGTGAGGACAAGACCTTAGATGTCCTCTCTTTATTCTCAATCCGAGTTCCAACAATAATCCCGAACCCCCGGGCGGTATCTTATCTAAAAGTTGCGCTTTTGAATATTGATACATCAAATTTACGTTTGAGGGATGAGTCACAAACAATAGTGGACACCAATCCTTTGGTGCTGGAAATTAAAACCGAGCCAATACCCGCCGCGAAAATTCCCTTACCGGTCAGGCACGAAACCGAATTTACCAAGCCGTCGCTTGCTATTCAGAGCGACAACCCTAAGATTAAAGATAAAGCCCAATCTATTATTCAAGGCAGTAAGGATGGTGTTTCTGCAGTGGAAAAATTAATCGCTTGGGTATTTAATAATGTTGAAAAGCGAGCCACCGCATCGCTCCCTTCAGCGATTGATGTCTTGAATAACTTGGCCGGTGACTGTAATGAACATTCGGTCTTGTTTGCCGCTTTAGCCCGCTCGGTTGGTATTCCAACCAAAGTTGTCGTCGGGTTAGTCTACTTGGATAACGGGTTTTATTATCACGCCTGGAATAAGGTTTATTTGAATCGATGGATTGCGGTTGACCCAACCTTTAATCAATTCCCAGCCGATGCCACTCATCTTAAACTCCAAGAAGGTGAATTATCCGAACAGGCAAAGGTTTTAAAGATTGTCGGCAAACTTGCGCTTGAAATCAAAGAATTCCGTTAATTTCTAAACTTAAATCGGCGAACCCGATTCGCTTCTTCTGAATTCTTTAAGATTAAGAAAAATGATTGCGCTTCGCTTCATCTTTCCAAATCTTGATAAAGGGATTCAATCAAATCCTGGTAGCGTTTGACTATCGCATCCCTTCTTAACTTAAGGGTTGGGGTCAATAAACCATTTTCTACGGAAAAATTCTCACTGAGTAAGGCAAAAGATTTTACCCTTTCGTGTTGGGCAAAATCTTGATTGATATTTTCAATTTCAACTTTGATTAATTTCTTAATCTCCGAAGTCTGGAGAAGTTCGGAATAGTTAGTAAATTCAATCTTATTCCTTTTCGCATAACTTTCTACTGCCTTTCTTTGCGGCACAATCAAGGCAACCAAACACTTCTTTTTATCGCCATAGAGCATAACTTGGTCAATATAATTACTCTCCTGTAATCTTTGTTCGATTGGCACCGGGGCAATATTTTTGCCATAGGAAGTGACAATCAATTCCTTGATTCGGCCTGTGATAACTAAATTACCAAACTCGTCAAATCGTCCTTGGTCACCGGTATGAAACCAACCTTGATTATCAATCGTTTGATTGGTTTCGTTAGGCTTATTAAGATAGCCAACCATTACATTTGGTCCTTTAACTAAAATCTCATCATTTTTGCCAATTCTAACCGACACATTGTCCAATGGCTTGCCCACGGTGCCGAAGCGATTCGCCTCAATGGTATTGGCACAGACCACCGGTGCGGTTTCGGTCAGACCATAGCCTTCAACAATATTAAAACCGAAGATATGATAGATTTTAGCGATTTTCTTATTTAGTGCTGCGCCACCCGAAACGATTAGCCTTATTCTACCGCCAGCCAGTCGGCGAAACTTTGCCGCCACCAGGTTATTATCGAACCAGTATTTAATCTTTAGCCCGAAGGGGATTTTTCGCTTTCGGTATCTGAGATTGGCATAACGATTAAGATTCTTCACGGCTGACCGAACCAACCTTCTTTGTAGTGCCGTACCTTCCGCGACTCGTCTTGATACTTGTTCATAAACTTTTTCTAAGACCCTTGGTACAGTAATCAAGACGGTTGGCCGAATCTTTTTCACATCTTGTGCAACCGTATCCAGGCTACTGACATAACCAATGGTTCCACCAGCCAAAAGTATTGTGTAATAACCACAAGTTCGTTCAAACATATGGCAAAGGGGGAGAAACGATGCCAACACATCCCTTTCGTTGACATTATAGCGTTTTATACAAGGCAACACATTGGAAAGGATATTGTTGTGAGTAAGAATTACCCCTTTTGGTTCAGCCGTGGTGCCTGAGGTATAGACATAAGTTGCTATATCACTGGGCAAAACCGAAGGAAAGTTAATATTTCCATTCTGCTTTCGGCCAATCAAATCATTAAATTTCCAATAATCCTTGCCATCAATTCCTGAATCGTCAAACACGACGATGTTTTTTAAGTTAGGTGTCTGGTCTTGGATATTTTTAATTACGGAAAAGAGTTTAGCATTTTCAACGAAGACCAATTCGGTTCTTGAGTCATTGATAATATATTTCACTTGCCAATCGGGCAAGATATGGTAGATTGGGACAACAATTGCTCCAATCTTTAAAATCGCTAAATCAGCAATTACCCATTCGGGCCGGTTGTAAGAAAAAATCGCCACCGGCGTTCCCTTTTTTATCCCAAGGGCAAGCAAACCAATTGCCAACCCTTCAACTGCCTTATGCAATTCTTCAAATGTTACACCTTGGTAATGCCCTTGCTTTTTATAAAGCAGCGCGGTCTTCTTGGGAAATTTATTGGCTACTTCAAGAAAAGATTCGTAGATTGTTGATTCAGTAATTATGCTCTATTTTAATAACTGCGTTTCTCCTGTCAAGCCGGTTATAGATGTAACAAATTCAGCACCTTTTGTCAACGCCGAACCAGGAATTGTTCAGAACTTCCTAAAAACCCTGAAACCGCCAATGGCACCGATTTTTTCGCAAGACCGGCGCAGATTAAAAAATATAAAATCAAAAATAAAAAATAAAATATAAAAAACACAAACTAAAAACTTAAAAATGTTCAGTATTTTAGTTTTTAATATGTGTCTTTTATTTTTGGTTTTTAATTTTTTATTTTTTAACATCTCTGCTTATCTGGGTTAAAGCGGATTACCTTCTTTTGGAAAAACTAACTTGTTAGCCGAACAAGCGATACTTTTCAATCCTCATTTTCTTATCACGCTCCTGTCAAAAGGTGCTGGGCAATGTCTTTTATTGACTTTGTTTGAATTTTTGTTAGTATTAACCCACCAAGTGAAAAAACTGCTTGGAGATGAGGGGAAACCCCTCATCTCCCCGGGTTTTAGAAAAAAATCTTTTTGGGGATTCAAAGGGGCAAAGCCCCTTTGTGCAGACGGCCCGAGTCGGATCTTCATCGACGAGGGTCGATTCGACAAATTGCTTAAAAGCAATATTAAGGAGGTGCAATGTCCGATAGAATAGCAATTGTTGGCATTGGCGCCACCCAATTCCGTTCCATCAGTCCGGATTTGTCTTATAAGGAACTGGTGTTTGAAGCCGCGGTCAAAGCCTACGAAGATGCCGGAATTGACCCAAGAAAGGATGTGGATGTGTTTGTCACCTGTGCCGAAGATTATATTGAAGGCACATCAATCTTTGACGAATACACCCCAGACCAATTGGGTGCCGCACTTCGTCCGATGCACACGATAACGCAAGAAGGTTTGACCGGCTTGGCATCAGTCTATTTACAACTACGGACCGGTGAATTTGAAATTGGGGTGGTGGAAGCCCACTCCAAGGCTTCTAACATCTTAACCCCGGATGGTATTGCAGCTTGTGCCCAAGACCCAATCTACAATCGCCCGCTGCGGATTAATCATTATGCTATCGCTGGTTTAGAAATGAGACGGTTTATGTGGGAAACCGGAATTACTGAAGAGCAATGCGCCAAGGTTGTGGTTAAAAACCGAAAGAATGCACTAAAGAACCCTTTTGCCGCTTATGGCGCGAATCTATCAATTGAAGATGTTATCAAAAGTTCTTGTGTCGCCGAACCCTTAAACGAACTGGATATTGCCCAACCAGCCGACGGAGCGGTTGTGATAGTCTTGGCGACCGAAGCGAAAGCCAAGGCATTGACGAAAAAACCGATTTGGCTGCGTGGGATTGGTTGGATAAACTGCACCCCGACCTTAGAAAGTCGGGATTGGGCAAAGGCAATCTATTGTGAAAAAGCGGCGATAATGGCGTATAAAATGGCAAAAATCCAAAATCCGCGAAAGGAGATTGATTTTGCCGAAGTTGACGATACCTTCTCCTATAAAGAACTGCAACACCTTCAAGCAATGAAATTGGGTTGTGAATGCGAAATGGGGGTTTGGATTGATACCGGAATGACCTCGCTTAGTGGTGAATTTCCAGTTAATCCTTCGGGTGGTTCATTAGGGATGGGTCATCTCTTGGAGGCATCAGGTTTAGCCCGCGTCTATATGGCGGTAAAACAGTTGCGCGGCGAAGCCGGCGAACTACAGGTGAAGAATGCTAATACCGCATTGGTTTGTGCCTGGCGCGGAATACCAACCACTTCCGGTGCGGTGGCGATATTATCAAATTGAAAGGAGACAAAATGGGTAGAAGAGTTGCAGTAGTGGGCGCCGGAATGACCAAATTTGTTCGGCGCGCCCAAGAGACCGGTAAGGAATTGTGTTGGGAAGCAGCCAAGATGGCATTAGATTCCTGTGGTATGACCTTAGACCAGATCGATTGTGTGGTCTTAGGAACCGCCCCCGATACCTTTGACGGTGTGCATATGAAAGGCGAATACCTTTCGGATGGTGCCGGTGCCTTGGGAAAGCCTTATATGCGGTGTTATGTTGGTGGTGGGACTGGTGTCTTTGCCCCAATCCAAGGCTGGTATCATCTTGCCTCGGGTCATTTTGACACCTGTCTTGTGGTCTGCGAAGAGAAGATGTCATCTTATCAGCCCCATCCCCAAGGCGCGTTTTTAACTATCTTTGACCATACCACCGAAAGACCCTTAAAACCAAATCTGCTCTGGATATTCGCCTTAGAGATGAATCGCTATATGACCACCTATGGCTTTAAAAAAGAAGACATCGCCCGGGTGGCGGTAAAGAATAAGAAGAATGCACTGGACCATCCGGCAGCTCAGATTCCAGAACAATACACGATTGAAGATATTCTCAATTCTGAAGTTCTCGCCTGGCCTGTGCAAAGGTTAGATGTGAGTCCGGTCTCGGATGGTGCGGTAGCGATTGTTATGACTAATGAAAATGTGGCACGACGGGTAACGGATAAGCCGGTCTGGGTGGAAGGAGTTGGCTGGGCATTGGATACTGCCTATTGGACGAATCGTGACTTGTGCTATCCCCGTTATGTTGAAGTTGCCGCAAGAATGGCGTATCAGATGGCAGGCATCACTGACCCTGCCCACGAGATTCATGTTGCTGAACCTTATGACCCGTTTGATTACAAGGAATTACACCATATGGAAGGTCTCCTGCTTTGCGGCAAAGGTGAGGCACCAATCATTACCGCTGAGGGTAAGACCGAACGGGATGGCGAACTACCAATCTGCCCCTCCGGTGGTCTATTGGGTGTTGGCAATCCAATTGCAGCAGCTGGTCTAATGAAAGTAGCCGAAATCTTTTGGCAGTTAAGAGGCGAAGCCGGTAAACGACAGATTGCCCGTAAAGCAAAACGCGGCTTAGCCCAAGCCTGGGGTGACTTGATGCAAGTCGGCACAGTGATTGTCTTAGGAATATAAGGAGGTTAGAATGTTGACCGCAAAAGATTTAATGGGAACAGGTCTTAAAAGTCTTGATTTTAAACAGAAGAAGGTCTTAACCGAAACCTGGAAGGCTAATGCGAAATATGGTTGGGACCAAGGGATTGCGATTGGTCGCTACTTAAGGGAACTGAAACACGGTAAGATTATTGGTATTAAATGCCATAAATGCAATCGAACAGTTGTGCCACCAAGAATCTTCTGCGAGTGGTGCTTTAAGCCAATGGACGAATGGGTCTATCTAAAAGATACTGGAATTGTTAATACCTTCTCACTCTGTTATGTCACCTGGGATATGAAACGCTTAACCGAACCGCAGATTCCAGCCGTGATTGAAATTGATGGTGCATCACCGGGTATGGGTATAATGCATCTAATCTCAGAGGTTGACCCGAAGATGGTAACAAGGGGAATGAAGGTGAAAGCGGTATGGAAGCCAGAGAACGAACGAATCGGTGCGATAACCGATATTAAGTACTGGAAACCAATAAAATGAGAAGAATGGAATGAAAAGGAGCAAAAATGGCTTTTAAAACCAGAATTCAAAGGCCAGCCGAAGCAAAGCCTTGGTATGGTGAATTACCAGTGGAAAGTCTTTATACGATGGGGATTGCCGGCGAAAAATTCTTCCGCACGCTCAAGGATAAAGGGAAAATTATTGGCGCTCGTTGTGAAAAATGCAATTATGTTTATGTTCCCCCTAAGATGTATTGTGAGCGGTGTTTTGAAAGCATAGAAAAGATGGTTGATGTTGGCTTAACTGGCACGCTTACTTCTTTTACCTTGGTTTATACTGATATTGATGGCAATCCATTGCCGAAACCGGAGATGGTCGGCTTAATTCAATTAGACGGCGCTTCAACCAATCTTTTTCACCGACTTGGTGAATGTGCGATGGATGATCTATATATTGATCTGAGAGTGGAGGCGGTATTAAAACCAGCAAAACAGAGGACTGGTTCAATTAACGATATCAAATACTTTAAACCGAGCAAAAAGAAAAGACCGATCAACCGAAGCAGAAAGACCGTGGACCGTGACCGTAAACCGTGACCGTGGTCCGTGAGCCGTGACCGTGAGCCGTGACCGTGAATGGAGCACGGAGAACGGGCAACGGTGAACGGACAATCCGCCTGAGGCGGGTTGACAAAATGTCTTTATTCATTATCTTTATATTATGATTTTAGCATCTGAGATTCGCACCGGTGCAACAATTAAGTTAGATAATGAACTCTATCGGGTAATTGAAGCCGAGTTTAAAGCCGGCACTGCCAAGATGGGCAGTCTTGTTCACCTAAGATTACAAAATATCAAGACCCGCACCTTTACCGACCGAAGATTCCATCCAGAAGAAAAACTTGAAGATGTCACCTTAGAAAGGGTTTCTGCCGAATTTTCCTATCAAAACGGCGAAAACTTTTATTTTCTCCATCCCGAGACCTATGAACCGATTGGTATTGAAAAATCAAAGATTGGCAATTTTGAGAGGTTTTTAGTCCCGGGAATGTATCTGAAGATTGAGTTTTATGAAGGGATGCCAGTAGATATCGTAATTCCGAAAACGGTTGACTTAAGGGTCGAATCAACCGGGGCAGGAGTCAAAGGTGAAACCGATGCTGCTTATAAACCGGCTAAATTAGAAAACGGAATTGAGATAATGGTGCCTCAATTCATCAAAAACGGTGACATTATTAGAATTGAAGTCGAAACCAATAAATATTTGGAACGGGTCAAAGGTTAATAGCACTGTTTATATTGTAGGGCTCGATTCAGGCTAAAAGAAAAGGAAATGCCCTACTTTTATTTACCAGCGATTTTAAATAAGTCCTCGCTGGTCTTTGCCTTGGTTAAGAGTTCGCAAGCCTTCTGAACTTGCGGGTCGTATTTGAGTCGTGCTTCGTATTCGCCTCGGCTACCCCATAGTTTTAAGGCAATCTCGCGTTCAATTTCGCGATTAATGAATTCAAGGCTGGAATCAAATTGGGCTTGGGTGAATTTGATATCTTTGCGCATTGCAATTTCTTTGACTTCCTCAAGCATTTCTTGAGTTATTTTAAACCCTTTGGTGATATTAGGGTGTCTTGCCGCATACTTGTTGGCGAATTCAAAGATTACCGCTTTGTTGATTAATCTTGATTCTAAATCACTCAATCGCTCGTAGGGGAGATAGACATCGGGCGTTATTGCACCTTCGCCATAGATTATCCGTTTCGCTTTACCCTTGGTGTAAAAAGTGGCTGGTTTTGTCAATTGTTTTTTGGTTGTATCTTTTTTGGTTGGGCGATTGATACACCGACCCGACGGTGTGTACCAGTAGGCAGAGGTCAATTTTAATGCTGCATCTTCAGGTAACGGGTATAAGGTCTGAACCGAACCTTTGCCAAAGGTCGTATCACCTAAGATGAGTCCGCGCTCCCAATCCTGAATCGCACCCGCCACAATCTCAGTTGCCGAAGCACTACCCCGGTCAACTAAAACAACTAAAGGGAAATTGCCGTATTTGGGGTCTTCTTGCGAGACATAACCCCGAAGACTTAATGGACTCCTTCCTTTGGTAATTACGATGGTATCACCTTTTGGGATAAATAATTCTGAGACCTCAACCCCTTCTTGTAATAAGCCACCCGAATTGGAACGTAAGTCCAATATCAATTTTTTAATCCCTTCAATTTCAAATAAAGAGTCTAAGGCGGAACGCAATTCAGGCGCCGCTACCTTTGAAAAATCTGCTAACCGGACATAACCAATATCATCAGTCAGTTTCCCAGCATAAGGAACCGCTTTAATCTTGATAATCTCGCGAATTATCGTAAAGTGCAATGGCTCGGTTGCACCTTCACGCATTACTTCCACTTCAACTTTGGTGCCCGGTTTACCGCGTAATCGTTTTATCGCATCATCCAGCGTGAACCCTTCGGTCGGTTCGCTATCAATCTTGGTAATCTTATCACCAGCCCGCATTCCAATCCGATAAGCGGGCGTTCCTTCAATTGGTGAGATAACGGTTAAGACATTATCCCGCAACCCAATCTGAATGCCGATGCCACCGAATTCCGCTTCGGTCTTTATTCTAAGGTCCTTAAATTCTTCGGCATCCATATAAACTGAATACGGGTCTAACGACTCAAGCATACCGTCAATTGCGGCTTGAATTAGTTCTTTGGTATCAACCTCTTTTACATAGTTCTGTTGGACAATATTTAGGATAGTGTTAAAGACATGCAGGGCTTCAAAGATATTGCCCTTTTGTGCCCAAAGTCTCGTCCCTAAAAAACCACCAACCAGCACTACCACCAGCAGACTTGATATTATTACAATTTTTTTTCTTTTCAATTTCATAATCTTCACTCCCTTCAATATTAATTATACCCTTTTTTTCTAAAAAATCCACTACTATTTTATTAATCTTTTTTTGTAACTCCTCAACGGAGAGGGTGCCGTCCAAGACTTTAATTCTCTTTGGGGCGCGCCGCGCCAATTGTAAATATGCCTCACGCACCTTCTGATGAAAATTGAGGGCTTCTTGCTCTAAGCGATCCAGTGTCTTATTTTGGGTTCGGGTTAACCCAACAACTACCGGGACATCAAGTAAAATAACTAAGTCTGGTTTCAAATCAAAAGTAGCAAATTTATTAAGTCTTGCGACAACCTTAAAACTTAAGTCCCGACCCTTGCCTTGATAGGCAAGTGAAGAGAGCGAGTAGCGGTCGGTGATTATCACGGTGCCTTTTTTAAGTTCCGGCATAATCTTTTCATAAGTGTGTTGGCAACGGTTTGCTAAATAGAGTAAGAGTTCGGTCTTGGGATGCATCGTTTTATTTTTCGGGTCTAAAAGAATTGTGCGGATTCGGTCACCAATCTCTGTCCCACCGGGTTCTCGTGAGATTAAACAAGGGACTGCTTTTGCTTTTAGGTAATTGTAAAGTAATTCGGCTTGCGTTGTCTTGCCCGAACCTTCAATGCCTTCAAAGGCAATCAAAACACCACGCACTGTTTAAAAGGCAGTCGCAAGATGATAGGGACGAGGCGCGCGTATTTTATTTACCCCTCGTCCCTGTCCGCCCAAGGCGGATTCGTCCGTATTTTTTAATAAATGCCTCGGTCTTCTCACGCGCAATATAGTCCGGAAATTGAACGGGCGGTGTCTTCATAAAGTAACTTGAGGGCTCAATTATACTGCCACTCAGTTTATTGTCTAATGCCAGTTTGGCACACCTTATCGCATCAATTACAACACCAGCCGAATTGGGTGAATCCCATACCTCTAATTTCAGTTCAATATTCAGTGGCACATCACCGAAGGTCTGTCCTTCCAGCCTCATATATGCCCACTTGCGGTCGCGCAGCCATGCCACATAATCCGATGGACCAATATAGATATTTTCATCGTCAATTTTATATTTTAGTAATGAAGTGACCGCACCCGTCTTAGAAACTTTCTTAGAAGCCAGTCTGGACCGTTCCAGCATATTCAAAAAATCAGTATTGCCACCAACATTGAGCTGGGAAGTTCGTAACAGTTTAACCCCTCGGTCATTGAAGAGAGTGACTAATACCCGATGCAGGATTGTTGCCCCAACCTGTGATTTAATGTCATCGCCGATTACCGGCAAGCCGGCATCTTTGAATCGCTTGTGCCAGTATTTCTGGGAAGCAATGAACACCGGGATACAATTAACGAAGGCACATTTTGCCTCTAAGACCTGTTCCACATACCATTTTGTTGCCTCTTCGCTACCCACTGGTAAAAAATTTACTACCACATCCGTCTTGCTCTGTTTTAAAGCGGTAACAATGTCTGCGGTTGGTCCGGGTGCCTTTTCGATAATTTGGGAAAGGTAATAACCCAAACCATCGTGGGTCATTCCCCGCAGAACTTTGATGTTGGTCTTCGGTACTTCACAGAACTTATAAGTATTATTCGGGTAAGTGAAGATTGCCTGGGCTAAATCTTTTCCGACTTTGCGCTTATCAATATCAATTGCACAACTAAATTCAATATCGCCGATATGATAGCCACCCAATACCGTATGCATAATGCCTGGGATGAACGAGCCGGGTTGGGCATTGCGATAATAATAGACACCCTGGACCAAACTTGAGGCACAATTGCCCACACCGATAATTGCAACT
>Ga0123519_10006153_pt1 | contig 18957 bp, 20 predicted proteins | sample YelNatPaOPRAMG02_FD_87396 | JGI IMG/M metagenome (GOLD analysis project Ga0123519, IMG submission 87396) | Hot spring microbial communities from Yellowstone National Park - Yellowstone National Park OP-RAMG-02 (version 2) | ecosystem: Environmental > Aquatic > Thermal springs > Hot (42-90C) ... | reverse complement strand
CCTTGGCAAGATACCTTTTCTCCAAAATCAGTAGAGCATTGTCTGTAAGATTTGGTTTTTTCAAAGCAAGCCTTAACATTTGAATACTAAAGTAATTAATGTAGGTGTCATAAATAATTGACAAAACATGAATGCTTGAATTCTTCCTTATGGAACCTTTGTAAAAAAGTTTTGATAAAGAACAAGTTCAGAGTTAAAGGAGCTTTACCTCCTGCGCCCCCTCCACACCCCTCGTGTTAAGATGGGATAAAGTCGAGAGCCTATAGTCCCTTACCAACACCGTCAGCTCCCCAAGCTCCCTAGGATCCATCTGTTCACCGTACATTAAGTATTTACACGCGAGCTTTACCATGTCAAACCTTCCAACCCTCAAATTTTCCCTTATGTCCACTTCATTCCGAGCCAAGTATGATAGGAGCCGGTCGTAGTTTATAACAACACTTTTATCACCGAAGTCGATCCTCTTCCAGAGACGGTTAAGCTTAGGCTGGCTAAAGCTAGCTCCAAACGGGAACTGATGTATAATATTCTGCGAGACACGCCCATTATCTGGGTCAGTGCAGTCCTTCTGAAGATCGATACCTGCCTCACTAAATGCTTCAACGAAGTTTCTCCAATCGTCTAGTTCAACTGGGATGCTTTCCCCTCCTTCATCAGTATAGTACCAAGGGAAGACGTCACTACCGAACGCCCACTCATAGATGTATCCGACTTGAGATGAGCCGAGAGGTCTAGTTATATGCGCATACTGGTAAAACCCCTTCTTAAAAAAGTAGTCTTCAAGCTTTTTTATAATTGTGTGCTTAAGAAAAAGCTTGTGACCTATATTCACCGACTTACTGAACTCCTTTCTAAAAGCCACAGGCAAAGCCTGATAAGTGCGTATGTTTCCTCCTATACCTGGGAATGACCGCCTGAGCTCAACATCGATCTCCGCCTCACTACCGAAACCGCCTTTACAGATGAATTCAACATCATTCAGCATACAGCTTCTGCAACAACTTACAATCCTACATAAATAAAGATTAACCAACCGACAATAGGACACATATGGATAAAGGCGAGGTTTATGAACAGCCAACAAACCGTCTGCTTCACCTTTCTCGCAACAAGCACGGGTTCTTCGAGCCTTACCACCAAGCGCACAGCCCAAACCACGATCACGACCTAGGGGGAGTGTGAGACAGCACCATGAGATCCCACCTTTAAATATTGATACCTTTTAATTGATTCAGATGAATGAACCCTTCGGATACAGGCTAAAAGAATGCGCAATTCTACTTTCTCTTCTACTGGTTCTATCTCTACCATCCTTTGATAGAGTTCAAAGTTGGAGCAACGGCGGCTTCAGCTCAAACCCATCGAACCCAAACTATGGAACCCACGATTGGGTCGCTCAGCACGCTTTAGACTGGCTACCAAACGATAAGAAAGATTACATCCTCGATAATTTGGCAACCTATTTGTATGGGACAGAGCTTCCTGATAACGGACAAGCAGTAGATGGAATAGGAGATACAGGAAAACACCACATTTATTTCTACCAAAATGGTGCGTTGCAAGACGATTCAGCCGCCACAAGAGCTGAAGAAGAGTACTTGAAATCCTTGACATATTTGATACAAGGTGACCTAAAGAATGCAGCAAAACATGCCGGGATTATGACCCACTACATTTCTGATATGGCGGTCTTCGGCCATGTCATGGGCTCGCAGACCTGCTGGGGTAACGAAGTCCATCATAGTGATTACGAGGATTATGTGCAAAAAAGAACTACTGACTATATTTCGGAGTTCAACCAGTATTTAACGTATGATGGTAGATTAGACAACGTTTCCGCTTATAACGCGGCTGTAAGTCTTGCCTATGATACCACCTTCGACCCAAAAGGAAACCTTACTGCTGTCTGGATGGACCGAAACTATGATTGGAACAACCCTATTTTTAGAGAAAGGGCTATCGAGTCGATCAACCTCGCAGTGAACTACGTTGCAGACACCCTTTACACGCTTAACGCTCAAGCCCAATCATCTAACCCTACAGTAGCCCATGTTGTAATCAACGAAATTGAGCAGAACCCTACGGGAACTGATGCTGGACAAGAGTGGGTGGAGCTCTATAACCCGACTTCAGACTACATCGACATCAGCGGGTGGAGAATATCCACTACCGCAGGAGAAACAGTTACTATCTCAATCCCATCAGGGGCCAGGGTTCCAGCCGGCGGATATTACGTTGTAACATACGGTTCACAATGGTTAGATAATGAAGGTGAATCGACCATCCTACAGGATTCTAAAGGTAATGAGGTAGATAGAACACCTACCTTCAGCGACACATATAATGATGATCGGAGCTGGCAGAGATACCCAAATGGGTTTGATACAGACGCTGACTCAGACTGGCGGTTCCGATCCTCTACAAGGGGGTTATCCAACGGTGGAGAAACAGCTGGCACCACCACAACCGCAACGACAACTACAGTTATTCCCACTTCAGCTACAACCACCACTGCTACCACGACCACAGCAACCACAAAGACTACCATCCAAACTTCGACCATTACAGCTACAACTGTTAATACGACAACATCTCCCACAACTACGTCATCTCCAGCAACGTCAACAACACCTTCACCCAACCTTGGATCAGATATTCTGACACAAACTAGCCTAGGATTATTACTTATTGTGATAATGACAGTAGCATTAACTCTTCTATTAAGGAGGGGAAAGACGAAGCGATTTCAGAACCATTAATTGGATTTCGGGCCATTCCTATGCCCTCTTGATATGTCTTCTTTGCTAGAATTCCCTAAAGCCAATACTTTACTGGACTGACGGCCCAAAGACAAAAGTTAACGGAGACCACCCTAGTCAAGACTCCAACTAATTCTATCAAAGCAGTGTAGAACACTTTTGAGTAGATCTTACTCTTTTTTGACTACGAGTGCCCAGAACTTTGTCTGCATAGCACCATACCCGAATTCCACTACGTCCCACCCTTCTGAAGAAGCTCGGTTCAAGTCTTCTTCGATCTTTTCTGCAGTTCCCTCCGTTAACACCCTATATCTTTTCACCATAACAACACACCAACTTTGCGGTTTTAACTTCCAACTTATTAACATATCCGATGTTAAGGTTTCACCCAAAGACCAACTTCTATGTATTTCTTTGATCAAAGAAGGAGTTTTTACTAAAGCTTTTTCTGGCCATTATGAACAATGAAGAGATGTTACTGGACAATTTCAAATAAGAGCCTGTGATGGATGTTTCAGTTAGAATTCTGCGCCACCACACCACTCCGATGATAGGACTTTCATGCGAGACAAAAGGACCTTGAACCTTGAATGATCTGCTGAAAGTTACCCCCATTGTTATGCCATCATAGAGCGCTAAATAACATTGAATACTAAATTAAAAGACTTAGAGCGGGCCTGGGGGGATTCGGACCCTCGACCCTCGGATTAAAAGTCCGATGCTCTACCTGGCTGAGCTACAGGCCCTTATTTGGTGCTTCAAAGGTCAATTAATTATCCTTTTCTGTTTTTCTATTGCTCGTAAATTTTACAAGGTTTATAAAAGTGAGTGCAATAAGAAGGAAGAGTAGAACCAAGATCGAAATCCGACTAATTCTCGTGGAAAGAATGAAGCCTATTGTCAAAAGAATCGTGGCAAAGAAGATTATGGTAACACTAGTTTCAGACCTTGGCATGTCTTCTCATATCTTATAGAAGGCTAAGGTCTTCCCTTCTGACTTGAGGTAGATTACTTCGTACCCCACAAGGGGTACTGAGACGACTAGAATAGTAAGACTCTTTGGGAGTATCATCTTGTCATAGGATTCTGTTAGGTTGGCGAACTTGACGGTAAATGGAACTGAAACGTTGTCAAAGACGACTTCATCGACCTTCCAAGACATGAGCCCATTATTGTATAGAAGCATTTCAACCGATGACAAACCCTCTTGAATTGAGATCATGTTGATTTCAGAATATGGTTGGGGAGCCTTAGTTATTGTTATGCTGCCAAACCATGGCGTAAATACAGCCAACAAGTATGTGGATGAGGCAATTGTCAAAGATAAAATGATTAAGGAAGTTAGAGCTGTGGATAGGCCTTTCTTCAATTATATCACCCTACAGTAACCTCCTCCATCAAAGAATACTAGAATAGAACAAGGGTTAGGGTTAACTTGATCCAACATAATTCTAGAGACGTCACCTGGGCGAATTCTCAACACATGGTCTAAATTGAAGTACACGCCATCCATTAATACCCCTGTCACATCAACTTGCGACGAGCCAACATTTCTAATGAAAATTGAGGTACTGTTGTCGGAAACAAAGACCTCAACCAACTCCACTTCCATAACACAATTCGGTAACACGTTCGACGAGCTAAACTGAAATGGGCTTAGAATTAAGACTAGAACAACTAGACAAAGAAGCTCGTCAAATACCAACTTCAAGTTCTATCAAAAAGGTTAATCACAAAATGGGGATAAAAGCACCTCTAAAACCTTCCTTAAAAGCTGCAAACAGCAATAAACTTATTACATGACGACAAAAAATAGATCTAGAAAAAGAAAAGGTTTAAGCCGTGTCCTAACAGAGATGATATTTCTTCTCCTAGCTTCCACAACAGCCATTGGCGCCTTCTCCCTGTACAACAACTACTCGTCAAATATGTCAGGAACTACTAAAATCATAATAGAGCAAGCAGACATTATAGCCACACAAAACAAAGCATACATAATTGTAAAAAACGTTGGAACGACCAATGTAGCCAACATGAGCGTTACAGTTGACGGTAATTCGACAAAACTGAACACTCAACTTTCACCTGGGAAAGAGACCGCGTTAACAGTCAACACGCAAGGGGTTGTAGCAGGTAGGCAATATACAATAGCTCTTACCGCTTTAAATGAGAACGGCCAAGAAGTCTACACAACGACATATACAACTACAGCAAAACCATAGGAAACGGCAACCCCTCCTTTTTTGCTTAAAAGAAAATCATCATATTTATTTGTAGATGATTAAAGAAAAAAGAGGTTTAATTACAAGCATATTTTCTAAGGAGCCGCAAGACAAGTTTAAAGAGAGTTTATATAAACAAAGCGAAGGAAACAAAGTAAAGTTAACAACTATTGCGGGAGAAGAAGATTACAAAGTCATAGAAACATACTTCCTTGAACTTGGGAAGGAATATAGGCCTAAGATCTACATAGCAGAGGCAAACGGCCAAAGCTACTACCTTGTTAAGGAGCCCACATTAAACGGGACAGATAGAGAGCAATTTGGAATAATACTAGGGTACATTATTTCTTCAATGGATACGAAAGAGTTTGATAGAACACTCTATTTGGAGTACTTGGAAAAAAAGATCTTAGAAATCGCGAAAGAGACCGGCATAGAAGTCGACAACAAAAAAGTAGCTTTATTTTCTGAAATAATTACTAGAGAGACGCTTGGATATGGTGTTGTCGAACCGCTTATTTTTGACGACAACCTTACAGATATCTCTTGTTCTTCATGCGACCAACCGATCTTCGTTAAACACAGAGAATACTCCGAATACAATTGGATGGCTACAAACATAACTCTTTCAGAGGAAGAATTAGACTCCATAGTACAAAAGATAGCTTCTAGGTATGGTAGAGGAGTTAATGTTCTATCACCCCATATTGAGATAATCACTAAAGAAGGCCACCGAATCATGCTAACCTATAAGACAGAAATTTCGCTACCCTCCTCTACTTTTACAATAAGAAAGTTTCCATCCAAACCTTGGACGATACAGAAGATTATCGCAAACAAAACCATAAATGTGGACGTTACAGCTTATCTATGGCATGTCTTAGAAAAGAGACAGTTTATCATAATCAGTGGTCCAATGGGGTCGGGGAAGACAACCCTTCTTTCGACCCTTATTCAACTAGCTGATCCATCGAGCAAGATACTTACTATAGAAGATGCTGCGGAGATCGCTATTGGGAACAGGCCGAACTGGCAACGCTTGATTTCTAGGAGAGCAGGGCAAAGTTCATGCCAAGATATTGGGCTAATGGAGCTTGCAATACTTTCACTAAGAACCTCTTCCGACTATGTGGCCTTAGGTGAGGTCAGAGGGGTAGAAATTCAAGCACTTGTTCAAGCAGCTGGAACTGGGTTAGGCTGCATAACGACTTTCCATGCTGGAAATTTAGAGGAACTTCTAAGCAGAATGAGAGGAAAACCTCTTTCAGTAGAGGAATCGTTCTTACAAACGATAAGATGTGTGGTCTTCTTATCTAACATAAAACTTAGTGATGGGAAACAAGTAAAAAGGATACGTTCTATCGAAGAACCAACTTTCAAAAATGGGAGGGTTTCGTCAACGAAAGTCGTAACATATGGTGATGGACCTGATGACAAAGGAATTGATGAACTTTACAGAAGAAGCAGGCTCTTAAAGAAGCTAGAAGACGACAGCAAAGACACTTTAAGTGAACTGCAGAGGAAGCGGAACTTCATAGCACAACTAGTTGATCAAGAAGTCAACACGTTTAACCAACTTTACCCACTTTTAATAAAATTCTACAGTGGGAGATATGGAGCCTAATCAAGTACTTCTTTACGTAATGGCCTTAACCACCTTTGTGAACATAGCCCTTCTTCTGCTAGAAAGATACCCAAACTTCATAAAGAGCCAAAGGAGGATAAAGTTTAACCTAAAAGAAAGGATAATTAGTTCCCCAAAAATCAGAAAACTGGTCTACGACATAGCAGCAGACCTCGTTCCCCGATACAGAAATGCGGGGGTAGAGAAAGGTTCAGAAGGACTATTAGATTACATAGAAGGGGCCGTATATAATTCGATAATTTTAGGAGCCTTGACTTTGATAGTGTCAGCACTTCTATCGTTAATCTTCAAAAACATGTTTATGATACTTATGGGGCTAACAGGCTTTCTAACGATATTCTACCCTTACATAGATTACCTAACAATAAGAGGTGAGAGAGATAAAGCAATTAATAACGAGCTTCCATTCTTCGCCTTCACCGCATACATATATCAAGAAAGCGGGCAGAACATAGACCAAACATTCAACCATATAGCGGAGAGGAACATATTTAGATGGATAAGGACAGAATCAAAGATTATTTTAACAGACTTAATGATACACACCCAGAACTTGTACGCCTCACTTAGGGCGAGGTCTTCGACAACTAAGGCAAAGCTCTACAAAAGGTTTCTTGACGGATACGCTGGACTATACGCTACAGGAGGGAACCTATTACGGTACTTAGAACATCAGATACAAATCATAAAACAAGACTTTAAAGCTAGAAACACCAGTTACATAGAAAAGGCGCTTATGATTTCTGAGATAAACCTAATACTGACCGTTATATTACCCACTGTAATAATAGGTTCGACCTCAATTGGATCACAAGCTACATTGGCGTTCCAAATTCTAATGACCTTTTTCCTCTTAGTGTATACGTTCACAATTGTTTTAGTGGTAGAAGGCATAAGGCCTAAGATGGGTACAGGAAACGTTAAGTTAAAGCCGAAGATACTCGAAATTTCGCTAGCCATAACGATGTCGCTAACCTTCTACCTAATATTGAATAGCATATGGCTCTCAACCTCGATATTTATAATAACTCTCTCACTTCTTTACGGGTACAGAGGAAAAAGAAGGCTAAAGGAGATAGAAGGACTAGAAGAACCACTACCAAACTTTATAAGAAATATAGCAGACTATAAAGCAGCTGGAAAAAGCATATACCAAGGAATAGCGTTAACAGTCGAAGAAAATAAGTATAACGGGAGATTCTTAGACCTACTTAATCGAATAAAAAACAGGCTATCATTCAACGCCACTAGTGTGAGCTCTACTACAGGAATATGGTTAGTTGATTACGTATTCGATAATATTGACCTAATGCAGAGAAGTGGGGGAGGAAACACAGACACATTAATGGAATTAGCTAACCTAATTGAAGACACCAAGGCAGAAAAGGAGAGGGTGAAAAAGGAAACAAGCTTAGCGACCTATCTAACCTACCTCTCACCACTACTATTCACGTTTGTGACAGCGTCGATCTTCGCACTAGCGGAGATCGTTTCAGGAAATGTTACAGAGCCGCAGATCTTATCATTAACGATCACACAAACTCAAAAGGAATGGATCTACCAAATGATAATTATAGCAACAGCTTCTAATGCCTTCATTTCAAAGTACATACAAGAAGGCACGTACGAAAACACAATACCAATAGCGTTAGCCTTGATCATCGCATCAGCCTGCGTGCTTGAGATGGAGCAGATCACACAAATCATCAAGAACATCGTAGGTGGAACCTGATGGGAAATATCATTCAACCAGAAGAGGTGATCGAAAAATACATGGTTCAAGGAGTAGAGGTGACAATAACTGAGAGGGAAAAAGAACTCGAATATTATGTTAAGGAACCTCAAACATCGGATAAAGAGACGAAGATCGTAAAAACTTACGTAGACAACATCTATTCAAGAGAACATCCATTAAAGGGGATGGACAAAAGCTCCGTAGATAATGAAGTAGCAAAACTTCCAGAGCCGATACAATATCACATCAGAAAAATGATGTCATGTTATGGAAAGATTTACCCTATAACACTAGACCCTAACATCTTAGAGATCTACATAATAGAAGTAGACAGACCGATCTACGTGAGACATGGACACTTCCCCAAGCACCCATACATTAAGACTAACCTAAAGTTCAAAGACATTAAGGAAATGGATGACATAATAGAACGAATCAAAATAAAGATAGCAGCGAACAGCAGCATCAACGCACATGAGGGTTTGGTAGATCGCAACTTCTATGCTCAAATAATCATCCAAAAAGAACCCTATAACAGCATATGCTTCTTAAAAAGAAGGACCGAAATCACGGCAACAAACTTGTGGCTAGTAGAGGAGAAGATGCTCACCATGCAAGAGATGGTGTACCTATGGACCATAATAGAAATCAAGGTTACAATCGCACTAACTGGGGCAGGCCGTGAAGAGAGAAGACGCTTTCTTAATGGATTAATAGAGATGATCCCACTAAAGTCAAAGATAATGGCGATCGAAAGGATGCCATTTTCAAAGACGTCACATGAATTCTTCTTAAAAGTAAACATAAGCGGGAAGTCTGGGCTTGACTATAGAAGAGCACTTGAGATAGCGAGAAGATATGGTGTAGAATACGTTGTAATGGATGGAGATGAGATCCAGGAGAAAATTGAGCTTCCAACTGAGGAAATATGTTTTATATACAGTAGACAAACACCATTAGAAACAACCGCTGGGATGGGGGTACGCTTGATCCTCCCAAACAACCAGCTAGCTGAGAGCATAGAGTATGTAGAAAAAGTGGATGAACGGGAAACGCCCATCAAAATAAACGGATATGACACACCTAAACAGTTGTATGATAAGAGTAAAGTACTTCAATCGTGGGCTAAATTGAATAACGTGAACAAGGAGAAGGTTATTGAGAGCTTAGCCTTGAAGATCAATCTGATGATGTACTTAAGCAGAAAGGACAGATGAGCTTAAAGGCGATTGCCGAAGCATAGACTATAGGATACTATGAAGAGAAAGGGACAATCAGCCAGCATAGCAATAGTGTTCATAGCGCTAATGTTCATCTCAGCGTTTACAACGTTGTACAGCCAAGTACAGAGTTTTAGAGAAGAGGTGAGATCGGAAGAAATAAAAATTGAAAACCAATCAGATAAAATTAGAGAGAAAATCACATGTTCGGTAAATGGAAGAACACTCCTAATTGAGAACGAGTGGACAAAGTACACTAAAATAAATTACATAATATTATTTAGCGAAAACAATTCAGTTAAACAGGTCTTAGACGTAGATATCACATTACCCCCTAGAAACCTTACAAAAATACAGTTAGACAACATAACAAACAAGGTAGCAGTGATAACAACACTCGGCAACATATTTCCAGCTCAAAAGGAGCCAGAAGAACCTGAACTCTCGCACAATTACTTTGGAGGGATAAATGAACAGGGAGGTACCATACCAGTAAGGGTCTTCGTCAACCCAAATAACACCACTGCCTTCTTTGTTGTAGAAGGGCTTAACACCTTACATCATTTCCATTGCAACGGGACGAAGATTGGCACCTACCACTTAGACGCCTACTGCTATGTCGCAGATATACCGTATCACTCGTGGGGGTTTAAGCTTGCACCCGCGTACCCTATGATCAACCATTCCGGATGGATTGGGTATAGGATAGTTTCGCTTCAAAAGGGTTATGGCGTAGGAGAGTTCTACGACCTATGTCTTCTATTCAACGACTGGGTATTGAACCCCGCGGATAAGATGGGGGCACAAAATACTACAGCCTATTCCTTAGAAACGAGTGTTCCACTAAATTTCGTAGTCCAATCGATGTCTGGTAATAGAATAATTGGAGTTTCTGCGTCCAGCTACGGCGGCAAAACCGCTTACGTTATACACGGCGTATACGATTCTCAAACCTCGACGTTCAAGGTCTATAAAACCAATGTGACAATGTACGCATCTTATACTGGTTCAAAATATTATGTGTGGAGCTACGACTACCCCTACTTCGTAACCCGCATATATGGGTCAAACCCTGATACGATCACCGTCTACAAGTTCATCAATGATAGCAGGGCAGTTAGGCTATTCTCAACAAGATATTCAGGATACACCTCCTACTTTGTAGGAAACGGTTTCTTCTACAGCTATAACACAACATATAGTGGATTAACCTTAGGCGCAAAAGATCTTAAGACGTTACAATGGAAGACAATAAACATACCATACAAGCCAACAGCATTTAAAAACACAGACTACGGTCTAGTCTTTATCAAACTAAATGGGTTCGAGATATACAACCCCGACCTAACAATTTCAAAGAAGGTCACCTTCCCTAATACGACATGGTATAACCCATTAGCTACATATCAATCAGAGTACATTTCTGATGGAGGAGACTGGGGTTACGAATACTTCCCATACCAGTTCGCCTTTCTAGATGAAAATACAATAGTAGCGCTAGTAAAGAACAAATATGGGATGGCTGAACTTGTTAAGATGGATATATGACTTATTCGAAATAAGAAAACATGTCAGCATAGTTTATGTAAAGTCTCTTCCCTAAGTGCTCAGGCTTTATTTCGATAATTCTAGTTGGAGGGATATCCCATCTCTCAAGTGCGTCAACTATTCTCCCACGCACCTTGTACACTCTGCCACAGCCACATTTAAAACTAAAGAAACCATTACCCTTTAACGTTCTATTACTAGTGGTAGGCGCTATTGAATAAAGGGAAAACTTTTCCCCTACTTCTTCGAGAAAAAACTTCTTTGCCAAAGTCTCCTGCCTTTTCTCATCACAAACATCCACTAACGCCTGTATCTTCTCCTCTGAGTAAAGCGCTGGATTCCTTTCAAAAATTGTCTTCAACATTTCTGCGACCTTTGGAAAGATAGCCCCTTCCCTTTTCTTTTCATCGAGCACATCTAAGAAATGTTGCTTTATCAAAAAAATCGCAACCTCTTTTTCTGCCTGAGGACCTGAAATTCGATCGCTTTGAAACCATTTGGCAAAATCCATCATCCTCTCAACTGGCAATTTGGATAATGCGACGAGATGGCGAAAGGTAAATTTGAAGCTCTGACCAGACAACTCTTCAGATTCTCCATTAACCGATAAGATCATTTCCTTTAAATCACTTGGGAACTTGTAGAATTGGATAACACTGTCAACTGTGTAAGTTGATAGGTTATACTTCTCCGCTATTTCCCTTATAGTTATCCCATTTTGTTTTTCTTTCCAAAACAATTCCGCTGCTTTAAAATAATTTACTCGACATCTTTGATAGTTCCTTTTAAAACATTCTACTTTAGCTTCCTCATCACTAAGATGGACTATTTCAGCCTTTATCTTCAAACAACCAAGTTCAACGGCAGCCCTCCACCTATGCTCCCCGTCCACTATCATAAACTTGTCACCTCTAGGTGTAACTAATATTGGAGGAAAACCTTCGACCCCTTTTTGGACAAGGTCCCCTTTTAGTTTTTCATACTCTTCAGCCCTAATATGGTTCGTGTTAAATGCGTTAGGATACACCATCTCCACCGGAACATACGTGTACTCACATTTAACCCAAGTTTTCATAGTAGCTCACAAGAATCTTTTCAGCAGCCTTCCGCAAATTATTCTTATCCAAAGAGAAATATTGCGATATAAAATCTAGTGTTATCGGATTTTCTATTCCAAAAAGTTTGAAAACCTTCTCACAAGCAATGTGCAGTACACATACGACTCTAACTCTTGTCGAATAGCCTCCGAAGGAGAATCTATTTAAAAGTGACATTGAAAATTCGTGAACCTTAGCCCATAACAATGTAGATCTAACACCTACTAGAATGTCAGTGTAGTTTTTTATGTAATCATTTGATTTCAACCTTTCAAGGTACATTTTCAAGTAAGAATGGCTTTCATCCCTCGGGTGTTCGTAGAAGGCACAAAACCTGTTTAAAACCTTAAGGCAGTTTCTTTCGTTCACCTTTAAACCCATTTGACGAAACTCTGTTACTAGTTTACTACAAAATACGGGGCAATGGTATTTACATGCCATATACATGCTGAAGAAAGCGGTTTCAACAGGGTTATTCCTAGCTCGTTCGCTTGTTATACTTTCTGCAATACGCCTTGCTTCATAAGCGACCTTACTGTTCAGCCCTAAACGACCACATACACCATTAATAATACGGGTTATATCATGATCCTTCTTCTTTTGCACAGTCAAAACCGCAGGGTAGGTGGAGAGGCCGAAGCACGTTTCCTCAACGTTCCCTGCAACAGCCCCACATTGTGAACACGCTATTTCACCATACTTATCGATTGCCAACCTCCCTCCGCAATAAGAACACCGTTCAGCCATCAAGAAGACAATTAGACGAAAAATAAAAGAACCAACGCTAAATCCTTAGAAGAGGGGTTATAAGCGGAAATTAATAGCCAACATTCAAACTATGTCCCCACTCCGTTTTTATGATTAGGTGCAGAAACTAAAAATATTAAAGTTTGTTTGAAGGTTCTTTTGAATATGACAACATATTTTATTAGCTTATGCTTTGAAAAAAAATTCACTCCAATCTTTCTCTAAGTGGCGATTAAATATATACGCAATGTTATCAAAGCGAAGGCGACAGCCTTCACGAGCCATATCAGATGTATGATGCTGGCTAAAGATCGTAAGCCAGCGTCATACATTATATTATTATATGCCAGAGATGGTCGCATCCTATATATGGTGTTAGAAGGTTTAGGGGATAAAAGAGCTTATGTATGGAAAGAGGAATTTGCGGTTGTTAAGTCTAAGGAGACGTTTAGTAACGCTTTTGCGGTAATACAAGATAAGAGGGAAATCACGGTGATCATTGAGAAGGATAAGTTAAGCCTTGATAAAGTGATTGATTTAGAAGAAGGGTGGAGGTTGATCACATTCGACATGGAACTACCTTTCGAACTAGTTGGGTTCCTATCTAAAATAGCTGCTGCCTTAGCAGATGGAGGAATACCGTTTTTGACCGTTTCTTCTTACTCAACGGATCACATATTGGTTAAGGAAAGTGAGCTTCAAAAGACCATTGACAAGCTTTCAGAGCTTGGATTTATAATAAAGCGATAATATCCGAGAACCCACCTTAAGGAGTGAAAAGTTTTATAAAAGTCTATGGGAGACATTCCAGCATGGTTGATAAAGTACACTGCGCTCACATCCTAGTTAAAACAGAACAAGAGGCGAAAGCGATTCTTGAGCAGCTGAACAAGGGAGCTAGCTTTTCAAAACTAGCAAGTGAGAAGTCACTATGTCCTTCCAAGAAGAAGGGTGGAGACCTAGGGACGTTCGGTAGGGGAAGGATGGTTCGCGAGTTTGAAGTCGCCGCCTTCGCACTCAACAAGGGACAAATTTCAAAACCTGTAAAGACGCAATTTGGTTGGCACATTATCAAAAGATTAGAGTGAGCTTCTAGGAGACAAACGAAAAAAATATATTAACGGGGAAGCTTATAATCAAGATATGCCGTATAAAGTAACTGTAGATAGGTCGTTATGTATCGCATGTGGAGCTGCACCCGCTGCTTGCCCAAGAGTATACTACTTAGGAAGCGACAATGGGAAGAATCGAGTGGTCGAACAATACAGTAAAGAATTATCTGAAGATAAGTCTATTGGAGAAGTTCCAGATGAGCTATATCAGTGCGCAAAAGAAGGGGCTGACGTATGCCCAGTTGGTGCGATAACAGTGGAGATGATAGGGTAGTTCCTTTAAACGTGCTTACTGTAAACATTTGCAAACGATAAAATTCAGTGATTTACATAACTTGAACCCAACATCATCATGGCTTTAGTTGAGTTGATACCATAAGGATATGTCACAAAAAAGCCACTTAACACTAGTTTTAGACCCTAAACCTAGCTAGCTTCGCTTAAATGAACCAATCTTACAACGAACATCATTTCTATGTTCAACAAATCTAAAAGTTATGTTAAACCGGCATAGGTGGAGATGCCCATTCCACCGTTAATGTCCAGTTTACTAGAAAGGTAAATTAATATCCTAGAGTTGTTAAAAGCTTGAGTTGAGTTATATGTTAGAGTCAGAAAATATTTCAGAGATCATGAGAAGGGCTTACCAAAAGAGAATTTTGGTGCCAGCATTTAACGCAGCACACTTGCCGATGGTTAAACCCATCGTAGAAACGTTAGCAGAATGTCAAACGTTTGGCTTAGTTGAAGTCGCGAGATTAGAGGTTGTAAAGTTTACTGCGAAAAGCTTTACAGCTGTTGCTGAAGAATATAGGAAGTATATGAACTTGAACTTCACAAGGCTTCACCAAGACCATGTCCCAGTAATAGATGAAGACGGATTAAGGGTTGATTGGAAAGGTTGCATACAAGAGGGTTTGGATGCAGGATACGATTCTGTTATGGTCGACGGCTCACGTTTACCGTTTTCTGAAAATATAGAGGTAACGAGGAAGGTGGTTGAGATGGCTCACGAAAGAGGGAGGGCAACTGAAGCTGAGTTAGGCGCAGTGTTAGGGCATGAGAAGAACCTTACAATGTCGTACGATGAGATATATAACAAAGGAATAGGGTTCACAGACGTAGATGAAGCAGCACGCTTTGTGAAGGAGACCAAGGTAGACTGGCTTTCGGTAGCAATAGGAAACATCCATGGGGCGGTAAGTGGTGCGGCAAAGGATAAGGATAAAGTACAAGCACGCCTAAACATAGAGCATCTTAAGAAGATTAGGGAGAAAACAAACGTTCCGCTTGTGCTTCACGGGGGATCCGGGATAAAGACAGAGTATGTTTTAGAGGCGATTAAGAACGGCATCACTAAGATCAACATAGGTACAGACATTAGACAAGCATACGAGCGGGCGTTGAAGGCAAAACCAAACGACGTAGAGTATGCTAGACAACAGGTCTCGGCAAAGATGAAAGAACTTATTCTCCAAGTATATCACATAGAAGGCACAGCTTATAAGATATAGTATACTTGTCAAACCATTAATTTAAGTAAGGAGACGTAAGATAAAAAATTAAAGGAACTGAACATATAGTTAAACGAGCGAAGAGTATGAAAATTGTAGATGTCAAAACATATCCTGTCTACGCTAGCGCGAGCACAGCCATCAGCGGTTACCTTCCATATGAGGAAAAGTTATCAAGTAAGATTAGAAGGGGTTACGCTTCTTGCTTCGTCAAAGTGGTAGCAGATAATGGTGAATACGGATTTGGCGAAAGCCTGGTTAGAGAAGTCCCCCAGGCTACAGCGGAAATCATTGACAGACTCCTAAAACCGATCGTCATAGAAAAAGACCCCTTAGAAATCGAAGTACTTTGGGAGCATATGTTTTCAGCGCTTAAGACAAGAGGCCACACCAAGGGGTTCTTTATAGAAGCACTTTCTGGTGTCGACATAGCACTTTGGGACTTAAAGGGTAAACTGCTAAAACAACCCGTGTACAACTTGTTAGGTGGAAGGTTCCAAGACAAATTGAAGGCTTACGCTTCTTCAATAATCTTTGATAAACCTCAAAACATGGCCAAAAGGGCAAGGGAGTGGGTTGACGAAGGGTATGACCAGATAAAGGTCAAAGTAGGGATGGGGGTTGAGCAGGATGAGGAAAACCTTAGATGCATAAAAGCAGAAGTTGGAAACAGCGTTAAGATAATGGTAGACGCCAATTCAGCCTATAATTCGACTCAAGCATTAAAACTTGGCAAGATATTAGAGAAATTAGATGTCACATGGTTCGAAGAACCGGTTCCACCATACGACATAGATGGATACATCAAACTAAAGAGGAAACTCGACATACCCATCTGCGCTGGTGAATCACATTTCACAAGATACGACTTCAAAGAACTTATTACAAGGGAAGCAGTGGACATAGTACAGCCAGATGTATCTAGAGCAGGAGGGATATCAGAATGCGCAAAGATAGCCAACCTCGCAAGAACCTATAACATCAGGTATACGCCACACATAGGTTTGTCTGGGGCAGGCTGCAGAGCGGCAAGCATACACCTCTCTGCATCACTTCCGACTGACACCTTCTACACATACGAGGTATACGACATAAAGGAGAGCCCGAATCCCCTCGCTTTCGAGGTCTGCAACTACCCAGTAGAGACAGTCTCAAGCGGGTACGTTAAAACAATAGATAAGGTCGGTTTAGGGCTTGCAATAGACGAGGAGAAGCTTAAAAAATATCTTGTTAATAAAAAACTTTGAAGAAGCAAAGATAACATTACAAGTTGAAGAGTAAAGAAAGGTTTTTATTCGAACTAATAGAGCGCTTAATTCGAACATATCTTGGCTGAAGGTTTGCTACTAAACATAATAATTCTTATAGCTGCCCTTTTAGTGTTGACCAAGTCAAGCCACATTACTATAACAAACGCAGTAAAGGTGTCTAACGCCACTGGATTTGGGAAGACCACAATTGGATTTTTGTTAATAGCATTTGCGACGTCCCTACCAGAACTTGTGGTTTCTGTTTTTGCAGCATTAGGGCAGGGAGCTGTCGGTGTTGCAGTCGGGAATGTGCTTGGTTCCAACATTGCAAACGTATGCCTAATCCTTGGCGTTTGTATTTTGATCGCTACATTAAAGAACGTAAGAGGGACCAACTTTACGATATTAATCACGAAGGAAGAGGTTGGAAGTTTATACTTTGGCCTTTTTATGGCTTCCATTATCCCCCTTGGGTTGCTTTACTTAAAGGAGGCAAGCAGCTATATCGGAGTAGTTCTACTAATGATCTTTATCTTTAACACCTACCAATTGTCAAGAGAGAGGACCTCCTCTAAGGAGGACGTTTCAGAAAAGGAATGCGCAAAGGTGTTACCTTGCCTCTTATGGACATTAATTGGGATAATAGGAGTTATAGTATGCGCATATTTTCTAGTAGACTCCGCTTCTTATGTAGCGTTAGCATTAGGAGTGCCTCCTTTAGTCATCGGAGCCACAGTTGTCGCGTTTGGAACCAGCATCCCAGAACTTGCTACAAGCGTAGAGGCGACTCGGCAAGGCCATCTTAACCTCGCATTTGGCAACATAATTGGAAGTGGGTTCATAAACTTGACCTGTATCTTAGGAGTAACTTTGATTTCGTCACCATTTAATGTTAATATCTCTGCATTTTCCGACTTAGTCATATTTTCTCTTATATCAAATCTTCTGTTATGGTACTTCATCTCAAACGATAGGATAGGTTGGAGGGAAGGGGTTATGCTGGTTTTCTTATACATCACATTTTTATTCGTAAGCTTCAGCTGACACAAGATAGTCCTTAAGCTTCTTTTACCATCAAAACTCTACTTTGAAAATAAGATTAATAACGAAGCAGCCCCTATCACATCCTATGTTAGAGAGCAGGAAGACGATCTTAGTTGCCTTAACGTTTCTAACTGTAGGGTTAATCGTTGGCAGTTTAATCAACGAGGTACTGACTTATCAGAGACAAAGCTTACCCTACGATTTACAGAAACAACTACTTAGATTTAGATTCATAAACCAAAGCACAAATGAGACATTATTTTCATACAAGGTTATCGGGGTACAGAGAGGGACATATCAAACGGAAAAAGTATTTGAAACATATGTCATCGGTTATGAGGATAGATATGGAGGTGCTAGCGCAGACCTAGACTATTTAGACTTAATTATCGAAATAAAAAGATGTGTTGGAGAGGAGAGATTCACAATCAGAATCGTGCAATTAGGATTAGATGCCATAGAGGTTTACTTAGATGGAAGGTATATGGGGGTCGTTAGGCCGTCATTAGAATTTGAAGTCAGATACTAAGGTGTCAAATCTTAGTAAGGACGCTCGAATACTTTTTCATCCTCATGATCTTCCCTTCAGGCTGTATTAGCCATGTCATCCAACAGAGCTCGATTGGGCGATAACCTGTGAGGCGGGCGATTTCCTCTACCTTTATTATGAACTCTACATCGTCTTCAACAGGCTTCCGCCCTGCCTTCACAAGAATTTCGTTTATAACCCTTTTCACAATCTTGTCAGGCATAACAGTATCAACACCTCCCATCATCCTAAGATACTGATAAGTCACAAGACCTACCCCCTTTATCTTACCTATAGGGTCCTCTTCCCATCCAATCAGCTTAGAATTCTTTGCCCAAAGCCTGAACGCAAGCTTATCGTCATCAAACATTGAAAAATAAGAAGCTATTTCCTTTGCAACACTCCAAGACCTTTTATTCTTCCAGATAGATTGGAGGTCTCTAATGTCTATAGCTAAGAGATCTCTCATGGCTCTAATTCGCCCAGTCTTGACGAAGTTGTTTTCAAACTCTTCTACTTTGGGAACAACTGCAGT
>Ga0123519_10006149_pt1 | contig 18964 bp, 13 predicted proteins | sample YelNatPaOPRAMG02_FD_87396 | JGI IMG/M metagenome (GOLD analysis project Ga0123519, IMG submission 87396) | Hot spring microbial communities from Yellowstone National Park - Yellowstone National Park OP-RAMG-02 (version 2) | ecosystem: Environmental > Aquatic > Thermal springs > Hot (42-90C) ... | reverse complement strand
TGAAGACGGACAGGGAAGAGGTCATACAGAACGATTGGGAGCTCTGGTGTTATCCGCAGGTGGACACCGGCGCTTTAAGTCAGTGGGCGGTGTATGACCCCAAGCACAAGCTGCGCGGAGCGGAGAAGCTGGGCTGGGAGATGGAGCGCGTCGGCGAAGGAGAAATCGGGCGGCAGGAACAAATCATCGCGTCGGCTTGGCACCCGGCGTTGCTGGACGCACTGCGTCAGGGAGGGCGGGTAGTGCTCTTTCAGGACGAGCATGATGGCTTGCCCGCAGAGGGATTGCCCTTCTGGCGCGAGGCGGTAAGGCACTTTATTCCTCATCCGCTCTGGAAGAGGTTCCGTCAAAAGGGGTATACCGGCTCACAGTTTATGGGTTTGAGCTGTGACTGCGCACTGGCGACCGAACAGCTGCACGAGGTGCTGGGGGCGGATGCTGTGGTGCAGCCCGTCCTGCGCCGGGTGGACGCCCGCTCGTGGCGGTTGCACGACTACATCGTGGATGTCACACTGGGCGAAGGCAGGATGCTTGCTACCACTCTGCGCATTGCCGGTGGTCTGGGGGATGCTCCTTCAGGCATCGAACGCAATGTGGCGGGGCTGTGGTTGCTGTATAGCATGACTGGTGTGTTAACGGAATGACGAGCCAGCAATCTGTATCGCAGAATGCATTTGTGCTGATTACTCGGGTAAGAGGGAAGAAATGCCAAAAAACCCAAGCATTCGGAAAGTGATGGTTATCGGTTCGGGACCGATTGTTATCGGTCAGGCAGCGGAGTTCGACTATTCGGGCACGCAGGCGTGCCGCGCCCTGAAAGAGGAGGGCGTTCAGGTGGTGCTTATCAACTCCAACCCCGCGACCATCATGACCGATACCGAGATCGCCGACCGCGTGTATATCGAACCTTTAACGGTGGATTTTGCCGAGCGAGTCATCGCGCGGGAGCGCCCAGACGGTCTGCTTCCCACGCTGGGGGGGCAGACGGGCTTGAACCTTGCCGCGCAGCTGGCGGAAGCAGGCATTCTCGACAGATACGGCGTGCGCTTGCTGGGCACGCCGCTCTCTGCCATCCAGAAGGCTGAAGACCGTGAGCTGTTCCGCGAGACGATGAAAGCCATCGGCGAGCCGGTGCCCGAATCGTGGATTGTGGAAAGCGAGGAGCAGCTGCGCGAGGTCGCGAGAATCTGTCCCTATCCGGCGATTGTGCGCCCCGCTTACACGCTCGGCGGCACGGGGGGCGGCATCGCCTACAACGAAGAAGATCTGCTACAAATCGGGCAGCTGGGCATGAATCTGTCCATGCGCCATCAGGTGCTGGTGGAGCGGTGCCTGCTGGGCTGGAAGGAGATCGAGTACGAGGTGATGCGGGACGGCGCGAACACCTGCATCACCGTGTGTAATATGGAGAACCTCGACCCGATGGGCGTGCATACAGGAGACAGCATCGTGGTCGCGCCCAGCCAGACGCTGAGCGATAAAGAGTACCACATGCTGCGCACCGCATCGCTGAACATCATCCGTGCGCTGGGCATCGAGGGCGGCTGCAACGTTCAGCTGGCGTTGGACCCCAACAGCTTCCAGTATTACGTCATCGAGGTGAACCCGCGTGTGTCGCGCTCTTCCGCGCTGGCGTCTAAGGCGACGGGCTACCCCATCGCGCGGGTAGCAGCCAAAATCGCGATTGGGTTGCATCTGGACGAAATCGAAAACGCGGTCACCAAAAAGACGAAGGCATGCTTTGAACCCGCGCTGGACTACGTGGTGGTGAAGTTCCCGCGCTGGCCGTTTGATAAGTTCGTCACCGCCGACCGGCGCATCGGCACGCAGATGAAGGCGACGGGGGAGGTGATGGCGATCGACCGCACCTTTGAAGGCGCGCTGATGAAAGCCATCCGCAGTCTGGAAATCGGCGCGATGGGGCTGACGCGACGTGGTACCGCCGCGCTATCCGACATGCAGATCGAAGAGGGACTGGCAGTGGCTACCGACGAGCGCATCTTCATCGTCGCCGAGGCGTTTCGGCGCGGCATGATGGTGGAGGAGGTCGCGCAGCTGTCCAGCATTGACCCCTGGTTCTTGGAAAAAATCCGGCAACTGGTGGAGATGGAGACCCGCCTGCGCCTGCACGCCCGCGAGCTGCGCGAGCTGGTGCAAAACCCGTGCGACCAGCATCCGGCGGCGGAACTGCTTCGCACCGCCAAAGGCAAAGGTTTTCCCGATGCCATGCTGGCGGACATCGCTGGGGTGGACGAGCTGGAGCTGCGTCGTGCCCGCAAGGCGCTGGGCATTGAACCCGTCTACAAGATGGTGGACACCTGCGCCGCCGAGTTCGAAGCGGAAACGCCCTACTACTATTCCTCCTACGAGCAGGGAGAGAGCGGGTAGAGAGGCTCAGGGGGCGACTTGCCCCCTGAGTTGATGTTGGTCTTGCCTCATGGAGCCGGAGGAGGTACCACGTCAATGTAGAGAGTGATGGTAGGGGGGTCTTGGGGGACGTCAATCAAACGTTCCTCCCCACCAGGCGATGAAACCTTTAATTTCCATCGCCAGCCTTTACCAAGCCGTATTATTGCTCCATCCCTACCAACGTACGTATCTGACGTAGCAGAAGGTGGGGGTGGAGGGTTAGTGATAGGGCTATCACGTAATGCCCGAACGATACCCTCTGCGGGTGCGGTGCGTCCATCTGGGTATCTGACCTTGATATACACCGTCCACTCCTCGGTGAGGTTTTGGTCGCGGACCACCACTTGGGCGCTGTCGGTGCTTACAGAGTATACATCCCCGATGGCGACCACCTCGCCGGGTTTCAACCCGGATGCCTGCGCGTTCTGCTCATCCTGCAGCCACACATTGGCAGCGCTCGCAACCAGCACGGATAAGAACTCTTTGCGAGGCGCTAGTAGTGTGTTGATTGCGCTAAGAAAAGCCGAAAGGGTGGGCTGGCGCTTCTTGCGCTCGTAGGGAATCGCCAGCACCGCCGTGGCCTCACCAGTGAACCGCAGACGCCATTTCGCGCAACTCTGTGAGTAGGGCGCGGCTTGCACAGAGGACACCGGACACGACGAGTCTTGTGCCGCTGCGTTGTTTATTGTCTGCACCAGCTCCGCCATGGACTTCGGGTCGCCTACCTTGAACGGTCCTACTTTACTTTCCGTCTGGTTTATGAACACGGAGTTATAGATGGTCTTCTTGCGAAAGAGGTTGGCAATCTCATTAGGAGGATCGACCGGCACGGCTATCCTTGCGTCGTTGACGAAGTCTTTATACAGTGTCGTGTGGCTGCGCCCCAGAACGGTCACACCGCTTCTGTGACCAGGAGGACAATAGGGGTCACCCGGTTGTCCGAACACATCATCTGGATGCGGGCTGATGTGCGGGCAGTAAACAGGTTCGAAGCGATAGGGGTCAAAGTTGCCAACCACTGGTACGGGTACCACCGTATCGAACTTCCCCACGTCCACTGCCATGCGAACCAGCACCCTGCCTACGTCGTTCAGCACCGCGGCCACCATCTCGCGCCGGTCCGCCGGAATCGAAAACACCCCAGACGCCTCCGTTCGAATAGCATTTGCCCAGATGCTGGCAATGAGCTGCCACGTGTCAGGGTCTCGAAACTCCACTCGCCCCAGCCTGCCCTGCTGGTCGGTCACGCGCACCTGAATCTCCAGATGCTGTCCTGCGGGTTCGAAAAGTCCCCAGCCGGGCCGTTCTGGTAGCTCCAGTTGGCTGAAAGAACGGCTGACCAGCTGCTCGAAGTCGACCTGCTCGTCAGGTGAAAAATCCGCTGCCCACACCGGCAAGGTCAACGCCTGCTGCTCATCTACGAGGAGGCTGGTGAACTGCCCGCGCACGGCAATCAGCGCGGCGAGATTGGGGTCGGTGTTGAGCCGCTTTGGACTCAGCGGTTGCGCACCTGCCAGAGACAGACATGCCACCTCAAGAAGCAATACCAAGACTACGCGGATAGCTGTTTTCATGGTAACTCCTCCTTTTCATTGTTTCTGTCACCATTTTACCGCCACCCCCCCGCGTCAATTGTCCGAAAGTATCAATTTTTTGGTACGATAGTACCATGCTATTCGGTGGTCATATCAACCCGGCTCGCGTGGCAATATAGACTGCTTGCACGGTGGTTTTGACTCCGAGTAGCCGACGGATGTCGCTGAGATGGTGTTTGACCGTTCGCACCGAGCAACCACGTTCCTCAGCAACATCCTGTTCACGACCCAACTGTGCATAGGCTTGCAGTACCTCGCGCTGTGTCCGCGTGAGTAGAGGGCACTCCATCACGGTGACGTCAGGAGGCGAAGGGGGCACGCTCCTGTAAATACGTATCTGCCCATCTCTTTGCAAAAGTTCCAGAACCCTCTCGGTAGCAATGGCGTCATTGCCAACAACCAGCACGTCCATGGGCGTGGCACACCTCCGCGCGTGTGTCTCTGCTACGATTATAGTATAGCCTGTATCGTGCGTCAACATTGGATGCTAATGACACTCGGCTCAGCGGGAGCCTCACCTCCACAAGGGGATTTTCTGCGGATGTTTTCCTTCCAGGAGGATAAAAATCTACATTAATTTTCCTTCCCAGAAGGATAATTTTGTGATAAAATTGTCTCCGTGAAGGGAAAATATCCGCTCGGGGCGATGCGATGCGTGAGGTCATCCGTCAAAAAATCGTCGATGGGGTCAGGGCGTCGGTGCCCTCTTTGACGCCTCGCGACATCCGTGTGCCGCAGGTGTCGGGTAAAGCCTTCGCCGTAGTGGGCATGCGCCGCACCGGCAAAACCACCTTCCTCTGGCAGGTGCTGGGCGAAAAGCTTCGGCAGGGCGTGCCGCGTGAAGCGCTGCTTTTCTTCAGCTTCGAGGACGAGCGGCTCATCGGAATGCGTGCCAACGACCTGCAGTTGGTTCTGGAAGAGTATTACTTGCTGTTTCCCGACCGGCGCGGTCGGGAAAAGGTGGTTTTCTTTCTGGATGAGATTCAGGTAGTGCCCGGTTGGGAGACGTTCATCCGCCGGATACTGGACACCGAGCATGTGGAGGTGTTCCTGTCGGGGTCGTCGGCACGTCTGCTGTCGCGCGAGGTCGTGACCAGCATGAGAGGGCGAGCGATGGAGGTGCGCGTGATGCCCTTCAGCTTCCGGGAATATCTGCGCCATCAGGGCAATGAGCCACAACAGCCTCCCGAGCTTCTCACCACTGCAGACCGCTCCCTGTTGCAGAATCGGCTGCTGGCGTATCTGTTGGAAGGCGGTTTCCCCGAAGCGCAAGGGATATCGGCTCAAGACCGTTACCAGCTGCTGCAGAGTTACGTGGACGTGGTGCTGCTGCGAGACGTCATCGAGCGTTACGATGTGTCCCATCCGGTGGCCCTGCGCTGGATGGTACGCTACTTGCTAAGCAATGCAGCTGGCTTCTTCAGTGTCAACAAGATGCACAACGACCTGCGCTCGCAAGGGTTTGCACTCGGCAAGGAGACCGTCTACGCCTATCTGGGGTATCTGGAGGATGCTTTTCTGCTGCAGTCGGTTTTTGTCGCCGCCTCCTCCGAGCGACAGCGCATGGTGAATCCACGCAAGGTATACCCGGTAGATGCCTCGCTTATCCCTCTCTTTGACCGCACGGGGCGCGCCAATCTCGGTCACGCGCTGGAGACATGCGTGTTTTGGGAACTGCAACGGCGCGGAGCAGAGGTGCATTACGTGCGCACCGCCGGTAACTACGAAGTCGATTTTCTGGCGCGCTACTGGGACGGACGCGAGGAATTGGTACAGGTTTGTGCAAACCTCGCGGACGAGCAGACGGCGCAACGGGAGTTTCGTGCGCTAATGGAAGCATCGCGGGGGCATCCGTCCGCTACGCCCGTGCTCATCACCCTTTATCCCGCGCTATATCCACCACCGGAAGGCATCACGGTTCGGATGGCGTTGGACTGGTTTCTGCAGAGTCGCTAGCCCCTTCGGGGCGTTGCCATGCCTCGTACGCTACCAGCGCGGCGGCGACCACCACGTTCAGCGATTTGCCCTTGCCCGCCATCGGGATGAACACCGCGCCGTCGCACATGCTCAGCACTTTGTTGTACACACCGTTGACCTCGTTACCGATGACCAGGCACAGCTTCTGGGGGTAGGGGTAGTGTTTGTAGTGGACAGCGTCCTGCGCGATTTCCACCGCCACCAGATGGTAGCCTTCCAGTTTCAACCGTGCGACCGCCTCCTCGTGTCGCTCGAAGTAGCGGAACGGGATACGCCGGTGGTGCCCCATGGAGGTAACGTGAATCTGCGGATGCGGGGGCACAGGTGTGTGTCCTGTCAGGATGATCTCCTTCGCGCCGACGGCGTCCGCCACCCGAAACATGCCCCCCACGTTATAGGGGTCGTCCCAATCCTGCAAAAGGAACGCGATGGTCATCTCCCTGCCAGTCAGGGAGGCGTACTGCTCGTGCAGACGGCGAATCGCCGTTTTGGAACGGAGTGTCTTTCCCGGCATCATTCACCTCTTTGAAGCAAAGGGCAGTAGAGAGTTTACCACAGCGAACACGGAGTTTGCAGAGCAACCTCTGTGTACTCGGTGGTGAAATATCATCCTTACGAAATCAGGATGTCCTCCTTCCAGCCCAGCTTCACCAGATCGATTCGGCTCGGTTCACTGACACCCAATCCATATTTTACCTCCGCTTCGCGGATGTGCTTGGGCGACGTCTCCAGTGCCACGTCCTCCCCAAAGTGCTGCAGGCGTTTCGCCTGTATCAGCTTCAGTCCCATTCGGAAGGTCGTCCCTGTACGTTTGTCATCATCAGGGTTATCGCACACCCCAACAACCACATGGTCATCACTCTCCATCTCACCCTTCTCACTCCAGGATGTTACTTCCTGCTGTGCAACCACCGTTCCAGCAGCGCCCAGCTCGCCATGCTACGGGCGTAGTAGCTGCCGCACTCAGGCTCGTTGAACGGGTTGCGGTTCGCGCCGTTGTGCCTGCCCCGAACAGCGTTCACCACCGCTTCGGCTTGCTGATGCAGCTCGTAGTCCAGCAGCAGCGCCGCAAACTGATATTCGAACCCCGTCATGCACTCGCCCCAGTAGGGGATGGGCTGTTCGGGACGGTCGCCGTCGGGCCAGGTGCAAATCAGCGTGCCGCTTTCGTCGGCGGTGGCGAAGGTGCGCATATTGTTGTAGTGGTCGCGGAAGTGTTTCCGGAAGTTATAGCGGAAAATGTGTTCCAGCGCGGTGCGGATGTGATAACGGTCCAGCAGGTCGCCCAGCCCGGCACGGTTCGCCTTGTACTGCCCCACCAGCTGGTCGATCAGGCAACCGTTGCCCACCTGAAAGCGCGGATTCGCGCGGCGATACTCTTCGCTAAGGGCGGTCATCGGAGCGGCATCTGCGGGGGGATGCTGGATTTTCTGGATGTAGTAGCGGCCGTTGTACAGGTTCTCATCCACCCAGCGGCTGCCCCGTTCGCGCAGTTGACGGCAGGTTTGGGCAAAACTCTGGTCGCCCATGCGCGTCGCCATCTGCTCCATTGCCGCTAGCGCGGCAAGGTACCACACGGTGCACATGGGGTTGGGTCCCACAAACTCCACGTCATAGGTATTGTGCTGCACCCCCTCCATCACGCCGTCCCGGTCCGCATCCCAACCGCCCGGTTGCCAGCAGAACTCCATCAGCGATTTAATGGCTGGGTACCACTGCTTCAGCCATTCTTCGCCGTCCTTTTGGGACTGCATGTAGCAGCGTACGATGAAGCCCATCTGCCCGTCGGCGGCTGCAGCCTGCCAGGTGGGGTTGGTCACCGGCAAGCTCAGGCGGAACCGATGCGCGCCTGTCGGAGTCACGCCATGGCGGAGATGGCTCTCCAGCATACTGCGGTGCAGGTCAGGAAACAGCGATAGCGTTGCCTGCTCGTAGTTCCATACATGGGTGCAGGAGCCGCTGCAGCAACCGGCGGTGCCGCTACACCCTTCAAAACCGAGAAAAGTTCCGTCTTCCAGCCGGAAGCAGGTATGCGAGCGCAGCGCGGTGAGGTTGAACAGGGCAGCTTCCTTAAAGCTGTGCGGTGCATCGAGCTGAACCACGCTGTGGACAAACTCGATACTGCGGCGCCGCAAATCCTGCAGACGCGGGATGACCTGTCGCGCCACATCGGTGGCATCGGTGAACAGCGTGGCGTAATAGTTGCGCACGACGGGTGAGCCGTTGCCCGACCACCAGCCCACCTCTGCCAGATGGCGATAGGGAAAGTGCCAGCATATCAGCAGCCGCACCTGCTGTACCTCTGCGGGCTTCAGGTTCAGCAGGATGGACATGGAGCTGTCCCAGGTATCCTGTGGACTGGGCGGACAGGGTTTATCCGGCTCGTCATCGGCGATGTATCCCTTCTCCAGTAGCTCGTCGATGATGCCCAGAAACTCACCATTCCACGGCCGGTCGCGAAACCGCCATCGCCGCGCGACCTGTACGTGTTGCGCATCGGAAAGCATCACCATCGTGCCGAAGCGAGGGTTTTGCTCGTCGCGTGTTTTGGCAAAGCGCATCCCTCGCCAGCCTGCCACCTCCACGTGTTCGGTGATGTTGTCCTTGAGGTCGGCGGTTAGCCCGTCGGTGCCGACGAAGTTGCTCATCAGCAGGGTGACGGAGGCTTCCAGCGGCTGCCTGGTGCGGTTGGCGAGGGTGATGGTAAGCCAGCCCATCGGCAGGCTGGATGCCCATGTATCGCCCGGTATCAGTGGATTGAACGCCTCTATCGCCACAGCGACTGGCGTGTATTCGTCCTCCAGCAGCGCCCTGCCGAAGGGGTAGGTGGCTTCAAAGCCTCTGGGCTTCATGCGCGGGATACCGGCAAGCACCTGCGGCGCACCGAAGTCGGAGGACAGTCCTTCGGTGAGGTCGCCCTCCAGCACGCGCAGTTTAGCGTTTTTGCCCTGTCGCGTCCACAGCATCAGGTGGGCGTACATCGGACGCCAGCCGCGATGCGGGCGGCTCATCAGCTGCCAGTCAGTAAGCTGTCCCTTTCCGCCGAGGCAGAAAAACCCTGTGCCGATGCCGCCCACCGGCATGGCGATTTCACGCAGGTGCTGTTCGTCATAGCGAGAGAGTACCTGCCAATCGGGGGATGGAATGCCCATCTATCGCTCCCTCCTCAGTATGCGACACCCGAACAGCCCGCCTGCCATCGCGCCCGGTTGCGCCTGCCAGCGTACGGTGACTTTGCTCTTGCCTCTGGTGAGCTCAGCGGGCAGTGGGTGCACCACGTCGAAGAACTTGCCCGGTGCGTTGTTGTTGAGCGTCTGGGTCGCTACCTTCACGCCGTCCACCAGCACATCAAACACGCGGTTGCCTGTGTCGCTGCCCCAGTAGGTGCACAGCAGTTCGACCGGTTCGTCGGGCAACACCGCCATCTCGTAGGAGAACCATCCGCCGTCCACTGCGTGGCGCCAGTGTCTGCCCGAGAACTCCCCCGCGCTGGTGTTCTCGCCCTGCAGGTGGTGGGCGCGCTCAGAGGCTTCGTCGCCTATCTGCACCACATCTATGGTGCGCGCCTCCAGTGCTCGCAGGCGTTCTTGCTCGGCGCGGTATTCGGCGTCCAGCTGTCGCCACTGTTGTTCACTGACGACGCGCCAGTAGACGGTGTAGCGCTGGTCATGTGTTCGGTAGAAGGGGATAAGCCGGACGTCGTTCGGTCGTCCCGCGCCGCGTGTCTGCCACGTGAGTACCTGTCCGCGTAAGGGTTTCAGCCATGCTTCGGGCGCCTTACCAGCAGTGACGAGAACGGGTATGCGCGGCTCAGGGTCCTCCGGCTTGCCCAGATTCCCTGCAAGTACCACCGGTCCGTACAGTACGGCAAGCAGGTTCGGGTCATCAGGCATGGACTGCGTGTGCAAACGCTGCGGGAGAGTTATCTCCAGACGGTCGCCATCCCGCCAGCGGCGGGAAAGCGAAAGATAACCATGGGAAGCCGTAGAGAGACGCACGCTCTGTCCGTTCAAACGGGCGGTTATCGCCTTTGCTTTCCAGTATGGCTCGCGCAGGTTTAATGTCATCTCCACCGGCTGCCTGCAGGCAAAGGTCAGGCGAGCGGCGTCCTCTTCCGGGAAGCGTGTCTCCATACGCAGGGTAAGCCCTTTTTCCTGCCAGCGCAGCTCGGACGGGATGAAAAGGTTCACCCATAACCCTTCCGCGTTGCGGAAGTAGATAGTATCTCCATACTTCGTATGGTTCTCCATGCCTGTGCCCACGCAGCACCAGAAGGGGTCGAAAGGCGTGGAGTAGCTCTTGAAGTGTCCCGGTTTGAGCGGGATGTAATAGCAAACCATGCCCGTTTGCGGGTGCTGCGAGGCGAGGATATGGTTGTAGAGCGCGCGTTCGTAGAAGTCCATGTGCTCTGCTTTTGGTTCCCAAGCGAACAGGTGGCGCGTGAGCTTGAGCATATTATAGGTGTTGCAGGTTTCGCACGTGTTGGTGGAGAGACGGTCGGACAGCTTATCGGGCGGACCGAAGTGCTCGTAATCGCTATGCCCACCGATGACGTAAGAGTGATGGTTCACCACCCTATCCCAGAAGAACTCGGCGATGCGGCGATAGCGCCTCTCGCCGGTGATCTCGTACAGTCTCGCCACACCGATAACTTTGGGTATCTGCGTGTTGGCGTGCAAGCCGGGCAGGCAGTCCTCGCCGTTCGCTAAACGGTCTAAGACAGCCCGGTGGTAGAACTTGCGGGCGAGATCCAGATACTTCTCGTCGCCGGTGAGGGCATACAGGTTCGCCATCGCCTCGTTCATGCCGCCGTGCTCACAGGCAAGCATCTGCTGCCATTGTGCTTCGGTCAGCCTCGCTGTGGTGCGGTGCGCCCAATCTGCCAGTTTTCTGGCGACATCCAGCGCCTGCTCGTTGGCGCAGAGGCTGAATGCGTCGATCAGCCCGGCGAACAGCTTGTGCATGGTGTACCACGGCACCCACACTCCGTTGAGGTCGAACGGCTGGCTCCGGATGTTGCCCTCAGCAATTTCGCGGAAGACACGTTCACCTTCGGGGATTGCGCTCACGTAGCCGTTGCCGTGCTTTGCCTGACACTCCGCCAGCTCGCTCACGGTGTAGTTCACGCGCCTGCGGAACTCTTCCTCACCCGATGCGGCGTATTGCAGGGAGCAGGCGGACAGATAATGCCCCAGCGAGTGCCCCGAAACGCCCATCGTCTCCCAGCCCCCGTAGAGAGGTGCTTTCGGTGGCAGACCCGCATATAGCCGGAACCGGTGCAGTAGACGGTCGGGTTCCAGAGAGAGCAGGTACCGGGCGTTGCGCTCCATTGCCTGCTTGAACGGACTGTCCAGCAGGCGCACCTGTGACAGGGGAAGAGGTTCTGCGTGGAGACGTGTTCCTCGGTTGGGCATCATTCTACCCTTGCTTTGCGCACGCGCTCCAGCAGTTCGATTTGCACGCCCAGCTGCTGCTCGGCGTCAAAGTAGGCGTACTGCCCTTCACCCATGTCCCCACGCTGAACCAGAGGGATGCCGTGCTCTTTCAGGAACTCCGCGCTGGCTTGCATGTCCTCCGTCCAGAAGGCGATATGGTGCACCGACTCGCCGCGCTTATCCAGTGCCTCCTTCCACGTGCTGGGCCCGCCGATGGGTTCTATCAGCTCCATCTGCACCTGTCCCAGATTGAAGAACGCCAGCTTCGCCTGCGCGTTGCTGGGTTGCCCCCGATAGGTCATGTGTACCTCGTTGCCCGGCTGGGTGACGATGATGTCTGGTATAGGTTGTCCGAGAATCTGCGCCCATCGCCGGCGCGCCTCATCGATGTCGCGCACCACAATGGCGATTTGCGAGACAGTGGTGTTTCCCAATCCTTTCGCCGACATAGACTCCTCCGGTTGGTTGTGATGACTGGAGTTACGCTGTTGAAATGTGAATTCGAGGAAGAGGTAATTGAAACCTGCAAACAGGAGTTGGTCTGGCGGTGGAGAATCATGCCGCGACGGTTTGCTCATGGAGGTGCCGCATGTCTACCGGTAGCCCGTACTACCAGCGCATCTCGCGCGGGGAACTCGCAGGCTCGTACCAGGCGTTCCCGGACGCCTGCCGCTTGAAAAACGGCGACATCGTGTGCGTGTTCTATGCCGGTTATGGGCACGTCTCTCTGCCCAATCGAGAATACCCACGTGGAGGGCGTATCTGCCTTGTACGCTCCAGCGATGAGGGGCGCACATGGAGCCAACCGCAGGTGCTGTATGACGGGCCGGACGACGACCGCGATCCCCACATCGCTCAATTGCACGATGGCACGCTCATCTGTTCCTTCTTCACCTACCGCGCAACCGCCGGGGGCGTGGAGTTTGACAGCAAGGTGGTGCTTTCACACGATGGGGGCAGAACCTGGAGCCGACGGGCGTTGATGGTGGCGAAGGGCTACGCTGTCTCCGCCCCGGTGCGCGAGATTGCGCCCGGAAGATGTTTGCTCGGCGTATATACAGAGGGGGGTGAGCGATACTTCGCTGCCGTAACCAGCTCCAGTGACGGCTTGCGCTGGAGCGAGCCGCTCCCGCTGAGCGCGAATTGCCCAACATTGCCTGACGGCTCGGAGACGGACATCATTCGCCTGAAGGACGGTGCGCTGATGGCGGTTGTCCGCAGCGACAGGGTGAACATGCACTTCTGCGTGAGCAGGGATGAAGGCAAAACGTGGACACCCCCGCAGGACATCGGCTTCCCGGGTCATGCGCCGCATCTGACACGCCTGAGCACAGGAGAAATCCTACTGACCCACCGTGTACCGAACACAGCCCTCCACATCAGCCGCGACGAGGGCAGGAGCTGGGAGGGTCCCTTCGTGCTGGATGAGGTCATTGGAGCCTACCCATCGACGGTGGAGCTGAAGGACGGCTCGGTGCTCGTGGTCTATTACGAGGAAGGCGAGGGCAGTGCCATACGCGCCATGCGCTTCCGCGTGCACAAAAACGGCATTCAAAAGCTGAGGTGGTAACGATGCGAAACGCCGATTGGATTCTGGATAGCAATTGGGAGCTTTTCGTCGACGGCGCAGTGATAGACCGGCTCGGCGGCAAAGCGGAACTGCGTTTGCATCATCCGGTTCCCCAGGAGGTGGTGCTGGAGTGCGACCGCCCATGGGAAGGCAACACCAGCGGATACTTCACCGTGTTGCAGGACGGTAAGACTTTCCGCATGTACTACCGCGGCTCCGGCTACGACGTGAAAGCGAAAAAGCAGACGCATCCCGAGGTGACCTGCGTGGCGGAAAGCCGCGACGGCATCCACTGGGAACGCCCGAACCTGGGACTGGTGGAGTTTGGCGGTTCGAAGCGAAACAACATTGTATGGACGGGCAGGGAGAGCCACAATTTCGCGCCGTTCGTCGATGAAAACCCGGCTGCGCCGGCGCACCAGCGCTACAAGTCACTGGCAAGCGTCAACGTGCCGGGTAACGAGTGGGGAGCGTTGGGCGCACTGGTATCGCGCGATGGGATACGCTGGCAGCGCCTGCGCGAAGAACCGGTGATTACCGAGGGACACTTTGATTCGCTCAACACCGCGTTTTGGGACCCGGTGAATGGGCGGTACCTGGAGTTTCATCGCTTCTGGCACGAAGGGTACCGTGATATCGCCATGTGCGAGTCGCAGGACTTTGTGCACTGGACGAAACCGCGCTTGCTGGACTGGGGCGATGCGCCCCGCGAGCATCTGTACACCAACGCCATACGCCCTTATTTCCGCAACCCGCGTATTCTGCTGGGTTTCCCGATGCGTCTGGTTCCCGACCGCGCCAAATTGGCCGAAGACCCCTATCCCGCGCTATCGGACAATGTGTTGATTGTCAGTCGGGACGGGTTGCACTTCAAACGCTGGCTGGAGGCGTTCCAGCGGCCGGGTCCCCAGCGAGAACGCTGGGTGAATCGCAACAACATGCCCGCGTGGGGCTTACTCGTCACACGCTCTGACCTGCCGAACTGCCCCGATGAGATTTCTTTCTACTCGGTGGAGGGGTACTATCTACCCAACCAGACCGCGCGCGTCAGGCGGTTTACCCTTCGTCTGGACGGGTTTGTGTCGGTGAACGCACCCCGTTCCGGTGGGGAAGTGCTGACCAGAACGCTCGTGCTGCCGGGGAACAAACTGCAGGTGAATTTCGCCACCTCTGCCGTCGGCACTGTGAAGGTGGAGGTGACCGACCCTCAGGGCAACCCCATCAAGGGCTTTACCGCCGACGATTGCGTGGAGATATATGGTGACGAGGTCGAGCAGGACGTGCGCTGGAATAGTGCCGACATCCGGCTGCTGCGGGGGAAGCCGGTGCGCCTGCATTTCCTGCTGAGCGACGCCGACCTCTACGCCTTCCGGTGTGCGCCGTAGGACGTTCGGTACTTTGTCTGGATGGCGAACCTCCTCATGAGCCGATCCCCCATCCGACCTCTGCGTGGACGGGGAGGTTTTTGAAGGCTCGGCGGGAGCCTCGCCCCCCACGATAAGATTCAACACCAGACTGCTCGAACACCTCACGTGTGCCGCAGGCTGCCGGTCTTGCCAATGCCGTAGCGGCTGTACAGCCATGAGATAGCAATCAGCGTCAGCCCCAGCCCGCCGAAGGATAGAATGCGCAGAGGGGTGTCCAGAAAGCTCAGGTCGAAGAGAAACACCTTGAGCGCGGTGAAGCCCAGCAGACCCAACGCCGCGAGACGCGCGGGTTGTAACGAGCGTACAATGCCCACTATCAGCATCACCGCTCCGAATAGCGTCCACACCAGTGAAATCGCCATCTGTGCCAGCCGCTGCCAGTCACCCTTCAATGCGCCCGTGGCGTACCAGTAGTAGAACGCCTCGTAGGTTTCCTGGGTAACGCCCCACAACAGCACCGCCATTGCCAGCGCGTAGATGCCGCCTGCCGACGATAGCTCCGACGGGGTCGCACCTGAAGGGCGGCGACTGAGCAGCATCGCTATCCAGACTGCCGACAGCGCACTCGCCGCAAAAGCCAGAGCACGCAGGTTCCACAGCGGCACCCACGCCGGAGAGATGTTCGAATCGGGGAGGGTGAACAGCGAATACATCACCAGCACAAGCACCGCCGCGCCTCCCGCCACATAGCCCAGCAGGCGCATCCCCAGCAGGTTCCACGTCACGCCGAGCGTGACGAACAGCGCACCGAGCAGACTCCATAGCGCGACGAGAGCAAGCCACGCTGCAACTGCCCACAGCTGCGGGTCAACGGACATCCGCCACGTACGGAAGCCCAGATACACCTCTGCAGAAAGCGCAATGAACATCAGGATACTGACCAGCACCGTGAGATAGCCGAAAGCCTGTGCCTCTTCCGGGGCGGCGCGCTCCTGCTCACGCGCCACCATCCATGCCAGCACAGCCAGCAGGATGCCCACCAGCAGGGTGGAGAACCACCGCATATTCCAGAAGGGCGTCCATACGTCCACAGGCGCAGATGCCATCGTCCACACAGGCAAGACTGCTGCCAGCGTGGCGATGAGCAACGCACACAGGCGCACCCACAGGTCATTGACCGTCGTTCCCAGCCGATGCAGGAGCAGGGCATACACCGCCCACACAATGGCTATGGAGTACATCGCCACCGCTTGCCACGCCTGCCCGAGGCGAGAAGATTGCCACTGCACGGGGAGGGAGGTTTCCTGTGCCAGCAACCATGCCCCACCCAGCGTGGACAGTGCGCTGTACCACGGAGCGAGTTCATCCTGTATCCCCTTCGTACGTCGGCTCTCCACAGCCATCCACGCGGTTGCCATTACTGCCGCCAGCAGAGGCAGACCGCGCTCATTCAGGAACAGCAGATGCCTGCGCACTTCCGCGCCCGGCACGACCACCGCCAGCGATAGGAGGGTGATAACCCAGACAATTTGTCCGGCGCGGTGCAGTAACGAGCTGTTCAAACGCAGTCCCAGCGTCACCAGCACCGCCGCCTGCACGCTCCAGCCGACCACCAGCCAGTCTTGCTTCAACTGCATCGGTACCGCAATGGTCAGGAAGAAGAGCGCGATGCCTGCGAGGCTGTCTCGCAGGCTGCGGTTTTGGGGAGCTCTCTGGTGGACGAGCCCGCTCAACCCACTGAACAGGACGAACAGCGTAAGGGCGAAGGTGGCGGGATAGTTCCCCAGCGCGTCGCCGATGAGCGCGTAACCTGCCAGAGCGTACACGCCGGCATCTGCAAACACCAGCAGCAGTTCCTCGGCTTGCGTGCTGGCACGCTGTATCAGACTGCGAAAGCAAGCGCACGCGAGGAACAGCAGGAAATTCAGCGTCACGAACCCGAAAACCAACCAGCGCAAACGTTCCTGGTAGCTCCCCTCCGCCCAGCCCAGTAACAGCAGGATGGTGGCAAAGAAGCTCAGCCACACGAGCGCACGCCACTGACGGTATAGCGACACGGCGAGGATGCCCGTGTTCAGCACTGTCACATAGGTCAGAAGCGGGTAAGGAGTGGCGGGCGTACCGCCCTCAGAGCGCAGGAGCACCGGCGTCAGGAAACCGCCGATGGTAGCCAATACGCTCAGGCTCATCGCATCGTAGCGTAGCGCAAGCAGTACCCCCAGAAACACCGTCGCTGCCATGAGGACGAAGGACGCTTCGAAAGAGAGCAGGTGGTACCGTTGCGCCCCTGCCCAGATGCTGAGGTAAAGCACCGCGATGCCCGCGCCCGATATTCCCTCGCTGAACCATCGTTCCACCCATCGGCGTGAGTACTCGCCGAAAGTCAGCAGAACCGCGCCCGCAGCGAAGCCCAAAGCCAGCTTCGCCGCGTCTCCGAGAAACTGCCACGTGTACGCGAGGAAGAAAGCCAGCGCGAAGAAGGTGGCGATGGAACCGAGCCATAACGCCCCCTTCCCTCCTACCGTCTGCTCCCAGTAGGCACTGATGCCGGGCTCTGCCTGCACGGCTGCGGAGGCGGCGGGAGGTACGGGTTCAGCTGGCGGAGGAAGTTCAGAGGGTTCGGGAGCCACACGGGCAGCGGTCTGCTCGGGAAGTGGAGGAATAATCGGAGGTGGAGGAATCACGGGCTGTGCCGCAATCACGTCGTGGGGCGTAGCGGTCGTTTCGGGAGCAGCAGACGGCTGCGGTTCGGCAGGTTTGGACGCGCCTGCTTGTTGTTCTATCCGCTCCAGCCGCTGTGCCAGTTCCGCAATCTGGCGTTCCAGATGTTGCAGTCGTTGCAGAACACGTTCCGAATCCCCTGGCTCGATCATGGCTCGCGCCTCCTGTGAGATGCATCCGCTAACAATGACTCCATCGCGGCGAGAAAAGTTGCTGTTCTCGGCAGCAAAGCAAAAAAAGCCCACAGGTCAGTGCTGCCTCTGACCTGTGGGAAGTTGGGTGTGCTGCCTATAGGATTGTCCAGTAATGCTTAGCCTATCTAAATTATACAGCGTTTTGCCGAAAAAGTCGAGAGCTTTTGCGCGTGCGGGGCGAAATTTCCAGAAAAAACAGTCTCCTCCTGTGGCGCAAGCCTTCCATGCGGGCGCAGGCAGGTTTTTGCTTGCAGGGACGGGAACATAAATCCGCAGATGTGCAACATGGCGGAGGAACACCCATGCAGACCTTAACCAGTGTAGAGCGCATTCACAACATCCTGAAACGCCAGCCGGTAGACCGCATCGGTGTCTTCGAGCATTTTTGGGGCGATACCTACAAGAGCTGGCTGGAAGGGGGGTACATCCGCGAGGGCGAAAACCTCGCCGACCACTTCGGTTACGATTTGGAGCTTTGCTGGCCGTTCAACATGGTGGCGGACATCGACTTCGTGCCCGAAGTGGTGGAGGAGACAGAAGAGACCATCCTCGTGCGCGACGGAAACGGCGCGTTGCTGCGCCGACACAAGCTGCACGATTCCACACCCGAACATGTGGACTTTCTGGTGAAAGACCGCCGCGCGTGGGAGGAGCATATCAAACCCAAACTCACCCCCGACCGCAGGCGCGTCAACTTCGAGGCCTACCGCAACACCCGCCGCCACGCGCACGAGAAACAGCGATTCTTCTGCTGGTCGGGCGTGAACGTGTTCGAGCTGATGCACCCGGTGTGTGGACACGAATACATGCTGATGGGCATGATCGACGACCCCGACTGGGTGAAGGATATGGTCAACACCTATGCCGACCTGACCATCCAGCTGATGGAGATTCTGTTCGCGGAAGAGGGACTGCCGGACGGCATCTGGTTCTATGAGGATATGGGCTTCAAGGGACGCCCGTTCATGTCGCCCGCGATGTATAAGGAGATTGTGCAGCCAGGGCATATCAAGACCATCCAGTTCGCGAAGGGCCTGGGGTTGCCGGTCATCATGCACTCGTGCGGATATGTGGAGCCGCTGGTGCCGGGCATGATCGAGGCGGGCATCGACTGCCTGCAGGTAATCGAGGTCAAAGCGGGGATGGACCTGGTGCGTCTGTACCGAAACTTTGGCGACCGGCTATCCTTCATGGGCGGCATCGATGTGCGCGTGCTGTACACGAATGACAAACGCCAGATCGACGCCGAGCTGGAAGCCAAAATCCCCATCGTCAAGCAGAACTACGGCTACGTGCTGCACAGTGACCACTCTATTCCCAACACGGTGCATTACGAGACCTACCGATACTTCGTGCAGCGGGGGCTGGAGCTGGGGACATACGAATAGTGGTTCCACACCCCCTCACCGGGGCGCCTGATGGAAGTGCCAGAGAGCCACAGATTTCGCCATGCTGCGGGCGTTGCTGACGCGCTTCCGCGTACAGAACAACTGCCACAGCAACGATAACCAGCGCCGCCGTCGCTGTGAGGAGAACGGGGCGTTTCATAGGTTTCACCTCCGCGCGTCCTGTCGGCGGTTCATCCTCCTCCATAGGAGTTACGCAGTTGACCGCGAACCCCTATCGACAATACAATGATAACATGAAAACGGAAGCCAGTCAATGGGAGCGATGCAGAAAATGAACCCGCCCAAAT
>Ga0123519_10006147_pt1 | contig 18968 bp, 22 predicted proteins | sample YelNatPaOPRAMG02_FD_87396 | JGI IMG/M metagenome (GOLD analysis project Ga0123519, IMG submission 87396) | Hot spring microbial communities from Yellowstone National Park - Yellowstone National Park OP-RAMG-02 (version 2) | ecosystem: Environmental > Aquatic > Thermal springs > Hot (42-90C) ... | reverse complement strand
CGAAGGATACTTTTAGAGATTATCTTTGCTTGGGCTTTAACTCCTTTTTGTGCGGGTTTAATTTCTTTTCTTACTTTAAAAATAATTAATTTTTTTATTTAAAGGAGGTAGGAAAATGAAAGAAAGAAATATCTTTGGTTGGTTAGGGATGGCGGAAGAACTGGCAATCCTAAAGGATGCGCAGAGCCATGTGGAGGAAACCTATAGAACTGTGCAGTTTTTCTCGGAAGCAATCCAGGCATTTATAAATTCTGACCTTAAAGCCAAAATGACCGCAATTGAAAAGGTAAGAGAAAGTGAGCATAATGCGGATGTTTTGCGTTCTAAGATGGTAAGTCAACTTTCGGAAGGACTTTTAATGCCACCAGACAGAGAAGACCTAATGCATTTTGTAAAAACCTTAGATAGGATTGCGGATTGGACAAATGGTTCGGCGCGGATTTTGGGTTTTATTGAAGAAAAACTTCCCCAAAATATCTTAAAGAATATTGCGGATGCTACAGAGTTGATTGTTTCTTCAATTACAAAACTGCGTCAGGCAATAGAGCTTTTGACTAAAAATGAGCTAAAGAAAGCAGTCTTAGAATGCGAAGAGATTGACCGCTTAGAGCATGAGGCAGATGATCAGAAAAAACTTTTAATTGAATCCATAATCCATGCTAATTTAAATCCGACAATTTTACTTTTAACTTATCAGTTGGCAGAGTACTTAGAAGGAGTCACGGATAAAATTGAAGATGCGGCAGATTTAATAAAGGTTTTAGCAGTGAAGGCAAAATAGGAGTAATCGGTGTAATCAAATTTCTTTAATGAAAGAAATTAAAAAAACATAATCTCCTGGATTAGAAAACAGATTAAGGATTCTAAAAAAAAGGGGTGTAGTTTTGGGATTAAGTGGAGGGCTAGATTCTTCAGTAACGCAGTGCTTTGCCGGATGGCTTTAGGAAAAGAAAAAGTTTTGGCTTTGATTTTACCCTGTGAAAGTCAAAAAAAGGATATTGAAGATGCTAAAAATTTAGTCAAAAGATTTGATATAAGAACTAAATTGGTTGACCTTACTAAAATATATCATCAATTAATTAAAATTTTACCTAAAGCAAACCGAATAACCTATGCTAATTTAAAAGCACGTTTAAGGATGATTGTTTTATATTACTTTGCTAATAAATTTAATTATCTTGTCTGCGGAACTTCTAATAAATCAGAATTAATGACCGGATACTTTACTAAATTTGGAGATGGAGCAAGTGATATTTTACCGATAGGAAGTCTTCTAAAAACCGAAGTAAGAAAATTGGCAGAAGAATTAAATATCCCTGATTTATTATTAAAAAAATCCCTTCTGCAGGACTTTGGTTGGGGCAAATTGATGAGAAAGAATTGGGTATAAGTTATGAAGAGTTAGATAAAATATTAAAGGATTTAGAAACTAAAGAAAAATCCTGCATTGCGCAAGAGAAGATAGAAAAAGTTAAAAGAATGATTAATTATTCTGAACATAAAAGAAAATTTCCAAAGATATTTTTAAAAGATGAGAGGTTTTAATTTAGAATTAGATAGATTGATAAAAAAGGAAAAAGAGGCTGAAGATATTTTGGCATATTTCTCTTTGGAAACACTCCGCGTCAAGAAAGCCAAAGAAAAAGGAAGAATTAATGTCTGAGAATAAAGTCTGGCAGGATTATGCTAAAATTTTAAAAGAACTCCTTGCTTTAGAATATAGTCCATTAGGAATAAGTTTATTAGAAGGATTAAAAGCTTCTTTACAAGATAAAAAAGTGCGTATCTGTCGGGGGATACTGGAAGCAGCTAAAGGAAAATTAATTTATTTAGATAAAACTAACAATGCCTGTTTTGGTGCTGCCTGGCATTTAGGATTCCATAAGATTAAAGACCCCGAGGTTATCGCAATGATTAAAAAATTTGTAGTAGAAGGAGAAAAGTTATTCTGTTCTTATGAAGCTTTGGATAACTTACTTAGCCAGATGCAGGAGCCTCCTGATAATTCTGATTCTTGCTTCCTCCTTTGCCCGTTAGAAAAATGCGAAAACCAGCCACAGCTAGTGATTTTTATTGTTAACGCAGAGCAGGCCTGCCGTCTACTTACTTTTGTTACTTTCTTTGAAGGGCTGATGCCTAAAATTAAAATCGGAGGACCGACCTGTCGCTTAAGTATAATTTATCCTTTATTGACCCAAGAAGTAAATATCTCTTTCTATGATTATACAAGTCGTAAAATGTGTAATTTAGATAAAGATAAACTAATTGTGAGTCTTCCTTATAAGCTGATTCCTAAAATTGTTGAAAATATAGATAAATGCTCAGCCGGACGGGCAAAGATTGAATTTCCGCAGGAGTTTCGGGAGTTTTTACAGAAAAGAATGTCTTGCCAGAAGATTAAAGGTTAAGCAACAATGCCTAAGATTGCTAAAGATATTACGGAATTAATTGGCAATACTCCTTTAGTAAGTTTAAATCGGATAAGTAAAGGCTGTTTTGCCAAGATTTTAGCTAAATTGGAGTTTTTTAATCCTTGTGGTTCGGTAAAGGATAGGATTGGTTTAAGTATGATTGAGGCAGCAAAGAAAGAAGGCAAGATAAAAAAAGATACCATAATTTTAGAACCGACTTCAGGAAATACAGGAATTGCCTTGGCTTTTATTTGCGCGGTTAAAGGCTATAAGTTGGTTTTGGTAATGCCAGAAAACATGAGTTTAGAACGCAAGAAAATCTTAAAAGCTTTTGGGGCAAAAATTATTTTAACTTCAAAAAATCAAGGGATGTCCGGAGCAGTAAAAAAAGCAGAAGCATTAGCCAAAAAAGACAAACGCTATTTAATCTTACAGCAATTTAAGAATCCGGCAAATCCCCAGATTCATCGTCAAACTACGGCTGAAGAGATTTGGAAAGATACCGAGGGAAAAATTGATATTTTAGTTGCCGGTGTAGGAACAGGTGGAACAATTACCGGAGTAGCAGAAGTAATTAAAAAAAGAAAGCCTAATCTTTATGTGATTGCGGTTGAGCCAGAAGATTCTGCGGTTTTATCCGGAGCTAAACCCGCAGTACATAAGATTCAGGGAATCGGTGCAGGTTTTATTCCCGAAATTTTAAATCGAAAGATTATTGATGAGATAATCAAGGTAAGTTATGAGGATGCCAAAAATACTACGCAAAGATTAGCCAAAGAAGAGGGTTTATTAGTGGGAATCTCTTCTGGCGCGGCTACCTGGGCAGCTTTAGAGGTAGCCAAAAGGCCGCAAAATAGAGGTAAATTAATTTTAGTAATTTTACCCGATACAGGTCAAAGGTATCTTTCAGAAGATTTATTTGATTAGAAAAAACTGGTATAATAATTAAATCCTAAATTCTAAATTCTAAATAAAAGATGAAATTAGACGAAATTAAAATCTCTGAGGCAATTATTAAGAATTATTATGATAAATTGCTTAAATCATTAGATGTGGATGTTGCCATTGTTGGCGCAGGTCCGGCAGGTTTAGTCTGCGGTTATTATTTAAGTAAAGCTAAGATAAATACGGTTTTATTTGAGCGCAAACTCTCTATCGGCGGAGGGATGTGGGCAGGAGGAATGATGTTTAATGAGATTGTAGTGCAGACGCAAGCTAAAGAGATTTTAGATGAATTTAATATCCACACAAAAGTATATGAAAAAGGCTATTTTTTAGCTGATTCTATTGAAGCGGTCTGTAGTCTTGCAGCTAAGGCGGTAAAAGAAGGTCTACATATTTTTAATTGTATTTCTTGCGAAGATGTAATGATGAGAAAAAATAGAATTACCGGTTTAGTCTTAAATTGGTCAGCAGTAGAACTGGCTAATTTACATGTAGATCCTTTAACCATAAAAGCCAAATTCTGTGTGGATGCAACTGGACATCAAGCAGAAGTTTGTAATATTGTTTTGCGTAAACTCGGTCCAGTATTAAAAACAAAGACCGGAAGACTTATGGGAGAAAAATCCATGTGGGCTGATAAAGGTGAAGAATATATTATAAAAAATTCTAAAGAGGCTTATCCAGGTTTATATGTCGCAGGTATGTCGGCGAATGCAGTCTTTGGTGGACCGCGGATGGGTCCCATATTTGGCGGGATGCTTCTTTCAGGAAGAAAAGTAGCCCAAGCGTTAATCCAAAGATTTAATAGAGGTGATTAAGAGATGAAGACAATAAAGCAGATAAATGAAAAGATAAAAAAAGGTAAAGCAGTCGTAGTTACGGCTGAGGAGATTATTGATTTGGTAGATAAAAAGGGTGCTAAAAAAGCAGCCGAAGAAGTAGATGTAGTTACTACCGCTACTTTTGGTCCAATGTGTTCAAGTGGTGCTTATTTTAATATTGGGCACTCTAAACCCCGCATAAAATTAGGGGGAGGTACTTGTAAACTTAATGATGTACCGGCTTATTGTGGTTTTGCCGCAGTAGATATTTATTTAGGCGCCGCCGCACTTCCTGAGGATGATCCCCGCAATAAAGTCTTTCCCGGAGAATTTAAATACGGAGGAGGTCATGTCATCCAGGAATTAGTCGCAGGAAAAGATATTCGTTTAGAAGCCACCGCCTACGGCACAGATTGTTATCCGCGTAAAAAATTGGAGACTTGGATTAACATTAAAGATTTAAATGAGGCAGTCCTTTTTAATCTTCGCAATTGTTATCAAAATTATAATGTGGCAGTAAATTTATCCGATAAGATGATTTATACTTATATGGGAGTCTTAAAGCCAAATTTAGGCAATGCCAACTATTGCTCTTGTGGTCAGCTTTCGCCCCTTTTAAAAGACCCTTATTATAAAACTATCGGCATTGGCACAAAAATCTTCTTAGGGGGCGGAATAGGTTATGTGGTTTGGCACGGTACCCAACATAATCCAATGGTAGAAAGGACGCAGAAAGGAGTTCCGAAAGCGCCTGCCGGTACTTTAGCAGTAATTGGGGATTTAAAACAGATGAAGCCAGAGTGGCTAGTAGGAACAAGTATGCTTGGATATGGAGTAACCTTGACGGTAGGTATAGGCGTTCCTATTCCGATATTAGATGAGGAGATTGCCGGTTTTGCCGCAATTAAAGATGAAGAAATCTATACCCAGATTGTGGATTACAGTAACCACTATCCCCAGATGATTCCGGGTAGTTTAGGCCAGGTAAATTATGCCCAGTTAAAATCAGGCAAAATTATAATTCAAGGCAAAGAAGTACCTACGGGAAATTTATCAAGTTATGCCAAGGCGCGTCAGATTGCGGAGGAATTAAAATCTTGGATTTTAAAAGGCGAATTTCTTTTAACTGAACCGGTTGCGCCTTTACCCGGACCAGAATCAGGTTATACTTTTAAACCCTTAAAAGAAAGACCCATATCTTATTAAGATAAAGTTAAAAAGGAGATAAAGATGCGGGATAAAGTAGAAAAAGTATTAGCAAAGATTCGGCCGATGATTTTGGCTGATGGTGGAAATGTAGAGTTAGTAGAGGTAACCGATGATGGCGTAGTAAAATTAAGACTTACCGGTGCCTGTTATGGATGTCCGATGAGTCAGTTAACTTTAAAAATGGGAATTGAACACACTTTAAAAGAAGAAATTCCGGAAATTAAAGAGGTGATTGCTTTATGATTTCTAAACGCATCGTTTTACATTTTCCTCAACGTTTGGTAGATCAGCCGATTGTCTATCGGTTAGTGAAAGACTATGATTTACAATTTAATATTCTAAAGGCCTATGTTACTCCGCAAGAGGAAGGCTTAATGGTTTTAGAATTAACCGGCGAAGAGGAAAAATTTAAAAAAGGGATTGAATATCTTGAATCTAGTGGCGTAAGAATTCAACCTTTAAGCCAAGATGTTATTCGTAACGAATCTAAATGTACTGATTGTGGAGTCTGTGTGCCGATTTGTCCTACCGGTGCTTTAGTTGTTGATCCGCTTACCCGCAAAGTTCATTTCTATGATAATAAATGTATTGCCTGCGAACTTTGTGTTAAGGTCTGTCCTACCCGGGCAATGGAAGTTCATTTCTAAATTAAATTTGTAATGCAAATTAGGTCTAAAAAATTAAAAAAGTTAAAAGAAATATTAAAAAAAATGGATTCAGTATTAATCGCTTATTCAGGAGGAGTCGATAGTAATTTTCTTGTAAAAGTAGCGCTTGATACTTTAGGCAGGAATAAGGTCTTAGCGGTAACTGCCGACTCAGTTATCTTCCCTAAAGAGGAACTTATTTTTTCCTGTAAAATGGCAAAGCTTTTAGGGCTAAAGCATAAGATTATTAAAACTAAAGAATTTAAGGATAAAAGATTTATTGCTAATTTATCGAATCGCTGTTATTTTTGTAAACAAGAGTTATTTCGTAAATTAAAAAATATTGCGCAAGAAAATAAAATTAATTTTGTTATAGATGGTAGTAATATTTCAGATAAAAAGGATTTTCGTCCCGGCGAAAAAGCAAAAAAAGAATATAAAATTCGTTCACCACTTCAGGAAGCAGGATTTACTAAAGAAGATATCCGTTATTTTAGCAAAAGATTAGGGTTAATTACCTGGAATAAACCAACTTTGGCTTGTCTTGCCTCGCGCATTCCTTATGGAATAAAGATTTCTTCTTTTTTGCTTAAGAAGATAAATTCGGCAGAAAGATTTTTAAGAAGATATGGATTCTCAACCGTAAGAGTAAGACACTATCATCATCTTTGTCGAATTGAAGTTTTAAAAGAAGATATCCCCCGGTTAATAAAGCAAGTTCAGCGGATTGTTTCCTATTTTAAAAAATTGGGTTATCAATATGTTACTGTAGATTTAGAAGGATATCGTACAGGAAGTTTAAATCTAATAAAGCATGCAAGATAAGATTCTTGATTTCTTAAAGAAAAAATCTTCTGGCTATATTTCGGGTGAAGAGATAAGTCAACATTTAGGAATTAGCCGTCAAGGTCTATGGAAGCACATTTTAGAATTAAAAGCATTAGGTTACGAAATTATTGCTGTACCGCATTTAGGTTATCGACTTGTGTCCATTCCTGATCGGCTCTTTCCTTCAGAAATAAGTTATAATCTTAATACTAAATTTATAGGCAAAAAAATCTATTATTTTGAAGAAGTCGCTACTACGATGGATATTGCTTTAGATTTAGGAATAAAGCAAGAAAAAGAAGGAACTATAATTTTAGCCGAAGGACAGACCAAAGGAAAGGGAAGATTAGGCAGGAGCTGGTTTTCTCCAAAATATAAAGGTATTTATTTTTCTTTAATTTTAAGACCCGAAGTTTTACCTCAGCAAGCATCTCTTTTTACGCTTCTATCTGGTGTAAGTGTCTGCGAAGCCATAAAGTTAATCACCCATATTGATGTACAGATAAAATGGCCTAATGATATTTTAATCCATAATAAAAAATTAGGAGGAATCCTTACCGAATTAAGTGCGGAGATGGATAAAGTTCACTTTATTGTTATCGGTATCGGTATAAATGTAAATAATGATAAAAAGACATTACCTATGAATGCCACTTCTTTAAAGCTTAAGCTAAAAGAAAATATCAATCGCATAGAATTACTAAAAGAGATATTACGCAGAATAGAAGAAAATTATTTTCTTTTTAAAGAAAAGCAAGCCAAGATAATTATCGAAAAATGGAAAGAATTTAATTGTACACTTACAAAAAGAGTAAAAATAATTGCGCATAAAGAACATATTGAAGGTCAAGCTCAAGATATTGATCTTGACGGAAGTCTTTTGATTAGATGCGATTCAGGTCTTATCCGAAAAATTACAGCCGGGGATGTAATTCATTGTAGATAATGTAAACTAAAAAATTATTTTTGGTTGACATTTAGCCGCATTCTTTTATAATAAAAATTAATGAAAAGAATCTGCGGCTTTTTTATTATTTTTTTATTCTCTTTTAATTTTTTATTTGCCAAGGAGCGATTAAGTCTTCAGCCGATTATTGTCAAAAAAGAAAAATCAAATCTTCGGTTTTTAAGAGAGGACCTTAAATTTCATTCGCTTTTTGAGGTATTAGATATTTTACCGATAGATTTACAGAGTCGCGCTTTAAAGGGCGATATCCAAACGGATTTTTCTTTACGGGGTTCAAACTTTAGCTCAGTCTTAATCCTTTTAGATGGATTAAGAATTAATGACCCTCAGACCGCACATCATAATTCTGATTTACCCATAACGAAAGAAGATCTCCAGATTATCGAAATAATTCCTGCCACTAATTCTTCTTCCTTTGGACTAGATGCAATAGGCGGGGCAATCAATTTTATTACCAAGAAGCCAAAAGAAAAAGCATTGGTTTTAGAATCTAGCTATGGTTCATTTAAAACAAAATCAGGGATTTTCAGTTTTAGCCAAAAGATAAAAGATTTTGGCTTAAGGGTTTCATCGGAAGTTATAGAGTCCGATGGTTTTCAATATGATACAGATTTTAAAAAATATACTACCACCTTTTACTCTTCCTTAGATATTCCTGATGGCGAATTTAATCTTAATTTAGGATATCAGGAAAAAGCATTCGGTGCTTATGATTTTTATACTCCCGGTTTAGATTATCCTTCTTTCGAATGGACAAAAACTTATCTTTTAAATACTCATTTTATTTTAAATAAAGAAGCTTTTTTAATTAAACCAAATTTTTTATGGCGAAGACATTTTGATAAATTTATGTTAGATAAGACACAAAGACGCAGTAAATACCTTAATCATCATTATACAGATATTTACCTACCTTGTCTTTATTTACAAAAAGAAACCGAATTTTTTGGCAGATTAGGTTTAGGCCTTGAGTATGGAAAAGAAGATATTCATTCTACAAATTTAGGAAAACACAAGCGTCATCATAAAAGTATTTTTTTAGATAATTTTAAGGCATTAAGTCCAAAATTTTTTTTGGATTTATCTTTTCGGATTGATGATTATGATAAGTTTATCTATACGGGTTCATTAAATTTTAAATATAAATTTTCGGATAAGAATGCCTTTTGTTTTGGTTTATCTAAAAATGTCCGTATCCCTTCATTTACGGAACTTTATTATAATGATCCTGTTAATCAAGGTAATGCTTTTCTTTCTGAAGAAAAGGCAATTAATTATGAAATAGGTTATCACTATAAAAAAGAAGCTTTAAGTTCTGGAGTCGTTTTTTTCTTTAGAGAAGAAAAAGATATGATTGATTGGGTAAGTGTTATTTCTGTTCCACCCGGAAAGTGGCAGGTAAAAAATATCGGAGAAGCAAAAGTTAAAGGAGTAGAAAATTATTTTAAATTAAAGATAAATGAATACTTAACTTTAGATTCTTGCTATACTTATGTTGATAAAGATCTTGATGAGAAAGGGTTTATTTATAAATATGGACCAAATTATTCTAAACATCTATTTAATGCTACATTAATATTTAATTTAATTTTCGGAATCCAAAGTATAAATCTTACCTATAAAAAGAAACCCGCTCAGAAGGACTGGTTTTTATTAAATACAAATTTTTCTTATAAACTTAATAAAAATACACAACTATTTCTAAAAATTACTAATCTACTTAATGTAAAATATGAAGAAATTAAAGGTATCATGCAGCCTAAAAGATGGATTGAAGCCGGCCTAAGATTTAGTTGGTAGGTTTTCTTATACTACTTTATTAAATACTTATCTTAAGTTATAATAAAGTTATGAAAATAAAATATTTTAAATTACCTTATATAAATCCTGATTTTATAAAAAAACAAGATTATTTTTTACTTTTTGAGACTACTTTATTTGATAAGGAAAATTATAGAAGTTTTATTTTTATTAATCCGCTTTATGTAATTAAGATTCAAAATTATAAAGATGTAGAATATGCCTTTTGTGAAATTGAAGAGTATGCTAAAAGATATTATCTAGCGGGGTATTTTTCTTATGAATTGGGATATTTTTTTGAGAAAGATTCTTTTAAAATAGAATCTTCTTTTAGATACCCTTTAATCCATTTATGTGTCTTTGATCAAGTTATCACTTTTAATCATAAGACAGGAAAATTAAATAAAAATGTTTTTGGTCTTTTTAATAAAAGAGAAAAAAACCAAAATTTTTGGATAAAAAATTTAAGGTTAAACTTTACCGAAAGCGAATATATAAAGAGGATTAAACGGATAAAACAATATATTAGAGAAGGTCAAACTTACCAAGTAAATTTTACCCAAAAAATTTATTTTGATTTTTTAGGCTCTGCCTTTTCTTTCTATAATGATTTAAAAGAAAGACAAAACACCCCTTACAGCGCCTTTTGTAAATTTAAGGATGAATATGTTATCTCTTTATCTGTGGAATTATTTTTAAGAAAAGATAATAATAAGATTTATTCTAAACCCATGAAAGGAACAATTAAAAGAGGCAGAAATATTCAAGAAGATAAAGAAAAAGCCAAAGAATTAAAAGAGTGTGTTAAAAATCAGGCAGAAAATTTAATGATTGTAGACTTAATCCGCAATGATTTAGGCAGAATCTCTCGGACTGGTAGTGTAAAAGTGATTAAATTATTTGAAATTGAAAAATATAATACTTTGTTTCAGATGACCTCCACAATAAAAAGTATTTTAAGAAAAAATATTAGTTATTTTGACATTTTTAAAAGTCTTTTTCCTGGTGGTTCAGTTACCGGCGCACCGAAGATAAGGACAATGCAGATAATTAAAGAATTGGAGAAATCAGCCCGCAAAATCTATTGTGGTGCCTTAGGAATTATTTTCCCGAATAATAAAGCAATATTTAATCTTCCGATTAGAACCATTTCTTTGCTGAAGAATAAAGCGGAGATGGGAATAGGGGGAGGGATAGTCATTGATTCTGATCCTAAAAAAGAATTCCAAGAATGCTTACTTAAGGCAAAGTTTCTTACCGATAGATACAATTCATTTAGTTTGCTTGAAACAATTGGTCTTTTTGAGAATAAATTTAAATTTTTAAATGCACATCTAAAAAGATTAAAAAATTCTGCCGAATATTTTAATTTTTATTTTAACCGTTCAGAAATAATCTTAAAATTAAAAAATTTAAAGAAAAAACTTAAAAATAATCTTAATTATAAAATACGTTTATTATTAGATAAAGAAGGTAATTTAAAAATTGATTATCAGCAGATTAAAGATTTTATGCCCAAAAGGGATAATTATATTGTTATTTCTCAATATAAAACAGATCCCGAGAATTTATTTTTATATCATAAAACTACTAACCGCAATTTATATGACCATCAGTATAATTACTATGCTAAAAAAGGTTATTTTGATGTAATTTTTTTAAATAAAAAAAATGAAGTTACTGAGGGAGCAATTTCTAATATAATTATTCAAAAAAATAATAAATACTATACCCCCGTTTTATCTTCCGGGTTACTGCCGGGAATATTTAGGCAGTATTTTATTAAAAAACATAAAGTAATAGAAAAAAAACTTTTTTTAAAAGATTTAATTAAAGCGGATAAGATATTTTTATGCAATTCAGTGCGGGGATTAAATGAGGTAAAGATTAAATGGGAAAAGAGCTTGTAGTAGTAGCCATAAGCGGCGGAGTAGATTCAACGGTAGCTGCTTATTTATTAAAACAAAAAGGTTATGAGGTAGTTGGTCTTACCATGTGTTTTAACCTGGATAATTCTTTAGAAAAAAATAAATTTTGTTGTTCTGGGAAGGTAGTAGAGGATGCAAAAAGAGTCTGTGATGAATTAGGGATAAAACACTATGTAATAAATCTAAAAGAGGAATTAAAAAAATGGGTAATCAAAGATTTCTTAAACGAGTATCAATTAGGTAGAACCCCTAATCCCTGTGTAAGATGCAATCAATATATAAAGTTCGGAATTTTATTAAAAAAAGCCATTTCTTTAGGAGCAAGATATCTGGCGACTGGGCACTATGCAAAAATTGAAAAAATTAAAGATACAAATTTTTATATATTAAAAAAAGCAAAAGATAAACTAAAAGACCAATCCTATTTTTTATATCGTTTAGGGCAAAAGAAACTAAGGCATATTTTATTTCCGCTGGGCGCTTATACAAAAAAACAAGTGCGAAAGATTGCTAAAGAATTGGGTTTAGAAGTAGCAGATAAATTAGCCAGTCAAGAGATATGCTTTTTAATGAATAGCGATTATCGCCAATTCTTAAAAAACTATACCCATCACCAAATAAAACCCGGTTTAATTCTTGATACACAAGCAAATATATTAGGTAAGCATCAAGGAATTGCTTTTTATACGATTGGCCAAAGAGAAGGCCTCGGGATTGCCAGAGGCTATCCTTTATATATAAATAAAATAGATCCCAAAAATAATCGGATAATTGTGGGTAAAAAAGAAGAAGTCTTTAAAAAAGAATTTTTAATCAAAAAGCCGCATTTTATTTTAAAACCTTTAAAAAAGAAGATTGAAGTTAAGGTAAGGATAAGGTATAATCACAAGGAAGCTCCTGCAGAAGTTATCCCTTCTGAAGGTAAAATTAAAGTAATTTTTAAAAAACCACAATTTGCCATTACTCCGGGGCAGTCCGCGGTATTTTATGATAAAGATATTGTATTAGGTGGAGGCATTATTGATAAGGTTTTAGATTAATGAAGATTAAAGATTTATCCCAAAAAATTAATGCTTTAAAAAAGAAAAGAAATGCCATAATCTTGGCGCATAATTACCAACTTCCTGAGGTCCAGGAGGTAGCGGATTTTCGGGGAGATTCTTTAGAATTAAGTCGCCTGGCAGCAAAAACAAAAGCAGATGTAATTGTTTTCTGCGGTGTACATTTTATGGCCGAAACTGCCTCCATACTTTGTCCGGATAAAATAGTAATTATGCCTGAGATAAATGCGACTTGTCCCATGGCAAATATGCTTACGGCAATAGAATTAAAAAGATTAAAGACAGAATATCCCAAAGCAGTGGTAGTAGGTTATGTAAATACTTCGGCAGAAGTAAAGGCACAGCTTGATATCTGTTGTACTTCTACAAATGCAGTAAATGTCATAAAGGCTTTAAAAGCCAAAGAAATTATCTTTGTTCCTGACAAATATTTAGCAGATTATGTCTCTAAACAGACAAAGAGAAAAATAATTATTTGGAATGGCTTCTGTCCTACCCATATAAAAATATTGCCTGAAGATATAAAAAGAGAAAAGAAATTTCATCCTTTTGCTAAGGTAATGGTGCATCCTGAGTGTTTGCCGGAAGTGGTGGCTTTAGCAGATTATGTCTGCTCAACCAGTCAGATGTGTAAAATTGCCAAAGAAAGTAAAGAAAGAGAATTTATTGTAGGTACTGAAGTGGGAATTATTTATCGCTTAAAGGAAGATAATCCGCAAAAAGAATTTTATCCTGCTTCTGAGCGGGCAGTCTGTCCAAATATGAAGCGCATCACCCAAGAGAAAATCCTTTGGGCACTAGAAGAATTAAAAGAAGAAGTAAGGGTTCCCGAGGAGATTCGTAAGCTAGCAAAAAAAGCAATTGAGCGGATGCTTCAAATAATATGATTGAGCTCTCTGCCTCCAGCCTTAATCTCTATTTAGAATGTCCGCGTTGTTTCTGGTTATATGTAAATAAAAAAATTAAACGGCCAGAAAAACCGGTAGCTACCATTACTACCGGTTTAGATAGAGTAATTAAGGAATATTTTAATTTATTTCGGCAAAAAGGTATCCTTCCTACATTTATTGAGGGTAAAGTTCCCGGCAAGCTAATCACTAATCTTCCGCGTAGAGGGTGGCTAGAGTTTATAGATAAAGATATTGACGCTAAATTAGTTGGTTATTTAGATGAATGCTTAGATTTAGGCAATAACTTTTACGCGCCCTTAGACCATAAGAGCCGTGGCACAAAACCAGACCAGACGCATCCGGCTCATCAGTTTCAGATGGATGTTTATACTTTTTTATTAGAGCAGAATAATTTTCCTACCAAAAATTTAGCTTATTTAATTTATTATATTCCCACAAAAATTAATACAGGAAAGAATATTGAGTTTGAGATAATTGTCTCAGAAGTAAAAACTAATCCCAAATATGCAAAGCAGGTCTTTATGCAGGCAGTATCAGTTCTTAAAAATCCCATTCCTACATTAAATAAAAGTTGTCCTTTTTGTGAATGGATAAAGACTCATCAGATAAGATGAATTATAATTTATTAGAAAATAGCTTCCAAGAAAAAAGTATAAATAATATCCCTATTGTCTATGAAGATCAGTGGCTGGTAATTGTAAATAAACCCAGTGGGCTTTTAGTGATTCCATCTCCTAAAGGAGAAAAACGTACTTTAACCAGTATCTTAAATGAAGATTTAAGAAATAAAGGTATAAGTTATCGCTTGCATCCTTGCCATCGTTTAGATAAAGAAACTTCCGGATTAGTTATTTATGCCAAAGGAAAATTAATGCAAAGAAAAATAATGGAACTTTTTAAAAAAAGAAAAATTAAAAAAACCTATCTTGCTTTTATCCAAGGTTATCTTAATAAAAAAGAAGGTAAAATAAATATACCGCTTGAAGGCCTTTCGGCACTAACTGAATATTGCGTAATTGAAAAAAGAAAAGATTTTACCATTGTTAAGGTTATGCCGATTACAGGAAGAAAAAATCAGATCCGTATACATTTTAAAAGTATTGGGCATCCTTTAGTGGGAGAGACAAGATTTGCCTTTCGCAAAGACTTTAAACTTAAGGCAAAAAGAGTCTGTCTTCATGCAAAAAGTTTAGAATTTATTCATCCTATAACTCAGAAAATGTTAAAGATAGATTCTTCTTTACCCAAAGATTTAGAAGATTTTTTAGATAAACATAAATGAAAAAGCTCTCTTTTAAAGAATGGTTCTTATTTATTTTATTGGCGATTTTTTCTTTGTGGCTTTGGTATAAATTTAGTTATCCAGAGTTTAAATTTGTCAATTTATCTATAGAGAGAAAGAAAGCCCTTGAGATTGCCAAAGATTATCTTAAAAGTCAAGGCATAAATCTTAAAGATTATCGATGGGCAGTGGTTTTTATTACCGATGATTGGGCAGATAGGTATCTACAGAAGACAATTGGGCCAATGGAAGAAGAAAAATTTTTAAAAGAGCAGAATTATGAATTATTCTCTTGGCGGGTAAGGTTTTTTAAAGAATTAGAAAAAGAAGAATATAATTTTAATATTAGTGCTAAAACAGGCCAAATTTTAAGTTTTATTCACTTAATTGAAGAGACCAAAGCCATCCAAGATATAGAAAAAGAGCCCGCCCGTCTCAAAGCTGAAGAATTTCTCCAGAAAAGATACGGCTTAAATTTAGAAGATTACGAATTTCATGAAGAAAAGATAAAACGCTATGAGAAAAGAATTGATTATAGTTTTTGGTGGCAGAAGAAAGGCATTTATCTACCTTGGCAGAAAGATAAAGGTACAGCAAAATTACTGATTGGCGCAACTGTTTGCGGAGATAGAATAAGAGAATTTTATAAGGCAAAATTAGATATCCCGGAAGCATTTCAGCGTTATGTAGAAAATCAATTTAACCTGGGAAATTTTCTTTCCGGTTTTTCTTTTATTTTTTTTATTTTATTTTTATTTTTTTCTATTGTCTTAGTAATAAAAAGGAAACAAACTTTAGCCGTTCGCTTAGCCAAAACTTGGTTTATATATCTTACTGTCTTTTTAGGAATAGTTAATTTTCTTTATATTTTAAATAACCTGCAAAATATTATAATTTCTTACCCCACGAGTGTAAGTTACAATTTATATCTAGTAAATTATTTTATGAGTATCTTTCTTAATCTTGTCTTTATTGTGACTATTTTTATTATGCCGGGCTTAGCAGGTGAGTCTTTACGCGAAGAAGTATTAACTCAAAATAAATATAGTAGTTTCTTTTATTATCTTAAATCTACTTTTTTAAGCCGCAGCCTCAGCGGTTCGATTATCTTTGGATATTTATTATTTTTTATTTTACTTGGCCTTCAGTCAGTAATATTTTATTTTGGACAAAGATATATAGGAGTATGGAAAGAGTGGATGAGAATGAGTCAATTTTCTTCTACCTATATTCCTTTTTTGAGCGCTTTTATAATCGGAATAAATGCTAGTTTAAGTGAAGAAGTACTTTTTAGACTTTTTTGTATTAGTTATTTAAAAAAATATTTTAAAAATATAATTTTAGCAGTAATATTTAGTGCGTTTATTTGGGGTCTGGGGCATACCGGATATGCGATATTTCCGGTTTGGTTTAGGGTTTTGGAAGTAGGTCTTTTAGGATGCTTATTTGGTTTTTCTTTTTTAAGATATGGTTTAATTGTGGTTTTAGTTGCCCATTATTTATTTGATGTATTCTGGGGCGTATCAGCTTATCTATTAGGTAAAAGTAATCTATTTTTATTTTCCGGCGCACTATTAGTATTATTTTTACCCATTTTGATTGCAATAATTATTTGGTTTCTCAATAAAGAAGAGAAAGAAAAAGAGATAAAATTTCTGCTTACTCCGACGGAAAAATACAATTTAAATATTTTAATAAATTTTATTTCTACAAAAAAATTATCGGGTCTTTCTGCGGAAAAAATAAAAGAAGAACTTATTTCTTATAATTGGGATAGTTTGCTGGTAGATTTAGCTATTAAAGAGGTTTTTTCTTAAAATTCTATGGAAAAATATATATTATTGGGAATTATTCAGGGAATCACAGAATTTTTTCCCATCAGCAGTTCGGCACATTTAGTCATCTTTCAGAAGATTTTTGGAATAACCGGCCAAGAGCTCGGTTTATCAATAGTCTTACATTTAGGAACAATTTTTTCCTTATTGATCTATTTCTTAAAAGATATATTAAATTTATTTAAAAATATAAAGTTGATTTTATTAATTTTAGTGGTTACTTTAGTTACAGGGATTATCGGTATATTAGGAAAAGATTTTTTTGAAAGTCTTTTTAGTTTGCCAAAACCGGTAGCAGTTGCTTTGATTTTTACCGGGATAATACTTATTTTTACTAAAAAAATTAAAAATAATTTAAAAGATACAATTAATTTTAAGGATGCTTTAATTTTAGGTTTATTTCAGGGTTTAGCCATTATTCCGGGAATTTCGCGTTCTGGGATAACTATCTCTACACTTTTATTAAGGAAAATTGATAAAGAGACAAGTTTTCGTTTTTCTTTTCTTGCTTCAATTCCGGCAGTTTTTGGCGCAACTTTGTTAGAGGCAAAAAAAATTGAGTTTGCGTTTAAAACAAATATTTCGGGAATTATTGCGGGGTTTATCTTTAGTTTTTTAAGTGGAATTTTTGCCTTGGGGATCTTAAAGAGAGTCTTAAATAAAGCTAAATTTTATTATTTCGGTTATTATTGTATTTTTTTAGCTATTTTTACTTTAATATTTATAAAATGAGCGTAGTGGTTTTAGGTACAGTTGCCTTAGATACGATAAAGACTCCTTTTGGAAAAAGAAAGGATATCCTCGGCGGTTCAGCAGTACATTTTGCCATGAGCTGTCGGCTGTTTACGCCGGTAAATTTAGTGGCGGTGATTGGCAAAGATTTTCCTAAAAAGTATATTGATTTTTTAAGAGAAAAAGGAATTATTTTAAAGTCCTTATTAAAAACTTGCGGAAAAAGTTTTAGATGGGAAGGCGAATATAAAGATGATTTAAATTGTGCAATTACTCTAAATACAGAATTAGGTGTGGTTTCTAATTTTAAACCCCAGCTTTCCGAAGCGCAAAAAAATATTAAATATGTATTTTTGGCTAATGTTGATCCGGATATTCAAAGAGATTTATTATCTTGTTTACATTCTCCGGATTTAGTTGTTTTGGATACGATGAACTACTGGATAAAAAATAAAAAACGCTCTCTACTTAATTTATTAAATAAAGTCGATATCTTTTTATTAAATCTTGAAGAAGCAAAAGCGCTTACGCAAGAAACAAACCTTATTAAAATAGCTAAATCTCTACAGGCGCTTGGTCCTAAAATGATTTTAATTAAAAAGGCAGAACACGGAGTCTTCTTTTATAGTCAAAAATTTAAATTTTCTCTTCCTGCCTATCCTACGGAAGAAGTAGTGGATCCTACCGGAGCAGGAGATACTTTTGCCGGCGGATTCTTAGGGTATCTAGCAAAAGTAAAACGTCTAAATCCTACTAATATTAAGAAAGCACTTATCTATGGAACAATTGCGGCTTCAATTAATATTGAAGGTTTTGGCATAGAGAAAACTTCGCAACTTACTATGCAGGCTTTAAATCAAAGGGTAAAAGAATTTAGAAAGATACTTGTATTTTAGAAAGGAGGCTTTATAGATGTTGGAAGAAAGAATCTTTAACGATTATAAAATAGCAATGAAGAGTAAAGATAACTTAAGAAGCTCTACTTTAAGTTTCTTAAGGGCAGAATTAATCAACGTGGCCATAGCCAAAAAGAAAAAACAACTTGATGATTTAGAGGTAATTTCTGTCATTAAGAAACAGGTTAAAGCACGCGAGGATTCTATTGAGCAATTTAAGAAAGGAGGACGCGCTGACTTAGCAGAGAAAGAAACTAAAGAATTAGAAATATTAAAGTCATATCTTCCTCCTGAATTAACCGAAGAAGAGATCAAAAAAATAATTGAAGAGGTAATTAGCTTAACCCAAGCTTCTAGTTTAAAAGATATGGGGCAGGTGATGAAGCAGGTGACGGAAAAAATAGCGGGTAGAGCTGATGGAAAGTTGGTAAGCGATTTAGTAAGAAAAAGGCTTTCGCCACTGCCTTCGGGAAATGCCCCCTAAGAAACCTTTAAAAAATTCTTTTTTACACGAATCTACACGAATTTTTATCGAATTCACACGAATATTTTTCGTAGGCAATTCGTGATAATTCGGCTTTTAATTCGTGTTAATTCGTGTTTAAAAAATAGTTTTTTAAATCTTTTTAAGAGACTTCTAAAAAATTCTTTTTTACACGAATCTACACGAATTTTTATCGAATTCACACGAATAT
>Ga0123519_10006140_pt1 | contig 18982 bp, 7 predicted proteins | sample YelNatPaOPRAMG02_FD_87396 | JGI IMG/M metagenome (GOLD analysis project Ga0123519, IMG submission 87396) | Hot spring microbial communities from Yellowstone National Park - Yellowstone National Park OP-RAMG-02 (version 2) | ecosystem: Environmental > Aquatic > Thermal springs > Hot (42-90C) ... | reverse complement strand
TTATATCATATTTTTTTACTATTGTCAACTTATTATCAGGGATATGTCGGTAAATTTTATTATTCCAAGTGTCACAAGTATACAAATAATTACCATCAAAAGTTATACTTAAAGGAAAAATATCTGTATGATAAGTATTTTTTAATATAAAATCTCTGTTTCTTATTTCATCCCATTGGTATATTTCTTGTTTAAGTAGATCGCAAGCCCATAATTTTCTATTTGAATAAGTAATCCCTGTAATATTTGATGATGGTAGACCAACACTGACTATTTTCTCTTTTAAAATTAATTTGGGTAAGAAATAGATCCCTACGATAATTAATAACACAATTAAACTTAAACTGATTAAAACTTTAATCAATGATATTTCTACTGTTTTCTTAATTAATTCTGCTGATGTGGTCTTACCAATAAATTCTGTTTTCTGTATCTGACTAATCGATTCTTGTTGTTTTGATTGAGTTAAATCCTCTTTTCTTATCAAAGGAAGTTTTGACTCAATTTCAACTAAATTCCGTTGTGCTTCAAGATATTGTGGATTCAATTGTAGTGCATATTTAAACTCACGGATAGCATCTTCAAATCTACCTATTTTAGCATATACTCTTCCTAATGCATTATGTACATCAGCATAATTTGCTCCTAATTCAATAGATTTTTGATATTCTTCAATAGCAATATTGAGTTCACCTGTTGATTCAAAAACTCTGCCCCGATAATAATGTCTCATTGATTCGTGAGTCATATCAAGTCTTACCATTTTATATCCACCTCATAATTAAGTTATTCCACTATAGGTATTAATAATTTTACAACAGTTCCTTTATTCGGAACACTTTTTATTTCTATTTCACCGTTATGTAATTTAATAATCCAGTATGTTCTTGTCAATCCCAAACCAGTATGATTATCAGGGTTAGTAGTAAGGAAAGGATTAAACACTTTATCAACAAGATGTGGTGCTATACCGACACCAGTATCACTGAATTGTATTACAGCAGCTTTATCTTGACTTTCTCCTATTATATCAAAAGCACCTTCTTTAGGTATATTTGTGATATCTTTTCTTTTACTACAGTATTTACATAGTTCACCATCAATAGATATTAATCCTCCCTTTGGCATCGCTTCAATAGAATTAATAACAATATTTTCAATTGCTTCAGTAAATAGTTCTGGATCTATCAAACACAATGTTGATTTTTCAGGATAATTTTGTGTAATAGTTATACCTTGCATTTTATATTTTTTAACGAGTTCAATAAATTTATCTTTAACAAACTTATAAATATCAATCTTTTGTAATTTGGGTTCAGTAAAATGATATTTTTTCTGTGCTTCTGAAAATGAATTCAGTATAATTTTAACTTGTTGTTCAATAATTTTTATTTTAGATTTCATTTCATCGGATATTTCAGGTGAATTTATTAACATATTAGTTGTTTCATAAATTAAGCCGAGAGTATTTCTTAAATGTCTATTAAATTCTATGCTGAATCTCTCAATCATGTTCAACATATACAATATTGATGATTTGTATTCGTGTTCGGATAATTTTTTAGTGGTTCTATCTAAATCAATAATTAATTTATTTTTTTCTTCCTCAAGATATTTTAATTTTTGATATAAATTTTCACTTTCTTTTTGTAATTCATTAAATTTATTTTGATATTCATTTTTTTCATGTTCAAGATTAGTTACTTTTGTTGTCAAGTACTGTATCTGTTGTTCATATTGAGCAATTTTATGTCCTAAATCTTCTTTTATTAAAAGTTCATTTGTTGTTATTGTTTTATTATTTATTGCTGGTTCTAATTTACCATAGTGTATCGTGGTTGAAGTAACAATATTTTTTTGTTCAAAAGGGCTTAATAACATAGAAATATCATCAGATAACTGTTTTGAAGTTTGTTTAAGTTTATTTATTTTCTCTTTTAATTTATCTATATTATCCATATTTAAAAAATAAAATTATGGTATAATTAAAACCTGACCTGGGACAACTTGGCCACGTTCTATCTTATCTTTATTTGCGTTATATATATCTTTAACTTTTGATTCGTTACCGTAATACTTAAGTGCAATAGATAATAATGTTTCACCTTTTTGGACAACATGTGTTCTTACAGATGGACGTTCAATAGTAGGTTTAGGTGTCTGTTCAACAGGTTTAACAACAGGAGTATTAGTTGCTGATGGTGTTGATTTAATTCTTTCTAATTCATTTTGAGTTAATTTCAATTTAGATTCCGTATCATTTAATTTAGTTTTAAGTTCATAAATTTGTTGTTTTAATGTTTCTATCTCTTTTGATTTTTCAGTAATTTCTGGTGAAGTTAATGCGAGTTTATTTTCTGTTTCTTCAAGTTTAGTAGCAAGTTCATTAATCTGTTTTTTTAATGAGTCGCGTTCTTTGATATATTCATCAGGAGATATATTTTGTCTCATTATAATTTCATCGGGTATGTATTTATTTAAAAGTGATAACCTATGAGTTCCATAATTAGATACTATTCCTGTCAATGGTATACAAGCTGAATAATCAATTTCAGTCGATTTAAATCCGACTCCTAATCCGAAGGAAATAGAATAACTTTGTTTTGAACTGAACCCGAGTCCTAATCTAAATGCTAATGCTTTGTTTTTAGTCCATTTTTCGACACCAGCGTAGATATCAAATTTATTATCGTAATATGTACTATTAAAACATATATTGAACGGATTATTGTATTCATAATTATGTCTATATGAAATCCCAAAATTTATTTTCATTGGTAACTGTTCCGTTTGTGATAGTCCTATATCAGGTTGATTTATATTTAAAATAGAGAAACCCAAGAAATAATCAGGATAATAAAAATTCCATAATATTCCCTGGTCAATAGATAACACCAGTTTAGTTGTTCTTTTTCCGTAATCAAATACTGGGTCAGTTATACCATAATCATCAACAGTATATGATTGATACATAGGTTTCAATGTTAAACCAAAACTGAAACTATTTACAATTTTTTTGCTATATGAAAAACTGAGATTATTTTCTGTATAATAGCCAACAAGTGAAAAATTATACCAAGAAAACCCTATTGTTCCGAAATTATTTTTAATTGGGCATGCGTATCCGAATATACCCTCTGTAATATTACTATTGTCACTTAAACCCAAATTAACACGTGCATATTCAACTGCAAATTCAGGATATTTCATAAATGCTAATACACCAGGATTATAATACAGACCATAAACATCATCAGAAATAGTAGTATATCCACCAAGAACAGAAGCGCGAGCGCCAACCTGTCTTTGTTCAAAATCAGCGTAAATATAATAATAATTCAAAAGAACACAAAGCAGTAAAAAGTATAATTTACTGAACAACTTTATTCTATCAATATAATTTTTATTCATTTTTACAACCATGTTTTCTGTAATTTTTAATTATCTCACAACAATAATTGTACCATTTTTGACAATATCACCACATTTTATTTGATATATGTATATACCCTTACGAACAAAATTTCCTGTTTCATCTTTACCATCCCATACTAAATATGTTCCTATATCTGATTTCAGTCTCATTTTTGCTATGAACTCATTTGATAAATTATATATTTCGCCTGTAACCTGGTTTGCAGTTTTATTTATTATATAGAATTTTATTTCGTCCCATTTACCATCATTATTTGGTGTAAACATTTTTTTAGGTTCAATAGTAGTTAGTTCAAAATTTTGTTCTGAGTCGGTAATATATTTAATCTTATATTTACCTGTGCGGTTTACTTTAATAGATATAGTATTATCTACAGAATTTATTTCGCCACCTATATGAACATACTCAACACCATTATAATAAAATATTGCTGGTTTAGTATCATCATAAATGAATGTAGTTCCAAACATTTTATTTGTTCTTGCAACAGATTGGCCTCTATATTTCATTATTATTTTTATAAAATCAGAAAACAGATAATTTTCCTGTTCAATACTATTTTTAACAACTTTTATCTCGTATAAATCTGGTTCCTGCTCAATAATATTAATTGTTTCCTGATTATTATTCATCATTTCTGATAAAGTTGATGAAATAATAACAAAAGCATTTTTCTGTTCTGATACTTTTATAATAACGGGTTTTTCTTCTTCTATAGACACAATAGTTGAATCATCACTTTCTTTATTTTGTATAGACACAGCCCGAATAACATAATATTTTTTTAGTGTTGTATAATCATCAACATATTCTGTTTTATCCGTGAATCCTAATAGATAAAATCTATTTGAACCCAAATCCGTACTCACATATATATTATACCCTTTCAGTTCATTAATACATGATGATCCATCTTCGTTTTTTGTTACGGGATCCCAAATAATATAACTTTTTTTACCGAATATAGGTGATTCTTCTAAAGTTATCTTAATATTTTCGGGTGGTTTTAATTTTGTCAGAATATCTATATAAAAACTATATTGCTGTGTTACTGTTTGATTACCAACTGTATCATTAGCTATAACTTGCCAGTAATATGTTGTTGCTTGCATCAACTCTTCAGTTGGAATATATGAGTTTGAACTGCCGACAAAAACATTAGTTGAGACCGAATATGACCATGTCGTTTTCTGAATATTGTACCAATATTTAATAGTATATGTAACAATATCACCTGATACTTCATCAGGGTCTGATGCTTTATTCCAGAGAAAATTAGGTTTTCTAGATTTAATAACTGAGTTATTTTGTGGTGATACTAATTCAAAGTTAGATGGCGGTTCATTAGAAGAATCAATATAAATATAATATTTCTGATTTGATAACCGTTTATTACCTGCTGAATCAACACATTCTACTTCCCACCAGTAAGTAGTATTTTCTAGTAATTCTGTTGGTAACTGTGTAGAAATAACTACGAGGTCAGGAACAATATTTAATGAATTAATTTTATCTGTTTGTCCATAACGAAGATTATATTTATGTTGCTCCCAATATTCAGTTTTACCAGCATCTGTCCATTCAAAAACAGGTTTCCGTGTTTTCAGTATAGAGTTATTAGTAGGTTTAATTAAATCAAATTTATCAGGTAACTCATTGATAGCATTGACAATAAAACCACCTATTCCACCAGTTCCACCAGAAACAGTAGTTGATGAACCATTATTATCATAAGCAATAATTTTCCATGAATACACAGCATTTTCTACAAGTGGTATTGTTATTGTTGATGTCTGAATCCCGGACACATTACCTTTAAATGAAGATATATCAGCCAAAAGAATGTCAAATGAACTATAGAAGATACTGTAATATTTTATACTATCATCTGGGTCAGGGTCAAATGATGGAGCCCATCTCAATGTAGGAGTTGAAGTTTTAACAACAATAAAGTTTTTATAAGTATCACCATCAGGATTAATAAGTGTGAACTGTCCTGGGGGCTCATTCCCGTAATTAATTCTAAAGATACCGACTGTTGACGAAACAGTTATTGCATAACTATCAGTCGCTTCAACTTTCCAGTAATAGGTAGCATTTTCTGTCAAAGAAGCAGTAAGTTCATAATATGTTGTCGTTAAATCAGTAACAGAACCGTATCTATCCGGTTCAGTGCTATAAATAAAATTTGGTGTAATTGAATAATAAAGAGTGTATTTTACAGTATCACCATCAATATCAAATGCATTCTGCCAATTGAAAACTATTGTTGGTGATGATATAACAATTTTATTTACTGGATAAATCAAATTAAATTTATTTGGTGGACTATTCGTAAATATAAAATTTTTTGTTGATAATGCTAATGTGTACAGTCCTGTTGTATCATAAGCACGAACATTCCAATAATATTTTATATTTATCCCAAATGTAGTCGGACATACATAAAATGAAGTTATTCCGAGTAGCGGTGAAAATGTTGTTAATTTAATATCAAAATTAATATCAGTTGAATAATAAACCTGATAATTAATAACATTATCAAACAGGTCAGGGTCTGTTGTTAACTCCCATGAAAATATTTGTGTATACGAACGACTTATTCCTGAAGGTGATATAAGATTAAATGTATTAGGTGGCTCACTTGTCATATTAACAATAAATGATTGTAAATTACTAGTTGTTGATAAACAAGCACCATATCCTGAACCATTATCTTCTGCTTTGATGAACCATGTGTATGTAGTATTTTCCTGTAATGGAACAGTAATAGTTGATATTACTGGTTCGTAAATACCGCTTGAATTGAATATAACAACCTTCGGTTGAGTTTCATTAAATGAACTATAATAAATGTAATATTTAGAAATAAAATCGCCTGGGTCTGGATCACCTTTATTCTCCCAGACAAGAACCGGTGTGCTTGTAAAAACAATACTGTTTGGTGACGGTGAAATAAGATTAAACGGATTTGGGGATTCATTTTCTCCATTTACTCTGAATGACCATACTGGAGTTGTTGTAAATAAAACAGAATAACCAAAAGGTGCACCACTATCTCTTGCTACAACAAACCAGTAATAAGTCGTATTATCTATTAATGGTGTCTGTATCCTGTAACTTGTTCCTGTAATAAAAGATGAACTATAAACCTTAAAATTGATATCAGTTGAATAATACAGGAAATAACCTGATACAAAATCACCTGGGTCAGGGTCAATAGTGCTGTTCCATTTAAATATAATATTTTTATTTGCATCAGGTATATTCAGTATTCCACCTGAACTCGTTGTTATCTGGTATCCGCCAGTTAACGATGTTGAAACAGAAATAAGTGAAAACGGTAAAGGTGGTTCATTTGAAGAATTAATAGCAATCCAATTAATATTTTTACTAAAATTAGATTTTGAACTGTGATAATTTTCTGAATCAATAGCATCTAAAATCCACCAGTAAGTCGTGTTCTCATTCAGATTATAAACAGTATAAAAAGTTGCTGAAGTAAAATATATAGTTAGTGAATTTCCTATTGTAGAGTCATTTATTGTAAAAGTAGCGATATACAGTGTATACGAAGAAATATAATCACCATATTCAATATCATTTCCTCCCGGTGATGACGCTTGCCAGGAAAATGTATAATATGTTGAACTTGAAATTTTCACTTGAGGTAGATTCGGAACAGGTGTGCTCGGTTGTGTATTTACTGGAATTGATTTAGGACTACTACTTGATATTGTTGACCAATTATTACTATCATCACATGTTTTGATAGCGAAATAATATGTTGTATTATTTGTTAATCCTGTAATTGTATACGAGACAGTCGCCCCACGTGTTATAGAATCATAACTAATTACAACAAATGTTGTTGCAGAATTCCATAAACCATCATCTTTTATTTCACAGGAAGAATATTTTATCCAGAATTTACCACTATAATTTCCAGGATTATGTGGATTATTTGTTGTTCCATCTTCACATGGTGCTATCCATCTAAGTTTAACATATCTAAATCCTTTTTCTATTGGAACAATGGAGGTAATAGGCGCAGGTGGAGTAACATCAACTTGCACCCAAGTGCCCGCTTTTTCCGGCTCAGATGGGTTTATATTACCTGCTTCGTCTTTCGCTTTAATAGCAAAATAAAAAGTTGTCCCAGGACTTAATCCTGTTATGGTTATTGAATTAGATTCATATGGTATTATTGCTTTTTGTATAGTCATACAATCATTCATCCCATCCCAGGATAAAGTAGTGTCAGTAGTTTTTTTTATGATAAATTCACCTTCGCTAGTTTTACCTACATAACCATTATCACCGGGTGAAGTCCAGGATAGTTGAACTGTCCCTTCTATTGGACCGGGTAATGCTGTTAAATCATTTATAGAGCCAGGTGGAATATTATCAACTGTTTTGGTAGTAACTTTATTAGAAAATTCTGTAACCAAGTCAAGGTTATTTTTTGCACGGACCCTAAAATAATATTCTGTATCAGGTTCAAGTTCTGTTATTTCTGTTGTATCTGTTATTAAATTATAAGAAAATGGAACAGGGGTAGAAAAATGTGATTGAAAATTATCTGTAGAAATAGATATTTCGTATGATGTCCAATATGGATTACCATTTTTTGACCATTTCAAATGAATACTATTAGAAGTGTAACTTGTTATCACTAAATCTGTTGGTGGATTAGCATAGGTCATAGTTGAACCTAACAGTTGAAATTCTGTCTCAATATAATTACTGTTTCTTGATTTTACTCTGAACCAATAAGTTGTATTCGGGTTAAGTCCAGTAAAAACCCAACTTGACTGTGTTATCCAATCACTACTAGATAATAATACTGAAAAATTATCAGAAGAACATTCTACATAATACTCTGTATACGGTGGATTAGCATTTGTGCCCCAGTTAGCACACACAGAATAAGTACTTAATTCTGTTAATTCTCCTATAGTTGGGATATTAGAAAGAGTTGATGTAGAAATTGGTTCCGAATAATCGGTTGTTCCTGGTGGTATATCAGGAACATCAGTAGAGAATTTTATTTTGAACCAGTATGTTGTATTAGGGACAATATCGTATGGTGGATTAGTATATGTTGTAGTATTCTGGTTAATTGTATCTGATGAAATAATATATGAAAAATTCTGGTCTGAAGATAACACAACAGTGTATGATGAATTATCAGTATCAGTCCAGGTAACGGTTAATGAGTATGTAGATACAGTTATAAAATTAGTATCAGTTGGTGGCGTAGAATACAAATAATCAACAGCAATAATACTATTGATAATTATAAAAACCGATATCAGATAAAAAAACTGTATTTTTACTGATTTTTTCATTAAATTCATTTTTTTATAATATTTTAAATCTCAGAACAAACACATTAAACCAATATTTTACTATTTCATAACCAGCAAACTTTTAGGGTATTTATATATTTTCTTCTCTTTTTCAGAACATATCCATAAATAATTCTTATCAACAGCGATACTTGTTAATTTAATATACTCTGGCGGAACAATAACATTTTCAACAGATAGTTTCTCATCTAATTTATGTTTATATATTTTATTTGTTTGTGAATCAGCGGACCATAAACAATTTTCAATATCATAACATATACTCACAGGGTTAGGACCGGGAGCATCATATTGTTTTATAATATTACAATTTTCATCAAGTTGATATATTTTAGCGGTTGAGTTATCACAGACCCATATAGTTTTATTAAAACAAGCAATTCCTGTTGGGCTTGGTCCCGGAGAATTATATGTTGATATTATTTTCATGTTTTCATTGATATCATGTTTATATATTTTTTTTGTCCATGGGTCACAAGAAAAAATATAATTTTGTTCTGGTTCATTTAAAGTAATAGCAGAGAATCTTGTTTCCGGGAACGAGAACACTTTTTCTACGACAAAATTCTTATTAATAATATGTTTATAAATATTTTGGGTTTGCCAGTCACAAATCCATAAATACTTAGTTTTGTCTAAAGCAATTCCAGTCGGATTATTATACTGAGTATTATATGATTGCACATATAATGGTCCTGTAGTAATCCATTTTAGAAATGGGATATAGTATAATTTTTCCCTAACAGATGTATGAGAAATAACATTTACTAATCCGACAACAATTGCTAAAGAAGCAACATAAGTAACTGCAGTCAAAATAAACTTTATTCTGTTATCAGAATCAGCGATTGACATTTGAGTATTCCATAAATCCTGTTTAGCTAAACTCTGCCATACTGTTTGTTTAATCACGGGTAATAAATTCTCTTTATTAAACGGGATTTTTACACATGATGTTACACCTAACTTCAATATTTTTTTTATATTTTTTTCTTTATCAAATTTACCGTAGACAATAATAGGTATAAATGGATATCTATTTAATATTTTCCTGATTAATTTTTTAGCGGATTCGTGGATAATAATAATTTGTGGCATCAATTTTTTAATATTTTTATAGAGTTCTTTTTCATCAGTATATTTTTCGACAAAATATTTCTCTATATACGGTTCTTCGTATGAGATAAGAGTATTAAATAACTCATCAGCATATACTGATGAATCAGAAAGAATAAATATATTAATCATTTGAATACTGGTATTGAAATAGAAATATTTGTTTCGTTATTTTCGAATGAAGTTATGATATCCCAGTTATGTAAAAAAATAGTATTTCGTAACATCACGAAATCGTTATTTATAACAATTTTATCAGGAATTGTCAGTTTGAATATCAAAAAGTTCTCAAATTTATAATCCTTGTATTCAATTTCAATTTTATATGATAGATCGATATACGGTAAAATAACTTTTCTTAATTGCTGGTAATCAACTTTCAATTTAAGTCCTGGTGGTAAAATTTCTGTATCTATATTATCGGTTAACCTATTTATTAACCGTTCAGCATACATTTCTTGAATATCCAATTTTTTTATCTGTACAAAAGATAATGTTCTGTCTATCAATTGCAGTATTTTATCTACTATATCATTCATGACCATCATCTGTTTCCTAAACACTCTTGGTATTCTCAGTTTACTATAACAATAATTAATTATCCCGAGGACAGTTCCAAGATAATCTCTGAAACTTACTGTGAAATAATGTAAAACGAAAGAAACATATTCAATATACTTCTTTTTTGAATACTCCAGTGTATTATTTAAATAATTCAATTTTTCCATCAATAAAGAATTTTCGTTCAATAACTCACTATTCTTTTGAGATAACTCGTCTATTTTCTGTTTATTTAAACTAATTTCCTGTGATAATCTGTTCTTTTCCTGAGTAAGTTCATTTATTTGATTAGTTGAATTTGTTTTAATTTCAGTTAATTCGCGGTCAATCGATTCAATATTTTCAATCAAACTATTCTGTGTGGCTAATAATTCTTCAAGTTGTTTTTTATGTTTACTTATAATATTTTCTATTTCCTGCTGATGGCTTACTTTTAGACGTTCTATATCTTCTTCAAGTATCTTTTTTTCATACTGAAGTTTTTTCAGGTCTTCATCCCAACCAACACGTTCTTTCTCCAGCATAAGTTCTGTTTCTTTAGATTTAAGACGTTCTTGCCATGCTTGTGCCTCTTCATTCATTGTCTGTTCAAGATTATTTATTTTCTGTTCAAGTGCAGCGATCTGTTCTTTTTGCTGTTCCAATTTTAGTTGTAACGATTTCTTCTCTTCTTCTTTTGTTTGAATTATTTTTTCGTATAAACTTTTCTCTTCTTCTAACCGTTTTTTCCAATAGTCAGCTGCTGATGGTGCAGAAAGTTGGCGTATCATATCATCATCAGCAGAAAATTCGTTCTCAAGTTCTTTAAGTTCATCTTCAATATTTTTCCATTCTTCATCCATTAATAAGACCCTCCTTTACACTTCTGTTTTCGGTTAACTTATATATTATACAAAATTTCAAGGAATAATTAAAACCTGATCTGGTTTAACAATACCTTTTTCAATAATATCTTTATTCGCATTATATATTTTAATCCATTTCCGTTTATCATTATAAACTTTTTCTGCTATTGACAGAAGAGTATCACCTTTTTGAACAACATATTTTTGTTGTATTAATTTATCAGGTTTTTCTACAGTTTTTGGTTCAGTAATATTTATCTCAGTTATTTTCTTTTTTTGTTTCAAAATTTGGTTTAAACTAATAGATGTTACTTCAACAGAATATGTTGAATAGATTAGTGATGAGATATTGGTTACAGTTGAGACAGAGATTGGTATTTTAGGAACATCAGTTGATATAACTGGTTGTATAACTTCAGTTTTTTCTGAAATACCAGGTAATTTCATTACATTAGTTGTAGTAGTCGTAAGTTTCTGCTCTATTTTTTCAATTTTAACTGTTTCTTTTTTCTCCCTTGACAAGTGTTTTTCAACAATATTAACAGGATACTCTTTTGTAATAGATTTTGAGCTTTTAATTGTTTTTTTCTTACTTTTACTGAATTGAATTATAAGTGATAAATTATGTATTCCATTAGCATTTTCAATTTCATTAATAGGGATAATAAATCCGTAATCAATAACAAATTTATCAAAATTAAGACCAAAACCAGCAGAAACATTTTTATAGTCTCTATTTGAAGGATGAGATAATAAATATCCGAGGTCCCATCCTAATCCTGTCCGTAATACAACTTTATTAAACCATTTCTCAATACCGAAACACATAACTAATTCCTCTTTGAAATAATTATTGTTAGAACTGACATTATATAATCTGTGCTTTATATCAAAATTGAGATTAAAATCTTTCTGCTGATAACTTATTCCTGTGCACAGTGTCCGTGCTAACTTCGGTTTATTATTCTCATCAAATCCGTATTCGTTCTGCAATACATTAAATACAGATAATCCTAATGTCAGATTACTATTTCCGATATTTTTAAATTTTAATCCGATATCAAAATCGTATGTAGTATTAGTATTCCCGTTTTTGAATAGCAGGTCGTCAATATAATATTCGTTTAAATAATATTCCTGTGATAACAGTTTAATATTTAATCCTGCTAATAATTTATCACTTATATTGTTTGCTACTGTCATTTTCATCATATTTTCGTTATATATATCAATAACATTAAAATTCTGATAATTTAATCCGATTGTAATCTTTTTTACTGGAATAGCGACAGCAATTGAATTACACAATATATCACTATTATCCGATAATCCATAATACAATTTATTATAATCAACTAAAAAACTAATTTTATCAACTTCAACTAATCCTGCAGGATTATAATATATTGAATAAATATCACCTGGTGAACCAACAAATGCGCCACTCATACTCATCGGTTTTGCACCGGAACTAAAATTATCAAATGCAGAATATAGATACGAAAATAAAAGTAAACAAATAAGTTCAGAAACCAGTTTTAATTTTATACTTTTCATTTTTTATCTTGCTACTATTATGGAACCATTTATTATTTTATCTTTAATTTTGATATTATATATATACGGTCCTGGGTCAACAACAAAATTATCATTATTTCTACCATCCCACATAATACTGTTTTCAACATTGTCTATTTTCATATCACATACATATTTTCCTGATAAATCAAATATTTTACCAGTAATCAACTCGTTATAGGGATTAACAAAATAGAACTTAATACAATCGTTTTTATTATCATTATTAGGAGTAATTATTTTTGTTTTTGGTGGCCAGTTAAGTAAACTGAATCCATCTTGTTTTTGTGATATCTGTTCTATTCTGAATTTACCAGTAAAATTAGTTTTAACAATAAACAGTTTACGTATATTATCTTTAATTACAGGCAATTTTTGCCATTCAACACCATCAAAATAAGAAACGCCTATATTTGGTATATCTGTCTGTCTAAAATTATCAATTTTATAATTCGTAATAAACTGTTCAGGAATTATCTTATATGAAAAAGCGATTTCTATGTATTTATCAAACGACTTCAATTCAGTACCAGTTAAACTATTAACAGATTTAAATTCGAATACTCTGTATATATTACCTGTTTCTTTGTTAGTTAATCTAATGATATTTGACACAATATTATTAGAATAATATATTTCTGATGGAATATTCAAAATAAATTCATTTTCAGGGTCAGATTGTGAAATATTATTAATTTTTTGGTTAGCATCAATGAAAACCGAAAACTTATTTTTACTTTCAATACTGACTTTATTTATTGATTTAACAATATAATAAAAACTTCGGCGATCTATTGATATATCCCTGTAACTTGTTACAGATGAACCAACCTGAACAAGATAAGTATCTGTATCAGTTAAAGATTTTAATCTATATATTCTATATCCAATAAGGTTATCACATATTGTTCCATCAGTATTATATGTAACAGGGTCCCATTTAAGATTTAATTCTGTGCCATCCGTACTAATTTCGGCTATAATATTAGTTGGTTCAGATGGCTCAGAAACAGGAGTAGAAAAAGTTTTTGTATCGGACCATATCTCCATACCCGGATTATCATTTATATCATATACTTTTATTTTCCAGTAATATGTTGATTGTCCATATAACAGACCGGTAATAAAATATTGATTAGTTGTCAGTTCATTAATTTCTTCTTTTATATTAAAATACGGGTCAGTTGAATACCAAACAGTATATTTTAATAAACTATCAGGGTCAGGGTCAGAAGATACACTCCATATCAGCAAAATTTCGTCATCAGTAAATCCTTGTTGTGGTGAAATAAGAACTGGTTTTGTTGGTAATTCTCTTACAGTATTTATATAAAACTGGTTTATCTGTTTGGTATCTGAAAATACTTTATTTCCCCACGGGTCTGTTGATATAACATACCATTTGTATAATGCATTTTCTGTTAATGGGACAATAGCAGTAAATGTAGTATTAACAATATTAGACGATGTGAAATAAGTATCAAAATTATCTGAAGAATATACTATTGTATAACTAACAGGTTCTGATTCAGGGTCAACAGATTGTGTCCATGAAAAAGTAGGATAGTTTGTGCTTATAATGATACGATTTATCGGATTGATAAGATTAAAATCGGACGGATACGGATTAACAGTATATAATTTCCAATTTACTTGATTTGATTCTATTTCATCATAACCATAAATTCCACCTTTTGCTTTAATTTTCCAATAATAAGTTAAGTTATTACTAAGTGTTAAAGTATAATTTGTTGTATATATATTAGTTATTTCTGTTTTGTAGTTAAAAGTTGGGTCAGTAGAATAAATTAAAATATAATTAACAATTTCGTTCGGGTCAGGATCAGATGAATTTTCCCAGATAAAAGAAACATTCAGATAACTTGTTGTTAAGTTATTAGATGGTGATATTAATGAAAATGTGCTCGGTAAAAAATCAGTTGTAATTATTTTCCAGTTTATCTGATTTGATTCTATTTCGGAATCAACAGATATAGCTTTAACTTTCCAGTAATATGTTGTATACGGTAAAAATGGTCCAGCAGTATAACTTGATACTATCAATCCAGTTACTTCTGATTTAGTAGAAAAATTCTGGTCAGTAGAATATATAAGTGTATATGTTATATCATTTAATAACGGGTCTGGGTCATAAGAATCCTGCCAACAAAATTCTATTTTTTGGAAACTTTTTACAGAATTGTCTGTCGGATAAATTAAATTAAAATTAACAGGTGGGTCAGTAGAAATATTTATGATAAACATATATGTTGTTGACATTGTTTCACTGTATCTGTTATCATAAGCAGTAACTTTCCACCAGTATATTGTATTATCAACAAGGTTCTGTTCTGGTACAAAATATGATGTTGTTAACCCTGAACTTGAAATATATGTTTTGAAATTATCACTTGAGTAAAATATCGTATAATTAACATAACTTTTTGGGTCAGTATCAAAAGAATCAGTCCAATCAAAAACAGGTTTCAAAGTAGTAGTTGTTATATTCAGTTCAGGAGTTAACAGAGAAAATGTTGTTGGCAGAATATTTATTGAATCAACAATGAACATTTGCACAGGTTGGTCTGACCATGAAGAATATTTATCATACGCAAACAATTTCCAGTAATATGTTGTATCTTCTAGTAACGGTCCTGTTGTCGCTTCAGATAAATTTTTTACTGTTAATTTACCATAATATGGGAAAGGTTGTATGTCATTACTTATATCAGGTACTGTAGAAAAAATAAGTTCGTAGTGGTCAATATAATCTTCTGGGTCCGGGTCATAACCATCATTCCAGTCAAAATTAATATATGAATTATGAACAAGTGTTCCTGAAACAGGATAAACAGGAAAGAATCCTGTTGGTGACTCATTTAACATATTCAGTATAAATCTGTAGACATAACTATTTTCTGATGTTTTATTATCACTATCAACAACAACGACATACCACCAGCAGGTATTGTTCTCAGTTAAATTCAAATCAGTAGTTGGTTGATATGAAGAAAACTTCAGTCCATAAGTTTGTGTTGAGAACCCGATATCAGGACCAATAGTAGAAATCATCAATGTGTATGTTAAACCGTCCATCGGGTCAGGGTCAGAAGATTCCGTCCAATCAAAAACAGGTTTTTTATTATACACAACAGACGAATCTGGTGGTAAAAGTGGAGTAACAGGTGCAGGTGGTTCTTGGATAACATCAATATAAAAATATTCAACATTAGATAAAGAACTTGGTATTGATTCAGAATCGTATGCTTTGACTGCCCAATAATATTTCTTATTTTCTTTTAATGGCTCTGATAACTGGTAATAATTAGTTGTTCTTTCAACAGAAGTAACTAAATCAGTTGAAGGATTAAAATTAAAAGTTGCGTAATATAATGTATATTTGCTAATATAATCACCATATAATGCATCATCTGAACCGGGGGTTGGAGGTTTCCATTCAAACCGAGGAGTATATGTTGTAACGACATTATGAAAAGGTGAACACCATCCTTCAAAAATAGGCACTGGATTTGGTTGAGTATTTACTGGTATAATGAACTGTGGGTCAGATATATTATTAATATCTGACCAGTTAATATTATCTGTTGATGATAAAACAGCAAAATTATATGCGACATTATTCATAAGTCCGGTAATAACTTTTGTTTCCTGAGTACTTTTAACAGTATTTGTAGAAAAAGATAACCTGTTCTGTGATGGAATACTCCAGAATGCTGTTGTTGAAGAAATAACAAAATAAGTTGAATACGCAATATGGTACCAAGAAGGTGTTGTTGACGCAGAATTATCATAGGGTGCGGACCATGTTAATTTAATACTTCTGAATTGTGGATAGCATTTAATATCAGTAACAGGAGAAGGAACAGAGAAAATAATTTTAGGAGAAAATATCAGACAGAAACAAACAATTTTTAATACTCTCATAAATTATATTTTGGCAACAGGTTTATTTAGCCATATCCAAATATTTTTCAGTATTATTAAAGGGTTAAATATACTTTTCTTTGTCTCGACTATATTTATTTGTTCTGGTTGATTAGTTTGAGTGCTTTTTATCACTGAAGTATTCGGATTAATTCTTGAAGTCATATTTAATTGTTCCTGTAGATTTAATATTTCCTGTTGTTTCTGTTCAAGTTTTTGTTGAAGTAATTCATGTTCTTCAATGAACTTAGAATGGAATTCTTTCCATTTTGTATCAACTTTATTTAAATTTTCCTGCATTTCTTTATCTTTTTCTGCTACTTTAAGTTCCCATTCCTGATTGATTTTTGCCATCTGGTCATGATATTTCTTTTCCTGTTCAGATAATTTTGTTTTCAGTTCATTAATTCGTAATTCTGTTGATTGTAATTTTTTATACCATTCCTTATTAATATTCTCAATTTTTGTTTTATAATTATTTTCACTTGATTTATTTTCCTGGATTAAACTTTCCATTTTTTCATTAAGTAACTTCAATTCATTTTTCTGTTTTTCAATAATCTCATCCTTTTCATTAATCTTATTTTCAAGTTCTGTTATTTGTTTTGTTAAATTCAATTTATCTTTAGATAATGATTCAATTTCATTCTGAATATTTTTTATTTCTTCTTCATTTGATTGGATAATCTTTTTCTTCTCTTGATTAATTTTTTCTATTTGAGTTACCAATTCATTAATTTTTGTATCTTTTTCATTCAAAATACTCTTTAATTTTGATTTTTCGTTATTTAACTCCAATTCTAATCTTTCGATATCTTCTCTATATTTCCGTTTTAACTGGTCTTGTGCTGAAACAAGTTCAGATAAAGATCTATCTCTATCCAATAATCTGTTCTGTAATTCTTTATTAAACTGTTCTAGATGAGATATTCTGTTTAATAATCCCTGATTTTCTAATTCAAATTTCTTCTGGAATTCTTTATCTATATTTTCAATCTGTATTTTTAATTCGTTTATATTTTCATTTTTTGACTCTATTGTTTTATTAGCGATATCCAGTTCAACCTGCAATTTCTGAATAATATTTTCCTTTTCATTAATTTTCTGTGATATTTCTTTTATTTGGTGTTCAAGTTGTATTTTTTCAGTATTAAACTGTTGTGTAATCATTTTCAACTGATATTCTTTATCCAATAATTCTTTCTGTATAGTTTGCATATTATTAGCCATTGTATCCATTTGTAGTTTATATTCTTTCTGTTTAAGTTGTTCATCTGCTAATTTAGATAAAAGTTCTTTTTCTTTGTTTGCTATATTAGTTATTTCTCTATCTTTTTCATAAATTTGTTCCTCATAGTTTTTTCTTATAGTATTAATCTCTTCATTCTTTTTATTAATAAACTCATTTAATTGGTTTTCCTTATTAGCGAGAATCTGTTGTAATTCTTTTAATTTAATCTGCAATTCCTTATTTGTTTCGGATAGTTCATTAAATTTATAATTAACAGATTCGTATTCAGATTGTAATCTTCTTATTTCGGACTCATATTTTTTTTGTAATTGTTCTTTTTCTAACCCAAAATTATTAATCTGTGATTCTTTTTCTTTCAATATATATTTCAAGTTATCTATTTCTTTATCTTTAACTATCATCTGCTCATTAAATTTAGTTATTTGAGTTTCATAATTTAGATTTTTATTTTTCTCTTCAGAAACAATTTTTTCGAGTTCATTTAATTTGTTACTAATATCGTAAATAACATTATCTTTTTCTTTAACTTGTGATTTAATATTTTCTATTTCTTTGTCTTTCAATAACTTTTGTTCATTTAAGCTACTTATTTGTGATTCCAGTTGCACTATTTTCAATTTTTCTTCATTTAATCTTGTTACTAATTCTTTTTGGTAGTTATTAATATTATCAATTTCAATTTGTTTAGTTCTTAATTTCTCTTCATATTGAGCAGACAAATTTTTTAGTTCTTCATTCTTTTTATCAATAAAATTTCGTAATTCATTTTCTTTTTCTGTAAAAGATTGTTTAATATAATTTATTTCGTCTTCCTTAGATTTCAATTCTAATTGGTTTTTTGTATTTAATTTGTTTATTTGTTCTTTTAATGATTCTA
>Ga0123519_10006136_pt1 | contig 18986 bp, 17 predicted proteins | sample YelNatPaOPRAMG02_FD_87396 | JGI IMG/M metagenome (GOLD analysis project Ga0123519, IMG submission 87396) | Hot spring microbial communities from Yellowstone National Park - Yellowstone National Park OP-RAMG-02 (version 2) | ecosystem: Environmental > Aquatic > Thermal springs > Hot (42-90C) ... | reverse complement strand
GTGCTCGCTCATCCGCTGCGTCCAGAGTTCATTGCTGCAGCTGGCGGAGAGAGAAGAGGAGGCCATAATGCCCGGATACACCCACACCCAGCGGGCCCAGCCGGTTCTCTTCGCCCACCATCTCTTGGCTTATTGGGAGATGTTGCAACGGGACCACGATCGTCTCCGCGGGTGCTACCAGAGAATGGATGTGATGCCCTTGGGGGCGGGGGCCTTGGCGGGAGTCAATTTTCCGATAGATCCTGCTTATGTGGCCCGGCTGCTGGGGTTCCGGAAGGTGGCGGCCAATAGCCTGGATGCTGTATCCGATCGCGACTTCTGCCTGGAATTCCTGGGCAACGTCTCCATATTGATGGTCCATCTTTCTCGCCTGGCCGAGGAGATAGTCCTCTGGTCATCCGCTGAATTCGGGTTCCTGGAGCTGCCGGATGCGTTCGCTACCGGATCCAGCATCATGCCCCAGAAAAAGAACCCGGATGTGGCGGAACTGATCAGGGCCAAATCGGGAAGGACCTTCGGGAGCCTGGTCTCCCTGCTCGCGGTCATGAAGGGCCTACCCCTTTCCTACAATCGGGACTTGCAGGAGGACAAGGAGGCGATCTTCGATGCAGCCGATACCGCCAAGGCCTGCCTCAGCCTCCTTTCCCTGCTGTTGCCTCAGTTGAAGGTGTGTCGTGACCGAATGAGGCAGGCGGCGGAGGAGGGTTTTTTGAACGCCACCGATCTCGCCGATTACTTGGTGGAGAAAGGGCTTCCCTTTCGGTCCGCTCACGAGGTGGCGGGGAGGGTTGTGGCCTTCTGCCTGAAGAGTGGGAGGAGGCAGATCGTCGACCTGAGCCTGAAGGAGCTGCAAGACTTCTCACCCCTCTTCGCTGCCGATATCTATCCCTACCTCTCCCTGGAGGCCTGTGTCGATCGGCGCCGGGCCCCAGGGGGCACCTCGCGGGACAGGGTTCATGCTGCCCTTGAGGAAGCCAAGAGACAAATGGCCCAGGGAGAGAGGACCAGGCGGAGAACGGATCGTCTCTCCTCTCTCCGGGCCTGATGCGGAAACCCACCAAGCGATGGGATCCGGCGCTCGTTGCTTCCAGATCGAACATGCACCCCCGGCTGGGCCCTCCAGTAGGCGATTCCCTCCCCTGCTCTTGTGCCTGGTGCTCTTGCCCCTTCTTCTCTTTTCCCTCTCCTGCGGTCGGAAATCGCCTCCGGTGGCCCCGGAACTGAGGGCCCCCGCCCCTCCCGATGACCTATCGGCAGTGAGCCGCGACAATCGCGTCTATCTAACCTGGTGGCGACCTACCAAGAACATGAGCGGCAAGCCGCTGCGTGATCTCATGGAGTTCCGCATCTACCGTCGCCAGGTGGGAGAGGGCGAGAAAGGAACCCCACCTGTTCAGATTGCCAGGGTGAGGGCAACCCTTCCCGAGAACGCCCAAGTGAGCGACGGTAGATACCGGTATGTGGACGAGGGGGAGGGAGAGGGATTGGCCTACGAGCGGGAATATGCCTATTTTGTGAGGGCAGTCGGTTTCGGGGAGGAGATAGGCCCTCCCTCTCCGGAAGTGACGGTAAGGGTTCGTCCTGCACCCTTGCCTCCGACGGACCTGCGGGCGGAGGCAGGAGACGGCTATGTGATCCTCACCTGGACCCCTCCTCGCCTGGGTTCCGACGGGAGGGAGCTGACCTCCCCCGTTTACTATAACCTTTACCGGGGTACCTCGCCTTCTTCCTTCGGAGATAGACCTGTCAATCCGGAGCCTATCGCGGAGACCCGCTACACCGACCTTGGCCTCCACAACGAGGTCGCCTACTATTATGTGGTGAGGGCTACTGATACAGCCTCCCCACCCTGGCACGAGAGCCGGGATTCAAACGAGGTGAGGGCCGTTCCGAGCGATAGCACACCCCCCGCCCGCCCTCGCCATCTCACCTTTGCCATCGCTGCGGAAGGGGTCCGCCTCTACTGGGATCCCAACCCTGATCCCGAGGTGGCGGGATATTTCATCTATCGCAGCACCCATTCCGGAGTTGGTTACCGGCGGCTCAATGCCAGCCCGCAAGTTCAGACTACCTTCCTGGACCTCGTCTCCTTGCCCTCTGGTTCCGTCCTCTACTATGCGGTATCGGCCGTGGATTCCTCGCCCGCTCAGAACGAAAGCGGTCTATCGGAAGAGGTCAGGGTCGAATTTCCTTGAGGACAGAGGTGAGAGGACCGCTGAAAGGTCCTTCATCCGGCAAATCCCTTTGACAAGATCGGGCTTATATGCTAACAAGGATGCCCCGGATCAGGGGTCGAGGTCCACCGGGAAGAGGTACCTTTGATGCACGATTTCGTTTACAGAGACGGTGAGTTGCACTGCGAGGAGCTTGCGGTCCGGCAGATTGCGGAGCAGGTGGGAACTCCTTTTTACCTATACAGCCACCGAACCCTCCTGAATCACTACCGCGTATTCGATGCCGCCTTTTCTCCCATTCCCCATTTGGTGTGTTTTGCCCTCAAGGCCAATTCTAGCCTGGCCATACTCCGCCTTTTCGCCCGGGAAGGGGCGGGGGCCGATGTGGTCTCGGGGGGGGAGATATTCAAGGCCCTGAAGGCGGGTATTTCTCCCGAACGTATCGTCTATGCAGGGGTGGGGAAGACTAAAGAGGAGATAGAATTCGCCCTTCGCTCCCGGATCCTCATGTTCAATGTCGAGTCCGCAGCGGAGTTGGCCCTGATCAACCAGTTAGCGGGTAGATTGGGAATCCCTGCCCGAGTCGCCCTCCGGATCAACCCGGATGTGGATCCCCACACTCACCCCTACATCTCCACCGGCCTCAAGAAGAACAAATTTGGGATCGAGATATCGCGGGCCCTGGAGGAATATGCGGCAGCGGCCCAGATGGAGAATATTCGGGTGATCGGGGTTCACCAGCACATCGGGTCGCAGATTACCGAGGTCGCGCCCTTTGTCGATAGCCTCACCAGGATAGCAGATCTCATAAGGCGCCTCCGGGAGAGGGGCATTCCCATTCAGTACCTGGATGTGGGAGGGGGTTTAGGGATTACCTATTACCAGGAGAACCCTCCCACTCCTCGGGTCTTCGCGGAGTCGCTGATCGCGGTGATCCAGGACCTGGGATGCACGGTGGTCCTGGAACCGGGGAGGGTGATAGTGGGTAATGCCGGGATCCTGGTTACCAAGGTCCTCTATCTCAAGCAGACCAGTCAGAAGAACTTCGTGGTGGTGGATGCGGGCATGAACGATCTGATCCGCCCCAGCCTCTACGGGTCCTACCATTCCCTTCTCCCCGTGCGGGAAAGGGAGGAAGAGGGAGAGTTGGTGGCGGATGTGGTGGGCCCCATCTGTGAATCTGCAGATTTCTTGGCCAAAGATAGAAAGCTTCCCTTCCTGGAGCAGGGGGAATTGTTGGCGGTCATGAGCGCGGGTGCCTACGGTTTTTCCATGTCCTCAAATTACAACTCCCGCCCACGGTTGCCGGAGGTAATGGTCCGCGAAAAGGAGATGTTCATCATTCGCGAGAGGGAGACTTGGAACGACTTGATCCGGGGGGAAAATATCCCTCCTTTCCTGGAGTGAACGGCCCATGAGAAGGATCCGATTCTGGAAGATGAGTGGAAGCGGGAACGACTTCTTGGTGGTGGATCGAAGGAACCAGAGTCTGGTGCCCGATCCCGCCCGCTTCGCCCGCAGTGTGTGCCGCCCCAAGGTTTCGGTGGGAGCGGATGGAGTCCTTTTCCTAGAGGAATCGGAGCGAGCAGATTTCGCCATGCGCATCTTCAATGCCGACGGCAGCGAAGCGGAGATGTGCGGGAACGGAGCCCGGTGCATTGCCCGCTATGCGCATCTGATGGGGATTGCGGGAAGTAAGATGTGCATCGAGACCCGCGCCGGATTGGTGGAGGCGGAGGTGAAGGGAGCCCGGGTCAAGGTTAGGATGGGAGACCCCAAAGGCCTGATGCTGAATACGCAAATCTCGGTGGAGGGGGAAGAGCTCCTCCTCCATCGCATCGATACCGGCGTTCCTCACGCTGTCCTCTTTCCCTCCGACCTGGAAAGGGTTTCCGTCAGGGAGTTGGGCCGCAAGATTCGCTTTCACCCATCTTTCGGTCCGGCGGGGACCAATGTGGACTTCGCGCGGGCGAGAGACCGGCATCACCTCGATCTCCGCACCTACGAACGCGGAGTGGAGGACGAGACCCTGGCCTGCGGGACCGGGTCGGTAGCCTCCGCTTTGATTTCGGCGGCCCTGGGGTTCACTGATTCTCCAGCTCAGGTACATACCCGGGGAGGTGAGGTAATCACGGTCTATTTCGGGCGGGAGGGAGATGTATTCAAGGAGGTCTACCTGGAGGGAAACACGATCGTAGCCTTTGAGGGGGAGCTCTGGGGGGAAGCATTGGCCTGAGAGGAGACCGGGAAAGGCAGGGGTTATTCATGGCAGCGAGAACGGAGGGAGGGCGAGGAATATGTTCAAGGGGTCCATCGTAGCGATCGTTACCCCTTTCCGGAACGGAAAGGTGGACGAGGAAAAACTGAAGGAGCTGATCGAATTCCAGATCGCCCACGGCACGGACGGGATCGTCCCCTGTGGGACCACCGGGGAATCGGCTACCCTCACCTACGAGGAGCACCATCGGGTTATCGACCTGACGGTGGAGGTGGTGAGGGGGAGGATTCCCGTGATAGCTGGAACCGGTTCCAACAGCACCGCGGAGTCCATCAGCCTCACCAAACATGCCAAGGCAGCGGGGGCCGATGGGGCCCTCCTGATCACTCCCTATTATAACCGTCCTACCCAGAAGGGGCTGATTGCCCATTTCCGGGCCGTGGCGGAGGCGGTCGAAATTCCCATGGTGATTTACAATGTTCCGGCCCGCACCGGGGTCAACATGATGCCGGAAACCATCGCCCAGTTGACCGACATCCCGCATATAGTAGCGGTGAAGGAGGCGAGCGGGTCGCTCCAGCAGATCACGGAGCTGATCACCCTGTGCGGGGACCGGATCAGCGTTCTCTCCGGAGACGACTTCATCGTAATGCCCATCCTTTCGGTGGGAGGCAAGGGGGTCATCTCGGTAGTGGCCAATGTAGCACCGGACCTCATGGCGAGCTTGGTAGATGCCTTCGAGGCGGGAGAATTTTCCCGCGCCTCCCAGATTCAGCGAGACATCTTCCCTCTCTGTCAAGTCATGTTCCTGGAGACCAATCCGATACCGGTAAAGACGGCTCTAGCCTTGATGGGCAAGATAGAGGGCGAGCTCCGCTTGCCACTGGTGGGCATGTCGGAGGCTAACCTGAAGAAGCTGAAGGAGACACTGGCTCGTTACGGCCTGGTGTGAAGCTCAAGGTAGGAAGGGAAAGATTGGGGACCCCTCAGCCTTTCATGGGGACTCCGAGGAGGAAGGGATGATCAGGTTAGCGGTGACGGGTGCTGCCGGCAGGATGGGGTCGCGGGTGATCGCCTTGGCCCAAGAGGAGGAGGGCTTCCGCCTGACGGGAGCTAGCGAGAGGGAAGGCCATCCCGCCGTGGGGAGGGATGCAGGGGAGATAGCGGGCCGGGGTGCGGTGGGAGTCGCCATCGGGAGCGATCTGGCCGAGGTGATCGGGGATTGCGAGGCGGTGATTGACTTCACCCTTCCACAGGCCTCGTTGCGACATGTTCGCATCGCCTCGCAGGCGAACAAGGGGATAGTGGTAGGGACCACCGGTTTTTCGGCCGCAGACTTAGAAGAGATCCGTTCCCTCAGCTCCCGTTGCCCCTGCGTGCTTTGCCCCAATATGAGCGTGGGCATCAATGTGCTTTTCAGGGTGCTGGAAGAGATCGCCCCTATCCTGGGGCCCGGTTATGAGGTGGAGATACTGGAGCTCCACCACCGGTTCAAGAGAGATGCTCCTTCCGGTACCGCCCTGCGAATGGCGCAGATCGTGGCCAAGGCGATGGGTAGAGATTTGGAGAAGGTGGGGACCTTCGGTCGTCGGGGGATCAGCGGGGAGAGGACCCCGGAAGAGATAGGCATCCATGCGCTGAGGGCAGGAGATGTAGTGGGGGAGCACACCGTGATCTTCGCTGGGAGGGGAGAGAGGATCGAGCTCGTCCATCGGGCTCAGAGTCGCGATAACTTCGCCCGCGGGGCTCTGCGGGCGGCCAAGTTCGCCGCCCATGCGCAAAATGGTCTCTACGATATGATGGATGTATTGGGGCTTCGAGGAGGAAAAGCGGGCGGCTGAAGGATATCTCAGGCGGAGTCGTGACTGAATTGCGAAAACGCCGAGAGATGTACTGCTGCGGACGCGAGCAGTGCGGCTTGCAACTAGTGGATTGGGAAATGAGGAGGAAAGATGGCAGGCTTGGAGAATGGTGGAAAATGGTTCGTCAGTCCCTGGAACTTCTTGCCCGAGGTAACGGCCGGCTTTCGGTTCCCCAGATCGGTGAAGATCCACGATGTGACCCTGAGGGATGGGGAGCAGCAGGCAGGGATAGAGTTTCGCAAAGAGGAAAAAGTGAAGATCGCCGCCAAGCTGGCGGAGGCGGGGGTTCACCGGATCGAGGCCGGGATGCCTGCGGTCTCGCCCGAGGACGAAGAGGCCATCAAGGAGATCGTGAGGCTGAACTTGGGTCCGGAGATCTTTGCCTTTTCCCGGTGCATGGTGGCGGATGTGAAACGGGCGGCGGATTGCGGGGCAAAGGGAGTGGTGGTGGAGATTCCATCCTCCCCCCATATCATCCAGTATGCCTACGGATGGCCACTGCAAAAGGCGATCGACCTCTCCATCGAAGCCACCCAGTACGCCAAAGGACAGGGGCTGTACACGGTATTCTTCCCCATAGACTCCTCCCGGTCGGACATGGACTGGTATCTCGACCTGATCGAGAAGGTGGCGACCGAGGGACACATGGATGCCCTGGCGGTGGTGGACACCTTCGGGGTCTGCTCTCCTCATGCCATCGGATTCTGGATCCAGAAGATCAAGGAACGTATCGACAAGCCCCTGGAAACCCACTTTCACGACGATTTCGGGTTGGGAGTAGCGAACACGATCATGGCCCTGGCGGCAGGGGCTGAGGTGGCCCACACCACCGTGACCGGGATCGGGGAGCGGGCGGGCAATTGCCCCTTTGAGGATCTGGTCCTCTCCCTGCTAACGATGTACGGAAAAGATCTGGGGATTGCCTACCAGCAGCTCTATTCGCTTTCCAAACTGGTCCGGGAACTGTCGGGCCTGCAGATTCCATCCAACCGCCCCATCGTTGGAGATATGCTGTACAACATCGAATCGGGGATCATAGCTAGCTGGTATCGGCACTGTGGGAAGGAGCGTCCAACCGAGCTGTTTCCCTTCCACTGGGAGCTGGTGGGGCAGCATCCACCCCAAATCGTCTTGGGGAAGAACAGCGGTCTCGATTCCATAGCTGCTTGGCTGGAAAGGATCGGCGAACAGGCCTCGGAGGAGGAGATGGGAAGGATCCTCTCCCAGGTCAAACTGAGATCTCTGCAAAAGAAAGGACTGCTGGAGGAGGCAGAGTTTCGAGAGGTCGTCAGAAAAGTGAAGGAAGGCCAGGATCGATGAGGGAGGGGAGGATAGATAAGGAGAATAGATGAGATGTCCAAGTTCGTGAGGTTTTCCCTAGGGGGAGAAGTTCGGTACGGAATGCTGGAGGGGGATACGGTCAAGGTCCTCCGGGGAAGCCCATTCGACTGCCAGGGCTTCTCTTTTTCGGTTCGGTTAGAGCAGATAGAGCTGTTGGCCCCTTGCCTTCCCAGCAAGATCGTTTGCGTGGGCTTGAATTACAGGGATCATGCCGAGGAGATCGGGGCCTCCTTGCCCGAGGAGCCGCACATATTTCTGAAACCCCCAACCGCCGTTATCGGCCCCGGGCAGGCGATCGTCATACCCTCCATGTCCCGCCGGGTGGATTACGAGGGGGAGCTGGCCCTGGTGGTGAAGAAGAGGGCGCGGAATGTCCCTCCTGAAGAGGCAGCGGATTGCATACTTGGCTATACCTGCTTCAACGATGTGACGGCCCGAGATCTGGTAGAAAAGGACAAGGGCCCTCTGCGGGCCAAGATGTTCGATACCTTTGCCGCCATCGGCCCCTGCATCAGCTGTGGGATAGACCCGGGGGCATTGGCATTGAAGACCTATGTCAATGGGGAACTGAGACAGAGCTCGAATACCAGCAACCTGGTCTTCGATCCCTTGCAATTGGTCAGCTTCGTCTCCGCGGTGATGACCCTCCTTCCCGGCGACGTGATCTCCACCGGCACCCCTTCCGGGATTGCTCCGCTTAAGGTCGGCGACCTGGTCGAGGTAGAGATCGAGGGGATAGGAAGGTTGAGCAATCCGGTGGCTTCTCATGCAGGAGAGAGAAAGTGAAGCGAGTAGGAGAACAAGCCCGCCGTCTGCAGGCCTTGCCTGCCTACTTGTTCGCCGAGATCGATCGGCTCAAGCAGGAGGCGATCGCCAAGGGGGCGGACCTGATCAACCTGGGGATCGGGGATCCCGACTTGCCCACACCCACCCACATCGTGCGGAGACTGGCAGAGGCAGCAGCCGCTCCGGAGAACCACCGGTATCCATCCTACGAGGGCCTCTTGTCCTTTCGTCAGGCCGTGGCCGCTTGGTACCGCTCCCGGTTCGGAGTAGAGCTGGAGGCGGAGAGGGAGGTGCTCAGCCTGATCGGCTCCAAGGAGGGTATAGGACATATTCCCCTCGCTTTCGTCGATCCTGGGGATATGGTCCTCATTCCGGATCCGGGCTATCCTGTATATCAGGCCGGAACCGTGCTGGCCGGAGGGATACCGGTCCTGATGCCGGTGGTCAGGGAGCGGGCCTACCTGCCTGATTTCGATGAGATACCTCGGGATACCCTCGCCGCCGCCAAGATGATGTTCATCAACTACCCTAACAATCCAACTGCCTCTGTTGCCCCTCTGGACTTCTTTCAACGGGCTGTGGATCTGGCCCGAGAATACGGGATCATCCTTTGCCATGACGCGGCCTACTCGGAGATCTGCTTCGATGGCTATCTGTCACCTAGCCTATTGCAGGTACAAGGTGCCAAAGAAGTGGCGGTGGAGTTCCATTCCCTTTCCAAGACCTACAATATGACCGGATGGCGGATTGGCTTTGCGGTGGGAAATACCGAGGTGCTGGCCGGATTAGGGAGGGTCAAGACCAACCTGGATTCGGGTGTCTTTCAAGCGGTTCAATACGCAGGGATAGCCGCCCTCACCGGACCTCAGGACCCGGTGGAGGAGGCCCGGCTGACTTATCAAAGGCGGCGGGATGTTTTAGTTAGGGGTTTGCGGGCTCTGGGCTGGGAGGTGGATGTCCCCCGTGCCAGCTTCTATGTATGGATTCCCGTCCCCAAGGGATATACCTCTGCCCGGTTCGCCGCTATCCTGTTGCAACAGGCTGGAATCGTGGTGACGCCGGGCAATGGGTTCGGCCAATTTGGAGAAGGGTTTTTCCGGGTGGCCCTTACCGTCCCGGAAGCGCGAATCGAGGAAGCGGTGTACCGCATCGGCCGCCTGTGTCTGTGAGGTTGTGCGAGCCGGCCATGGATCGGATACTGATAAGCGGATTGCAGTTCTTCGGCCACCACGGGGTATCGGAGGAGGAGAGAAGGTTGGGTAGTCATTTTCGGGTCGATGCGGAGATCGAGTTCGACCTGACCCGGCCTGCGGCCAGTGACGACCTGGGAGATACCATAGACTACGGGGAGGTTTGCCGTACATTGCTGAAGGTGGGAAACCAGAGACAGCACCATCTCCTGGAGTCGCTGGCGGAGGATATGGCGAGGGCGATATTGCTCCGATTCCGGCCCCGGTCAGTGATCCTGCGATTGCGGAAGCTCGATCCACCCCTTGACGCCCACCTGGAGTTCGTGGGTGTCGAAATCAAGCGAGGACGGGATGATCAAAGCGTATCTGGGGATAGGGTCCAATCAGGGTGATCGAGTGGGAAACTGCCGCAAGGCCCTGGTGACGCTGCAAAGAGAGGGTGACATCCTGCTCCGAAGGACCTCCTCTCTTCACCAGACCGAGCCGGTAGGAGAGGGATTGGAAGGCTGGTTCGTCAACGCTGTGGCCGAGGTGGAGACGGAGCTGGACCCCTTTTGCCTACTACATCGGCTGAAAGGGATCGAGGCGGAGATGGGAAGGAGGAAAGGGATCGGCAAGACTGACCGTCCCATCGATTTGGACCTCTTGCTTTTCGGGGACTGCATCCTGGAGTCGGAGGAGCTGGTCCTTCCCCACCCCCGCCTCCACCTGCGCCGGTTCGTGCTGGAGCCTCTGGTGGAACTGATACCCTGGCAGGTGCATCCGCTTTTGGGTCAGACCATGAGGGCCCTTTTGCAAAGCTTGAACGATCCTCATTGGGTGAGGAGAATGGAGGGTCAGGTCTTGGCCGGGGAGTGATCTTTGTCAGCAGTTCTTTGCTATCGGCGGTAGGAACGAGGAATCGCCGGCCAGGGAAGATCCTGCTGCCGCTTGGATCCCGGAATGGTGACCGAGACGGCCAAAAGGGATGCTTCTGGCTCCAGATTCTTTCGTCTGAGGACCTCGGATGAGGCCTGGAGACGAAGGTACCGAAGAGGCGAGCAATAAGCGATCCCGCTATGGCCCCCCGAACCATCCGGGGGGCGATTTTTTTTGACCGAGGAGGCCCGATATGGAGGTAGTTAACAGCGTGGAGCGAATGAGGGAAATCAGCCGCGATCTCCGGCGGAAGGCGAAGGAGGTGGGACTGGTTCCTACCATGGGTGCCTTTCACGAGGGACACCTCTCCCTGATCCGGGAAGCGAGAAGAAGGGACGAGGTAGTGGTGGTGAGTCTTTTTGTCAACCCCCTCCAATTCGGTCCTAGCGAGGACTATGAGCAGTATCCGCGGGACCTGGAAAGAGATGTTGCCCTAGCGTCGTGCCTGGGAGTGGACTTCCTGTTCGCCCCCTCGGCGGAGGAGATTTACCCGCAGCGGTTCGATACCTATGTGACGGTGGAGGGGCTAAGCGGGAAGCTTTGCGGTATCTCTCGACCAGGCCATTTCCGGGGGGTGACTACGGTAGTGGCCAAGCTCTTCAACCTGATCCTTCCCCGCCGCGCCTACTTCGGACAGAAAGATGCCCAGCAGGCCATCATCGTGGGGAAAATGATCCGGGATCTCGATTGGGACATCGAGTTGGTGATGCTACCTACAGTTCGAGAAGAGGATGGATTGGCGATGAGTTCCCGCAACCTTTACCTGAGCCAACAGGAACGACAGGAGGCCACCGTGCTCTATCGCTCTCTGTGCTGGGCAGCAGAGCGCATAAAGGCGGGGGAGAAGGAGGCCGGCGGAATACGGGAGGGGATCAGGGAAATGATCTGCTCCATGCCTTCCGCTCGCATCGACTATATTTCCGTGGTCGATCCCGAGACGCTGGAGGAGATCGAACGGATCGAGGGGAAGGTCCTGGTGGCCTTGGCGGTTTGGTTCGGCAGGGCCAGGCTGATCGACAACCTCATCATCGCTCCCTAAATCTCATGGTTCAGTGGGTGCGGAAAATTTCCGCTGCCTTGAAAAAATGACTTGACAAGCCTCGAAGCCCCCCTGTATAGTTCGCCCCGTGGTGGGATAAAGTGGGATAAAATGGGAGGAAGGGGCGAGGTGTTCCGGGGGAGATTCGAACATGTCATCGACGAGAAGGGCCGCCTGAGCGTTCCTTCCAAGTTCCGCGAGGTCCTGTCCGCGCAGAACGAGAACGAGCTGATCCTCACCGATTTTGATTCCTGCCTGGCCGCCTATCCCAAGGGTGAGTGGAGAGAGCTGGAAGAGAAGATAAGGAAGCTATCTCCCCTCCAGAAGGAAGTGCGGAACTTCCTCCGACTCTTCTATTCCAGCGCTACCGAGGTTTCTCTCGATTCCCAAGGTCGCATCCTTATTCCTCCCCAAATGCGCGAACGCGCCGGGCTGGGAAGGGAAGTGGTCTTGCTCGGCCTGTTAAACAAGATCGAGATCTGGAGCAAGAAATCCTGGGAGGAATTCGAGGCCCACTCGGCGGGCACTTTTGAGGAGATCGTTTCCAAGCTGGTGGAATTGGGGATCTGATCCCCTTTGGGATCCCTGGGTTCTTGCCGGCAGGAGTCATGGAGGCATTTCCCTCCCGTATCATCCATGTTCCGGTTCTCCTAGAGGAGGTGATCCGCTGGCTCGAGCCCCATCCAGGGGGCCGCTATCTGGACGCTACGGTGGGCTTAGGTGGCCATGCCGAAGAGATCCTCAAGCAGAGCAGCCCCGATGGGATCCTCTATGGTCTGGATTGGGATTCGCAGGCGCTTGCGGTTGCTCGATTGAGGCTGAAGCCTTTCTCTGATCGTACTATCCTCCTGCACGGAAGCTTCAAGGATCTGGATAGGATTGCCGAAGAGTATGGACTCTCAGAGCTGGACGGGCTCCTTTTCGACCTGGGTCTCTCGGCCCTGCAACTGGAAGATCGGGAGAGGGGGTTTGCTTTTTCGCGGGATGGCCCCCTGGATATGCGCATGGATCGCCGGCTGAAGCTAACTGCCTCCGACCTGGTCAACGAATTGTCCGAGAAGGAATTGGCGTGCCTGCTCCTCGAATTTGGGGAGGAGAGGCATGCACGCAGGATCGCGCGCCGAATCGTCCAGGCCCGAAAAAAAGAGAAGATCGTTTCCACGAGCCAGCTGGCAGAGATCGTCCGGCTGTCCCTGCCCCCGCGAGCCCGCCACACCCGTATTCACCCTGCTACCCGCACCTTTCAGGCCTTACGCATAGCCGTCAATCGTGAATTGGAAGGATTGGATCGGTCGATCCAGATCGGTTTTGGTCTGCTGCGAAGCGGCGGCCGCATGGCCATCATCAGTTATCACTCGCTGGAGGATCGAATCGTCAAGCGCACCTTGAGAAGCCTGAGCCAGAGCGGCGGCCTCGTGGATATTCTTGCTCCACCTGGAGGCAAAGCGCTGGTATTGACGAAGAAGCCGGTCACTCCCGCAGCGGAAGAAGTGGTGCGCAATCCCCGTTCGCGGAGCGCAAAACTGCGGGTGGCGGAGAAAAGGTGAGGGTTCGGGAGATGGCAGGGATGCTGCTGGGACGGCATCGGACATCTGGATTGGCAGTGGCCTCCTCTCGCCTGGGAAGGGAAGGCATCCATGGCGGTGGAGAGGTCCGGGTCATCCTGCTCACCGTAGCCATCATCCTGGCCTTCGCCCTCCTCTACGTTTGGCAACATATACAGGTGATACGAATGGGGTATCGGGTGGAGCAGCTCAATTCCGAACTCTCGGATCTGATGCAGGAGGAGAAGGAACTCACGCTGAGAATTGCCCAGCTCAAGTCTCTGGCGCGAATCGAGGGGATCGCTCGGCGAAGATTCGGAATGGCGGAACCGTCCCCCTCTCAGATCTTGGTGATAACTGGGGACAAGAGGCCCCGCCGCACTTTTCGGTGAAGGCGAGACCCCATGAGGATAGGGTATTCACTTTTTACCGACACGCCCGGCCAATGGAGGAAGGCGAAGACACGATTCTTGATTCTCTGCTTGCTCCTGAGTTGCTTCTTGTTTTCGATCCTCCTCCGTCTCTTCGATCTACAAATCAGACAGCACAAGAAACTCTCGGCCAGTGCGATTCGCCAACAGCAAAAGCAGATTCCGCTCCCTTCCAGGCGAGGGAGCATCTGCGACCGCAATGGTCGAGAATTGGCCGTCTCCCTTCGGTGCTATTCCATTTTCGCTCATCCCTCCCTGGTCCAGGATGCCTCTCGGGCAGCCTCCCGTTTGGCCGACTTCCTCGATCTGTCGGCCAGGGAGGTTTTCCGCAAACTGCGAAGCGGCAAGCCTTTTGTATGGATCAAGAGAAAGGTAGACCCGGAGATGGCCAAGGCCATCCTGGACTCGGGATTGCCGGGAATCTTCGCGATCGAGGAGGAAAAGCGATACTACCCCAAGCGGGATCTGGGTTCCCATGTCCTGGGCTTCGTGGGCCTCGACGACCAAGGACTGGAGGGTCTGGAGCTGTCCTACGATTCCTATCTCAAGGGCTCCCACCATCCCCCCCTGGGATACTGCGATGCCCTGGGTAGGATTGCCTTCCGAGAGGCGGAAGCGGACGCTAGTTGGGGGTGCTGCGATATCATCCTCACCCTGGATGAGGTGATTCAATACATTGCCGAACGAGCTCTGGAGAAGGGAGTGGAGTCGAGCCAAGCCAAAGGAGGATCGATCATAGTCATGGAGCCGGCGACGGGGGAGATACTGGCTCTGGCCAATCGGCCCACCTTCGACCTCACTCGCTATCAAGACTACCCCCCTGCGTTTCGACGAAATCGGGCGATTTCCGACTGTTACGAGCCGGGTTCGACCTTCAAAGTCATCCTAGCGGCAGGGGCCTTGGAAGAGGGAGTGGTGACCCCGGGGGAGAGGATCTACTGCGAGAGGGGGGGCATTTCCCTGAACGGATTTTACATTCGGGATTACAAGAAATATGGCTGGCTCACCTTTTCCCAGGTGCTGACCAACTCCAGCAACGTGGGTGCGATCAAGACGGCTATGAAGCTGGGAAAGGAGAAGTATTACGAGTACATTCGGCGATTCGGCTTCGGGGAAAAAACCGGCATCGAGCTGCCAGGAGAGGCTAGAGGGATACTGAGAAGACCGCAGGATTGGTCATCCATTTCCCTGGGGGCCCTGGCGATAGGGCAAGAGGTGTCGGTGACCCCGCTCCAACTGCTTTCCGCCTTCGCGGCTATCGCCAATGGTGGAAAGCTGATGAGGCCGTCGGTGGTGAAGTGCATCCGCAGCCCGGAAGGAGAGAGGATTTGGGAGAACTCACCCCAGGTGGTGAGGCAGGTCGTCTCCCCTGCCACCTGCTCTGCCTTGACCCAGATCCTGACCAAGGTAGTGGAGGACGGTACGGGCCAGAAGGCGGCCGTACCAGGCTATGTGGTGGCGGGAAAGACCGGAACCTCGCAGAAGATAGATGGGAAAAAGGGAGCATACTCTCACCACAAGGTAGTGGCCTCCTTCGTGGGTTTCGTTCCCTCCCAATCGCCGCGAGTTGCCATCCTGGTCACCATCGATGAGCCGAAAGTGGGGTCATGGGGAGGGACATTGGCCGCCCCCATCTTCGCCCAGGTGGCGCAGGAGACTATGGCCTATCTGAGCGCTCGAAGTGGGATCGAATCGGATCTTTCCCCAGGGCTGAAGGGGCAATGAGGCTGAAGGAACTGGTCGAGGGACTCGATTTCGTCTGCCTGGCTGGGGATATGGAGAGAGACATCCCTTCCCTCCATTACGATTCCCGGGAAGTGAATAGTGGTTCCATGTTCGTGGCCATCCGGGGCCTGCAGCGAGATGGGCATGACTTTCTCCGAGCGGCCCTGGAGGCCGGAGCCTGCACGCTGGTAGTGGAGAGGTTACCTCCTGCGCTTGCGATTCCGGAAGGAGTGACCGTCCTCATGGTCCCAGACTCTCGCTGGGCCCTGGCCCGCATGGCGGCCAACTTTTACCGCCATCCCTCCCGAAGGATGCGCGTGGTGGGGGTAACCGGGACCAACGGAAAGACGACCACCACTTACCTGATCGAAGCGATCCTTGCCCAAGCGGGGCACAGGGCTGGGGTCATCGGAACCGTTAGCTATCGCTTTGCTGGCCGCGTTCTTCCCGCCGAGCGCACCACGCCGGAGTCGCTAGATCTTCAAAGGATCCTGTCCCAAATGGCGGCGGCGGGCGTCGAGTATTTGGTCATGGAGGTCTCCTCCCATTCCTTGGAGCTCAATCGGGTAGCGGAATGCGAGTTCGACCTGGCCATTTTCACCAATCTCACCCCGGACCACCTCGATTTCCACCAGGATCTGGAACATTACCGAAAGGCCAAACTTCGCTTGTTCGCCAAATTGGGGGAGGGGAAGGGGAAGGGAGTTCGCAAGATGGCCCTGATCAATCGAGATGATCCCTCGGCTCCAGAGATGGAGAGGGCCTGTACTGCCGAGACCTGGGGTTTTGGCTTCGGAGATGGTTGCGAGATCAGGGCCTGCCATCTGGAAACGGGCCTGGGAGGAACCCGGTTGGTCGTCCAGACTCCCCGGGGGAGAATCTCTCTGCGGTCACCCCTGATCGGGGAGCACAACGGGTATAACATCTTGGCGGCAGTGGGTGCAGGCCTGTGGGCGGATGTCCCGTTTGTCGCGATAGCAGAGGCAATTGGGCGTGTAGGACTGGTTCCGGGAAGGTGGGAGAGGATCCCATCGGGCTTGGGCTTCGAGGTGGTGGTGGATTACGCCCACACCCCCGACGCCTTGGAAAGGGTCCTCAAGATTGGCAAGAGGCTGTGCCCAGGAAAGCTGATCACGGTCTTCGGATGCGGAGGGGATCGAGATCGGAGCAAGCGTCCTCTCATGGGGGAGGTGGCCGCCAGATGGAGCGATTACCTGGTCCTTACCTCCGACAATCCTCGGAACGAGGACCCGCTGGACATCATCGCCGAGATCGAGGAGGGAGTGAGAAGGGCGTTCCCGGGATCCTCCAATTATGTTAAGATCGAAGATCGAAGAAAGGCCATTCAGGAGGCCATCGGAGCGGCAAGAGAGGGAGATTTGGTCATCATTGCGGGCAAGGGCCACGAGACTTACCAAATCCTGAAGGATAAGACCATTCCCTTCGACGATCGGGAGGTGGCCAGGTCGATCTTGAGGGAGATAGAAGAGCGCAGGAAGGGCTGATGAAGGACTATCTAACGGTAGGCGAGCTTGTGGATGCGACCGGAGGCCGCCTTTTGAGGGGGAAAGTGGGGGAGCGCGTCCGTACTTTCTCCACCGATTCGCGGAGGGTTTCCCCCGGGGACCTCTTTGTGGCCCTCAAGGGGCCGCATTTCGATGGCCACCAGTTCGTAGGCGAGGCCTTGAGGAAGGGGGCGCTGGGGGCTATCGTTTCATCTCCCACTTGCCTTTGCGCGGATGGGGGGAGAGTCTTCCTCCAGGTGGACGATACCCTCTACGCCTTGGGAGAGATCGCTCGCTGCTGGAGGCAGATGCATCCGGCCAGGGTGGTCGCCATCACCGGAAGTACCGGCAAGACCACAACTAAAGAGTGGGCCGCCGCAATCCTCCGCCGGCGATACCAGGTGTTGGCCTCCTCGGGAAGCTACAACAACCTGATCGGGCTTCCGCTCAGCCTGCTCCACCTCCGTCCCTGGCATCAGGTGGCAGTTTTGGAACTGGGAATGAGCGCCAGGGGGGAGATTCGCCGTCTCAGCCAGATCTGCCAGCCCGACCTGGGTTTGATCACGAACATCGGTCCCGCCCATCTGGAGTACCTGCGGTCACTTGACGAGGTGGCGGCGGCCAAAGCGGAGATGGTAGAATTCCTGGCGGGAGATGGCATTCTGATCCTCAATGGCGACGATCCTCGTCTGAGGGACATGGCGGGGAAGGCTGGAGTGAGGTGCTTCACCTTCGGGATGTCTTCGGATTGCGATCTGCGGGCATGCGGAGTGCAGATGGGGCATGAAGGTCTGCGATTCCAATTGCTATGGCAGGGAGAGCGGGTTTCGGTTCGAGTCCTGGCCTGGGGTCGCCACCATGTCCACAATGCCCTGGGCGCTGCCGCGGTGGGAATCCTTAGGGGGATGACCCTTTTGGAAGTGGGAGAGGGTCTGAGTAGCGTTCGACCTCCCGCGATGAGATTGGAGAGGCTTGTCCTGGCCAACGGAGTTGTCGTGTTTAATGATGCCTACAATGCCAACCCGGTTTCGATGCGCGCAGCCATCGAAGCCTTTCTGGAGTTGAAAGGAAGTTCGCGCGGGATCCTGGTCTTGGGAGACATGCTGGAGCTGGGCATCGGCGAGGAAGCCATGCACCGAGAGATTGGAGCCTACTTGGCCTCCAGTCAGGAGGTGGGGGCCCTGATCACGGTGGGGGAAAGATGTCTTGCCCTGGCACAGGAGGCCAGAAGCAAGGGATTGCTGGCACCCATCGTGAATTGCGAGCATCCGGAAGAGGCCGCCTCGGTCCTCCGATCCATGCTGCAGGCAGGAGATTGGGTATTGGTGAAGGGATCGCGGGCTATGAAGATGGAGAAGGTCCTGGAGGGCCTAGAATAGCCATGCTCTTCCACTTGTTCTATCCCTGGCATGAGCACTTCATCCTCTTCAATGTCTTCCGGTATGTGACATTTCGGACCGGGGGGGCGATCTTTACCGCCTTCCTCCTCAGCCTGATCCTGGGCCCCTACCTTTTGCGCAAGCTCGAGCAGTACCAGATCCGCCAGCAGATTCGTCCGGACGGACCCCAGAGCCACCTTCAGAAGGCGAATACTCCCACCATGGGAGGGATTCTCATCCTCACCACCATAGTCCTATCTACCTTGCTCTGGGCGGATCTGCGAAACCGGCTTGTCTGGTTGTGCGTTTTTTCCCTCCTGGCCATGGGGGGGCTGGGTTTCGGGGACGACCTGCTGAAATTGATCCGCAGAGACAGTCGGGGTCTCCCGGCCGCGTACAAGCTTCTGGGGCAGGCATTGGTAGGTCTCTTGGTAGGTGGTTACCTGTTCTTTTGGCCTACCGGACCCCACGCCACCAAGCTTGCCATCCCCTTTTTCAAGATGTGGCTTCCCGATCTGGGGTGGTTTTATATCCCTTTCGTGATGTTGGTAATCGTCTCCACCTCGAATGCGGTCAACCTGGCCGACGGCCTGGACGGGTTGGCGATCGGACTCTTTCTTATGGCCTCGTCCACCTACACCCTGATGGCCTACTTGGCGGGGCATGCTGCCGTCTCCCGTTATCTGCAGATCCTATTCGTGCGGGGAGCCAGCGAGGTCACAGTTTTCTGTGGGGCCATGGTAGGGGCGAGCATAGGTTTTCTATGGTTCAATGCCTATCCCGCTCAGGTATTCATGGGGGATGTAGGCTCTTTGGGCCTAGGGGCGGCTTTGGGGACAGTGGCAGTGGCCATCAAGTCGGAACTTCTCCTGGT
>Ga0123519_10006134_pt1 | contig 18987 bp, 13 predicted proteins | sample YelNatPaOPRAMG02_FD_87396 | JGI IMG/M metagenome (GOLD analysis project Ga0123519, IMG submission 87396) | Hot spring microbial communities from Yellowstone National Park - Yellowstone National Park OP-RAMG-02 (version 2) | ecosystem: Environmental > Aquatic > Thermal springs > Hot (42-90C) ... | reverse complement strand
GAGTTTTATCACTCTTACAATGGGACTGACGCCTCTTACTCTGAGCAGTGGAATGCCATTGAGAAGGGATACAATAATATAAAAAGCTGGTTTGGCGTAGAGCCAGCCTTCTTTGCTTTCCCTGCCAATACTTACTCCAGGAATACCTTTGATGTTCTTAAAAATTTTGGTTATAGAATGGCTAATGGAATTGGCAAAGACCTCTTTATACTAAAAGATGGTAAATTTATTGTCCCATTTTTTATTGAGACAACATCAGCAAAACTTCTCCAGTGGAATCCATATTTGGTAAATATCTGGATTCCGAGATCATTTCCATTTATTGTATACACCCATGATTACGAACTCCTTTATTTTGGTTTTGACTGGTTTGATTGGTGGTTTGAGCAATTTGAAAAGATGAATGTTAAGAATTTTATGACCTTTGGTGAATTAATGGGATATCTTCTCTCTGAGGTAGAAGCAGTTGTTCGTCCTGAGCTTTATGGAATGACCTTTACTATTGATATTTCCAACACTGGTGGTCCCAATGACCTTCCCTCCTCCCGATATTTCAGCACAAGGAATATGAAAATTTTATTTAAAGTTCCCAAGAAATGGGTTGGTCATAAAGAACTTGGGGGGAAAGAGGTTGTTGAAATTAAGCTTGATCCTTTTAAAGAAAAGACATTTTATGTAGGTAGATTCAATATCTCAGAGAAGGAGAGCTGGAGAGAAAAAGCAGAGAAGCCTTCTGGGAAATAGAAAAATTTGATACTTGACATGTATTTTCCATTATGATAAAAAATTCTATGCTTTCAAGCAGAATTCAAACGAATAATTCAAAAGATTTGACAGTCTTAACTGCCCCTTCCGTTTATTCCATCTCAAACCTCTGGTGGGCGGGGTTCCCCGCCCTGGCATCACTATAGTTCTACCCATCTTATATTAAAAAATATTAAAAATCTAAAAATCCCCTTTAAGGAGGTTTTAAAAATGAAAAGATTTTCAAAAAGAGAAATAAATTATTTACCAACCCATTTTTACAACATTAAATCTTCACTTCCCACTCTTCCTAAGCCACCTTTAAATCCTTCAACCAAAGAACCATTAAGCCCCGATGAGTTATCAGTGATTTTCCCAAAGGGTTTTATAGAGCATGAAATAACCATGGAGGAGTTTGTTGAGATTCCCAAGGAGGTTCTCGAAGTTTACAGGCTCTATAGACCAACACCTCTTGTTTATGCCAGTGGACTTAAAAGAGAACTCGATACCCCCGCTGAAATCTTCTACAAATATGAAGGAGTTGGACCTACAGGGAGTCACAAGAGCAACACAGCTCTTGTCCAGGCATATCTTGCATCTAAAGAAGGGGTTAAGATTCTCACAACAGAGACAGGAGCAGGGCAATGGGGATCTGCCCTATCCCATGCAGGAGCAATATTCGGTGTAAAGGTAAAAGTTTTCATGGTCAGAGCAAGTTATAGACAGAAACCAGGAAGGAAAATAATGATGGAACTTTTTGGAGCTGATGTTGTGGATAGTCCCAGTAATATTACAGAATCAGGAAGAAAATTTTACTCCCAGAACCCTGAGCATCCTGGAAGTCTTGGTATAGCAATATCTGAGGCAATTGAGCTCGCGGTAAATAATCCTGATACAAAATACTCCCTTGGCTCTGTTCTTGATAGTGTTTTGATGCACCAAACTGTTATTGGACTTGAAGCGGAAAAACAGCTTGAAGAATTTGGAGTTGAACCAGATATAATTGTTGGATGCGTTGGTGGAGGCTCAAATTTTGCAGGATTAAGCTTCCCCTTTGTAAGAAAAAATTTAAAGGAAGGGAAAAAGATAAGGTTCATTGCAGTTGAGCCTGAGGCTTGTCCTTCAATTACAAAAGGAGATTTAAAATACGACCATGGAGATACTGCAGGATTGACACCTCTTCTTTATATGCACACCCTTGGAAAGGATTTTGTTCCACCACCCATCCATGCAGGAGGTTTAAGATACCACGGCATGGCTCCCCTTGTTTCCCATCTTGTTCAAATGGGAATTATAGAGGCAAGAGCATACAGTCAGAAAGAGGTTTTCGAATCAGCTCGATTTTTCCTTAAAGCAGAAGGGATTCTTCCTGCCCCCGAATCAGCCCATGCAATAAAAGCTGTTATTGATGAGGCAATAAGAGCAAGAGAAGAGGGTAAGAAAAAGGTAATTCTTTTTAACCTATCAGGACACGGATTCCTTGACATAAGTGCCTACGAAAATTAAGGGTTCTACAATTTTTTTCGTCTCAATGATAAGGTACTAAACTCAACCCTTTCCTATACTCTTTCCATTCTCTATCTGGTTTATATCTCTATAACTAAATTTCCAAAATAATTTGGTTTTCTTGACTTTTCTTTTGGGAGGGTTTAAACTAAAAACACTATGAAAATAAATAAAGTAGTGCTTATTGAGCCCAGACCTGCAGGAATTAATGTTTATTCGAAATTTAAGATCCTCAGGCTTGGACTCCCGATTATTTCGGCTGTATTAAAAGAAAAAGGGATCGATACAAAAGTCTATGTTGAAGACATTGCAGAGATTGATTGGAAAGAAGTTGAGGATGCTGACCTTGTTGGGATTTCATCGACTACATCCACGGTTCTTGGAGCATTTTCCATAGCTGAGAAAATTAGAAAAATGGGAAAATTCATTGTTATGGGTGGAGCTCATCCAACTTTTGAACCCGATGAATGTCTTAAATACTGTGATGTGGTTGTTAGAGGAGAAGGGGAGGAGACAATCTCAGAATTGATAGATGCTCTAAGGGAAGATATGCCACTAAACAATATAAGAGGAATATCTTTCAAAGATAAGGATGGGAGGATTTTCCACAATCCATTCAGACCCCATATCAGTGACATTGATAAAATTCCCGATCCTGATTTTTCAGTTGTTAAAGGGTTTGAGAGGGTATCTGTTTTGCCAATTTCAACTTCAAGGGGTTGCCCATTTTCCTGCGATTTCTGTTCTGTAACGACTCTATTCGGAAGGAAATACAGGGTAAGGAGCGTAGATAGGGTAATTGAAGAGTTGAAGAGGTATTACCCTAAGAAAAAATATGTCTTCTTTATCGATGATAATTTTTCAGCAGACCCTAAAAGGACAAAGGAGCTTTTAAAAAGGATTATAGATGAGAAATTGAAGATAAAATGGTCTGCTCAGGTGAGGGTTGAGAGTGCCCTTGATGATGAGCTTTTGAAACTGATGGCAAAGTCAGGATGCCATACTGTTTACATAGGTTTTGAGTCGATAAATCCTGCATCCCTTGCGGAGGTTCACAAAAACCAGATGGTTTCGATTTATAAGGAGGCTGTTGCCAGATTCAGAAAAAATGGTATAAAAGTTCATGGAATGTTTGTTTTTGGATTTGACAATGATGACAAATCAATTCTCAGGAAAACTGTTGATTTTGCGATAAAGGCAAAGATTTCAACAATCCAATTCCTTGTCCTCACTCCAATACCAGGTTCTAAACTTTATGAGAAGATAAAATCATCAGCAAGGCTAATTACTGATCAATGGAGCAAGTTCGATGGGCATTTTGTAGTTTACAAACCCTTAAAACTTAGCGCCTACGAGCTTCAAAAGGAAGTGATTAAAGGAATGAAAAAGTTCTATTCAATATTTTCTCTCATCAGAGCCTTTTTTACAACAAAGCCTTCTAAGACCCTTTTTACAGAGGCGATTTACCGACTCTATGGAAATTTAACAATAAAAAAATGGCTAAGGGATAAGAAAAACAAACTTTATATAAAATTTTTAAAACAACTTGAAGAGAGCTACAATAACTCTCTCGGTTTTAATGGCTCTCCATAAGAATCTTTCTGGTTCTTGAGGAGTTAGATTGGGAATCACAGATTCTATAACTCCTAAGAGTATTAAAGAAAAATTTTTGAATCTATTTATCCCCATTTCAGGTTTTCTTTCTAAAAGAAGGGTTAGTCCGAATATAATAACATTTCTTGGAACTTTGATTTCTTTTTTTGCAGGTTTTCTTTTCTATCTTGGGCAGACTCTCCTTGCCGGGCTTTCTGTAATTCTTTCTGGATTTATGGACATAATTGATGGGCAGGTGGCAAAACTCTCTGGAAAGGAAACAAGATTTGGTGGAGTTCTCGATTCAAGTCTTGACAGGTATTCAGAGATTTTCATTTACATTGGGATTTCTCTTTTATTTTTCAGAAAGGGAGATGAATTAACATCCTTTATGACAATCCTTGCCCTTATTGGCTCAATGCTTGTCAGTTATGTCAAGGCAAGGGCAGAAGGGGCTGGAATCCCTTTGAAAAGCGGGTTTTTCCAGAGGGCTGAAAGATTTTTTTTCATAAGTTCAGGGGGTATACTTGGTGTTGAAATTCTCAAAGTTTTTATGTATATTATTGCATTAGTCTCACATATAACAGCCATACAGAGAATTGTTATGGCTAAGATATATGTGAAGGAGGATTGAATGGGAAAAGTAAAAACAGCAATAATAGGCGTAGGCAATTGTGCTTCATCATTAGTTCAGGGAATTTTTTATTACCAAAATGCCAGTGAAAAGGATTTTGTTCCAGGGCTTATGCATGTAAACCTCGGAGGCTATCATATAAAGGATATTGAATTTGTTGCTGCCTTTGATATAAATGAGACAAAAGTAGGAAAGGATCTATCTGAGGCAATATTTGCCTTTCCAAACAACACTTATAAATTCTCTGATGTTCCGAAGTTAGGAGTTGTTGTTAATAGAGGTCCTTCAAAGGATGGTCTTGGTAAATACCTTCGAGGTTACATAAAGGAATCTAATGAAAAACCCGTTGATGTGAAAAAGATTTTGAAAGAATCAGGAGCAGAAGTTGTGATCAATTTTCTACCTGTTGGCTCTGAAGAAGCAACAAGATGGTATATCCAGCAAGCACTGGAGGCAGGATGTGGAGTTGTCAATGCAATTCCAGTATTTATAGCTTCTGATCCTGAATGGCAGAAAAGGTTTAAGGAAGCTAATCTTCCAATAATAGGAGATGATGTCAAATCTCAGGTTGGTGCAACAATCCTCCACAGAACAATTGTAAATCTTTTCCTTGACAGGGGAATGATTATCGACAGAACCTATCAGTTGAATATTGGTGGAAATACTGATTTCCTTAACATGTTGGAAAGGGAAAGGCTTGATTCCAAAAAGAAATCAAAGACAATGGCGGTTCTCTCCCAGCTCCACAATAGAGGAGTTATGATGAAGGAGGAGAACATTCATGTTGGTCCCAGTGATTATGTTGAATGGTTAAAAGATAACAAGGTTTGCTATCTCAGGATAGAAGGAAGGCATTTTGGAGATGTTCCAATGACCCTTGAATGCAGGTTGTCTGTTGAGGATTCTCCCAACTCAGCAGGAGTTGTCATTGATGCAATAAGAATTGTAAAACTTGCTATGGATAACGGAATCGGTGGAGTTTTATTGGAACCTTCAGCCTATCTTATGAAATCTCCTCCTGTTCAGATGACAGATACTGAGGCAAGGGAGAAAACCGAAGAATTTATTAAGAAACTTTCTAAGAGATCCTGAACTTACTGATAGTTTATTCTGAAGAGCCAGATATCGCATTCAATATAGGAAATATGCAGTATTGTTTTAAAGCTGGTTTGCATATAGTTAAAAAATTCAGGATCCAAAACCCTGTGAGCCCTTATAAACCATAGATATCTTGGCTTTTTTTCCTTTAAAATAAACTCCAGTTTTTTTATATCTCCCTTTTCACCAAGAATATATTCTATCCTTTCATTACCCTTCTTCCTGAAATAGTAATTCAAATGCTCTTTGCTCCATGCAAAGCCAACTATTAAGGAATTTTCAAAGAGGGAATTGTTATCAGCCACAAAGAAGACGGCCTCCCTGAATTGTTCTTTATGAGGCTTTGAGTAATAGGAAATTCCAAAGAAAAGGTGGAGTATGGAAAAGGAGAATATGAATAAAGCTATTAAAACCTTGAAGAATTTTTTTATTTCCAACTTATTTATAGAGCGGGCGAGGAGGAGATAGGCTGGAGGGAGGGAAATTATAAGATTCCTTATGGTTATAACAGGGGTGGAGATTAAGGATTTTGTAAAGGTAAGGATAAAAGGTAAGAAAAGCCAGAGTAAAAGGAGAGAGGTTTGAAAGGAGAATTCAAATTTTGATTTCCTTCCCCTTAAATTTTTAAGGAAACTTTTTATAGGATTAATTAAATAGAGGATAAAAACTACTATGAAAAGAATTTTCGATCTATTGAAGAAATGGTAGAGAAAAGATATTGTTGGGAGAACCCACTCTTTTTTTATCCATATCTCTTGCTTTTTAGAATGCTCGAGAAGAACAGGAAGCCATGGTAGATAGAGAATAAAAATTATTAAGTATAAAAGAAGAAAGAAAAATAGTTTTCCCCTTCTGAAAAATAAAATCAATGTTCCAACTCCCTGAAGAGCAACAAAGAGGAGACCGAAATAGTGAAGATAGCAGGTTATTGATGATGATAAGACAAAAAATAAAGAAGGGATGAGATCAATTTTTCCGGCTTTTATTTTTTCAACTATAATTATCCATAAATAAAAGGAAAGCATGGAGAAAAGAAGGAGAAGGGAGTATACCCTTGCCTCCTGACTGTAGTATATCGGAAACCATAGAATTGCCATTAGACCTGAGGAAATCAAACCTTCCCATTCAGAATAAATCTTCCTTCCAATTAAATAAATCAGTAATATTGAAAATATTCCTGCAATTGCTGATGGAAATCTTAGCCAGAATTCAGAATCACCAAAAAACTTTATAACAAAAAATAACAAAATATTGTATCCTGGAGGATGAACATCCAGCCGGGAATCAGATATAACATCCTTCAGATAGCTGTGATTGCTTCTCTCCCAGCTTGCAAGTTCATCATTCCAGAGGGATTCCTTATCAATTTTGTAAAACCTCAAGAAGAAGCCAAAAATTATTATAAAAATTAGAATTGCAAAATTAAACTTTTTCATAATTTTGAAAGAAACTCCTTCAATTTTTCAATCTTATTCCTATATTTTAGCTTAATTTGCCTTAATTTGTGTTTTTTTATATCTCTGGGAGTGGAAGCTCCATAGAATTTTTCAGTAAACCATAGGGACTCAAATTCTTTCCCCTTAACAAAAATTGCTATTCTGTAGAAGTCCTTATCAATTTCCCTTTTTTTAATTCTAACCAAAAAAGAATCATTGAAATCACCATCCATATCGTCGAAAACATAGCTTATTCTATCCGATTTTAGAACCAAACATATCTTGCCAGCCCCTTCTCCAATCTTAGGTATTTTTACCTTACCTCTAATAATTATTTTTTCTGGATCTTCCTCAAAGTCAATTTTGTAGTCGATTTTTCTATTGGTATGAAAAGCAAAGGAATAAGAATCTTTCAAGGAATACTCAACAAGAAAGAAGGGCCTTCTTTCAACTCTCCTTTTTTTACATTCAATTCTGTAAAGGAAGTCATTTACATTGAAAATTTTCAATCCACTTTTCTTAAAAATTAAGGAGTATTTGGACTTTACAAAATAAACCCTTCTTCCCTCAGGGATGCTCTTTCTAAAATGAAGAGAATAAAAAGGGTAATTTTCACAAAGATAGAGATTGACTTCCTCAAGGGAATTGCAAAAATCCACATGGATATTCTTCTCTTTAAATCTTTCTTCTCCTATAAGAAAATACAAAAGAAATTCATAGGTTCTGTAATCTGTGGTTAATATAATTGAATTTTCATCCACAAATTTAAGAATCTCAATTGACCTTCTATCTTCCTCGTAATTTCTTAATTTTTTTATAAAAGGATAATTTACTGAAAAGAATATCAGTGGTAGTAAGAATCCACAAAAAGCTTTTAGAATAATCCTTTTTTGAAAGAATTTTTTTTCAAAGAATCCAAAACTTACTCCCAGAAAGACAGAAAGAACAAAATAGGAAGGAAGATAATAAACATAAATATCTCCAATATCATAGTTGAGTCCTAAAATTATATTGCCAATAAGAGCAAGAAAAAAGAAGATTTTCATTTCTTTTCTTAATTTTAAGAAACCAAGAAGAGGGAGGGGGGCAAGGAAAAGGAATTCCCTGAAAAGGTAGTAAATAAACCTTGGAAGGGAGAAGAGCAGGATTTCCTCAATAGAAAAACTGAAAAATTTTGACTTAAACCATCCTCCTGTAACAAACCAGATAAAAGAGTTAAAGCTTTCAATTGGCATTTCCGCATAAATAGAGGATTTGCTCCTTATAAATAGGTAGAAATATTGCGAAGCGCCAAGAAGGATGAAAAGGAAGACAATAAGGATTTTTTTGAAATCAACAAATACTTTTTTATCGGTAATTAAAGTCAAATATAAGATTGCAGGGAGAAGGGTTATCATTGATAGATGATTCCCGAAGGAGAGGGCATAGAGAAAGCATCCAAGAAATAGGAATTTTTCATCCCTTTTAAGATGCCATTTTAGGAAAAAGAAGATAGTGGAGGAAAAAAATAAGATGTTTAGAGTGTAAACCTCTGCGTAAATCGATTGAGACCATAATGTAAATGTCAAAGAGAATATTATTGTTGTTAAGAAAGAGGTAAAACTTTCAATTTTGAGAAATAAGAGTATTCTGAAAAGGAAAAAAGAGGCTAAAATTGAAAAAATTGAAGATAGGAGATTAGCCTTAAAGGCAAGATTTCCAAAGGGGAAAATTTTAACAAAGAGATGATTTAATACCAAATAGTTGGGATATCCGGGAGGATGGATAACTCCCAAGATTTTTCCAGCAAATTGGAATTTTGCAGTATCCCCAGAAAAATCCCTTCCATCATTGATAGTTAAAAGATAGAAGATACTTATTAATAAAATCAAAATCAATGAAAGCAAATTATTTTTTTTCTCAGAGTCCCCACCCTCAAAAAGGTTACTTATTATCTTTTGAAGATTTTTAAATTTTATCATTAAATATCATTATAAATCTCAAACTCAATTGGTAGAGGTCTTTTCCCTATCTCTGCTATCTCTTTCTCCTTATATTCAATCCAGAAATGAATTAAATCCTCACTGAAAACATCCCCCTGAAGAAGGAATTTATAATCATTTTTAAGGGAGTTTATAGCATCTGGAAGGGAGGAAGGAAGAAATTTGTATTCTGTCTCTTCTTTACCAGGACCAAGACCTAAGGAGATTGGATCAATTTTATTAATTATTCCATCCAAACCTGCGAGGAGCTGGGCAGACATTGCAAGATAAATATTGCATGTTGCATCAGGAGGTCTGTATTCTATTCTCATTGTGAAGGGGGATGAATGTTTTGGAATTCTTATTGCAGCTGTTCTGTTGGCAATATCAAAAAATGCTCTTGTGGGAGCCTCAAAACCCGGTACTAATCTTTTATAAGAGTTAGTGGAGGGATTTGTAAAAGCAGAAAGAGCATGGGAATGGTAAAGGATTCCTCCTATATAGTATAGCCCGGTTTCACTTAAACCCATGAATCCATCAGGGTCGTAAAACAAGGACTTCCCTTCTTTCACAAGATATTGATGGAAATGCAAGCCATTTCCAGCCTCATTGTAAATTGGCTTGGGAAGAAAGGATACATATTTTCCGTGCTTCTTTACAACATTTCTCACAAAATACTTAATCATCATTCCCCAATCCCCTGATTTTAAAAGTCCCTGATGTCCGACCTCAATCTCTTGCTGACCAGGAGCTCCCACTTCATGATGGTGATACTTTATAGATATACCAGCTTCTGAAAGGAGTCTAACAATTTCTTCCCTTATCCCTTGATATCTGTCAAAGGGCTGAATTGCGTGGTATCCACCCTTAATTTTTATAGACCATGAAATTTCAGGGTTCCCATCAACTCTTGCCTCAAGGGAGTTTATTCTGAAGAAGGTATACATTGGAGAATTGGAAAATTCAAGATTATCAAAAAGATAAAATTCATACTCAGGCCCCCAAACACTCTTATCTGCAATACCAGTATTTAAAAGATAATCCTCAGCTTTTTTTGCAATGTAGCGAGGGTCTTTTCTAAAGGGTGTCTTACTCTCTGAATCTGCAATATAACATATAAGACTAAGGGTCTTATCTCCAAAGAATGGGTCTACAAAAGCTGTTTCAGGATCAGGGATTAAGCTCATATCCCCTTCCTCAACACCTCTGAATCCCGGAAAGTTTGAACTGTCAAAACCTACCCCCTTTTCAAAGAGCTCCTCTGTTAGGAGTTCTGAAGGTATTGTTACATGATGCCATCTTCCTAAAAGGTCGCAAAACTTTAAATCCACTCCTTTTATTTTTTCTCTTTCAATAAGTTTAAAAATTTTCTCCATAAATTATTCCTCCGAAAATAATTAGTCGATTTTTTATTATAACAGATTATGAAAGGGAGCATAAAATTTTCTAAAGAACAAAATTGTAGTATAATTTTTTTCAAAGCTAAGTTGAGTAAAGAGATGGAGAAAATAGAGGAACTAATTGAAGATTTCCAGAAGAGGGAGATAACAGAGCATTTTATATATAGAAAAATTGCAAAAGGTGTAAACGGAAATAACAGAAAGGTTCTTGAAAAAATTGCGGATGATGAGCTTAGTCACTATCGTAAATTTAGAGAATACTCAAAAAAAGATTTAAAGCCAGACAAATTTTTTATATTTCTTTACTCCCTCATTTTTAGATTTTTTGGGCTAACCTTCACAATAAAAATAATGGAGAGGAACGAAGAAAAAGCTCAGAGAAATTACTCCAATCTCCTTGAGGAATTTCCAGAATTAAAAACCATAATCGATGAGGAGGAAAGGCACGAGAAGGAACTCATTTCAATGATAAATGAAGAAAGGCTTAACTATGTAGGCTCAATGGTTCTCGGTTTGAATGATGCCCTTGTTGAATTAACAGGAGCCCTCGCAGGTCTATCCTTTGCAATTCAAAAAACCCATTTTGTGGCAATAGCAGGACTTATAACAGGGATAGCTGCTTCCCTTTCAATGATGTCCTCTGAATATCTGTCGAAAAAATCAGAGGGGGACAAAAATCCTCTCAAAGCATCTCTTTATACAGGAATTGCCTACATAATTGCAGTCCTCCTTCTTGTGATACCCTTCTTTATATTCAAAAGATATTTAATTGCCCTTCTATTCTCACTGATAAATGTTGTGATTATAATATTTATATTCACATTCTTCATTTCTGTGACAACGGTGCTTGACTTTAAAAAGAGATTTTTTGAGATGATTTTCATAAGCTTTGGGGTTGCAGGGATTTCCTTTATAATAGGAATTGGATTGAGAAAAATAATTGGGATTGATATTTAAATTAAGGAGGTTTTGAAATGGAGGAAAGAAAGTATTATGAGCTTCCGAAATTACACTTTGATTATAAGGATCTTGAACCCTATTTATCTGAGGAACAGGTAAGGATACACCATCAAAAACATCATCAGGCTTATGTGAACGGAGCAAATTCAATCCTTGAAAGACTTGAAAAAGCAAGAAAAGATGGGCTTGAAATTGATATGAAAGCGACATTGAAGGAGCTTTCCTTTAACATTGGTGGACATGTTCTCCATTCTCTCTTCTGGGGGAACCTTTCCCCTGCTGGCAAAGGAGGATCGCCAGAAGGGACTCTTCTCTCTGTTATTGAAAAAGAATTCGGAAGTTTTGAAAGGTTCAAAAAAGAGTTCACCCAATCAGCCATGAGTGTGGAAGGCTCAGGTTGGTCATCTCTCACCTTTTGCAAACTTACCCAGAGACCCATCATTATGCAAATTGAAAAGCACAATGTGAATGTTTACCCCATGTTCAGAATTTTGATGATTGTAGATGTCTTTGAACATGCTTACTACATTGATTACAAAAATGACAGGGCTAAATTCCTCGAGGCTTTCTGGAATATAGTTAACTGGAATGAAGTTCAGAAGAGATTGGATCAGATATTGAAATCATGAGGGATGTAAGCGAAAAAAGTAACACAAAGAGATGGGCTTCTGCTGAAGCAATAGTTAAGGTAAATGAAGAGACTATTAAGGCAATAAAAGAGGGGAGAAGTCCAAAGGGTGATCCAATTGAAGTGGCAAAAATTGCAGGAATTCTCTCAGCAAAAAACACATCCAACATAATTCCCTACTGCCATCCAGTTCCCATTGATTGGGTAAATGTTGAAATTGAACTTAGAGAAAATGAGATCTATATAAAGTCTGAGGTTAAAGCTTTCTGGAAAACAGGGGTTGAGATGGAAGCTCTTCTATCTGTTGCAATCTCAGCCCTAACAATTTACGACATGCTTAAACCCATTGATAAAACAATGGAAATAAGTTCCATAAGGCTAATTGGAAAGAGAGGTGGGAAGAGTGACTTCTCATTGAAATAATGAGGTCCCTTAAAGATTCTCTCCTCCCAATTTTAATTGTTCTTTCTTTTGCTTCCATCCTTTGCCTCAAAAACTATCTTTTTGCAGTAAGGATTGGAGATGGAATAGGAACCCTTTGGATTGACTACGCTGGGTTTGCTTTAATCCTTCTTTCCCTTCTCTTCCTCTCAAAATCTCTTGCCTTGACTCTTTTCCTTTTCTTCCTCATAAACATTTTCAATTCTTTAATGCTTTTCTCCAATCGAATTTACTATAGATATTTCGGAGATTACATAACCCTTGACATATTTTCCCTTGCCTCAAACATTCCCTTCACATGGAAGAACATTGTCAATCTGATAAAATTTAAGGATATTTGTCTGCTCTTTGATCTTCCAGTTTTAGCGATTATCTCCATGATTTCAGTAAGAAAATTAAAATTTTCTTTGAAAAATAATTTGAAGTTTGCCTTGATTTTTCTTCTATTAGGAATTTCTTTGACTGGAACAAATCTTCTCCTTCTCCATAAAACTCTTCCCTATGTTCTCACTTTTAGATATGGTTCCTCCATGCTCTTCAATTCAATGAGTGTCCACAATTTCTATATTCTAAATATTTTTCAGGAGGGGATTAAAAAGGAGAAAATAATTTCTTCTTCATTACCTTCTGAATTAGTTTCAAATGATTACGAGATTGATAAAAAGTTCAAAATTAAAAATAAGCTATGGAACATTATAATTGTTGAATTTGAATCCCTTGGTGCTGAGGTGATTGGGAGAAAGATTGATGGGCAGGAGATAACTCCAACCCTTAACAGACTTTCTGAGAAAGGGATATACTTTAAAAATTTTTACTCTCAGGCTCTAACATGCAGTGGAACCCTTGATGTTGAATTCTCAACCCTAACAACCCTTTACCCTTCCCCAAAATCTCCCTATGCTATTAAATATGCCAATAAAGTTCCTTTTTCCCTTCCAAAATTTTTGAAAAAGCACGGATACAAAACAATGTTCTTCCATGCCAACAAAGGTGATTTTTACAGAAGAAGCACAGTTATGAAGATTCTTGGTTTTGATGAGCTTTACTTTTACGATTATTTCCTTTCAAAGGAGAGAAAAATTAGAGGGATCGATGATTTTCCCTTCTTTTTGGGATGTGCGGAAGCAATAAAAAATTCTTCTCAGCCATTCTTTGCCTACCTTGTAACCCTCTCATCCCACACACCCTTTGAGCTACCAGGAGGGGAAAAACCAGGGCTCAAAATTAATGAAAACATTGATGAAAACACAAAAAAATATTACCAGATCATCAATTATTCGGATAGATCTTTTAGAGCTTTCCTTGATGAGCTAAATAAAGAATCCATCCTTGAAAAAACAATCCTGATTCTTTTTGGAGATCACACAAGGACGATTCCTGAATCAAAAGGAGGGGAGATTGGGATAGTTAGAGAGACGATGAAGAATAAAGTTCCCTTAATAATCTTAATTCCAGATTTAAAGGGAGATACTTTGGATGAACCTTCAACCCATACAGATATAACTCCGACAATCCTTTCAATTCTTGGATTGAAATATGATGGTACTCTTCTCGGAAGAAACTTACTCTCGGAAAAAGGGGAAAGCTTTGTCCTCATAAACAGGAACCCTGTTATCCTTATAAAAAAAGAAAATGTTCTATGGGGTTATCTGGATAAGGGTTTCAGAAATTGTCTCAAAAATTGCTCTGAATCTGAGATTTTGGAATCGAACAAGTTTCTTAAGATTATAAAATATTCAGAATATGTTTTGAAAAAATAGGGCAAATAAAAACTATCTAAGAAGAATTCTTGAATCTTTTCGTATTTTTTGTTATTTTTGAAAAGGAGGAAAATGAAGATTTAAAAAATAAGGGAGGGAGGAATGCTAAGAACTTATTTAAATTTTATAATTTTTCTTTTAACCCTCTTCTTCCTTGGATTTTCTGAAAAGGAAGATAAGAAAAGCTTTGAATATCTTTTGGAAAAATGCGATCATGCTCTCGATATGCAGGAGTACGATGAGGCTATTGATTGCTATCTAAAAGCTCTATCTATGAAGCCAGGGACAAAAGGGATTCATGAGGCTCTTGGCTACCTTTATTTAATGAAAGAAAATTATGATAGAGCAGAAGAGGAGCTTCAAAAGGAACTTGAACTTCACAAGGGTAGCCCTTTTTCAAGGTTTCTTCTTGGAATTTTATGCCTATTAAAAGGGGATTATGATAGGGCATATCCTCTTATAGAAGAGGCTAAAAATAAGTTTCTCTCCATTTCAGCCCTAAAAATCCTTCCAAAACAAATGCCAATCTACATGAAATTTTTTTATGAGAATTCAGGTCTATTGAATTTCTCCCTGGGATTCCTCCTGAAAGTCAATGGCGATCTTTCAGGGGCTGAGGAGGAGATTCAATCTGCTTTAAAAAATGGCTATAGAAAGGAGGATTGCCTGATTCAACTCTTTGATATTTATCTTCAGAAGAATGAAATTGAAAAAGCTGAGAAGGTTTTGTCGGATTTAGAGGAAGATGGGGAAAGGATCGAGCCTCTGAGGGATATTTTATCAAGCATTGACAGGGAAAGGTCAAAGGAGATTTCAAAAAAGGTGAAATTCTCAATAAGATATTTAAAAGATTCCATTAGATCAATACTATTAAAAATGAATCAACAGGCAATATCAGCCATTGAGAGAGGTGAGATTGAAAGGGGGATAGAGCTCTGGAAGAAAGCCCTTAATGTTAGTGAAAGGTCCTTTCACATCAATTACAACCTTGCTCTCATACTTTTTGATCTTGGCAAACTCGATGAGGCAAGAAAATACTGCAAAAGAGCTATAAATGTTGGAGACCCCTTTTATCATCACTGGGCTTATAATCTAATGGGAAATATATATTATCGGGAAGGAAGATACTACGAGGCAATAAATGAATATAAGAAGGCAATAGATAGGGATAAGGACTTTATTGTTGCCCACTACAATCTTGGCTCAGCATATAATATGCTGGGAGAAAAGGATAAAGCAGAGAGGGAGTGGAGGTTTGTGGTTGAGCATTCAAAGGGAGGGATAAAAGAAAGTAAAAGGGAAGATATGATAAAGAAAGGGGAGCTTGAAATAATTATTTTAGTGGAGGAGAAAAAGCCTTATTTTTACTCAAGGAAATATCTTGGTTTCCTTTATCTTGAAAAGGGATTAAAAGAAAAAGGGATTGAAGAGTTTGAAGAGGCATTAAAAATTGTCCCCTCTGATCCAGAATGTCACTATGAGCTTGGGAAAATTTATATGAGTTTGAATAATAAAGAAAAGGCAATATACCACTTTGAAGAGGCGATTAAAAATGGGACAAAAAACGAAAAAGAAGCCAAAGCCTTCTTGAAAGAGCTAAGAAATGAATAATCCAATCTATTTCAAAAAGGGGTTTTGTTATAATTTGAATCATTAGGGGGAAAAAATGAATATTCTAATTTCCCTTATTTTATTTTTTACAGCAACTTTTTCTCATTTGAGCTCAACAGAAAATAATAGAATAAGAAGTTTTGATAAATTATGGCGTTCAGTTAAGGAGCAGTATCCTTATTTTGAGAGAAAAAATATAGATTGGAATGAAATTTACAAAAAATACAGACCTTTTGTGGAAAGAGCAAGGGAAGATGAAGATTATATACTAATTTTAAGGAATATGTTAGCAGAGTTAGAGGATGGTCATGCTGATATCATAAAGCCTCCTTTAAACTTAGCAGGGATAGGTGCCTTCATTGAAGAAAAAGATAACAGAATATTTGTGTCTCAAGTTCTACAGGATTCACCAGCGGAGACAGCTGGATTGAAGAAAGGAGCTGAAATAATTGCAGTAAACGATACTCTGGTATCTGATTACATTTATTCCCTTCCAACTTACTTTAAAAAACCAAGGTGGAGACTGAGATATTTATTTTTTCATGGAAAGATAAATACCTCTATCGTTCTTACTTATAAAGACCCTGTTGAAGGAATAAAAAGGTTAGAGGTTAAAAGATTAAAGAAGTCATATAGCCATACTGAGACCAAAATTGTTTTCAGAAAATTAGAAGATGAAATAGGTTACATAAGAATTCCAGTGTTCACTGGAAAAAATATTGTTAAAGATTTTGACAAAGCGCTAAAAGAATTGTTCAATAGCAAAGGTCTTATCATAGATATTAGAAGTAATCCAGGGGGTTCTTCACCAATTTCAGATATGATTGTAGGAAGATTTATAGAAGATGAGATAAAAATAGGATCTTTGCTTTATAAAAAACCTAAATATGTTCAAGGAATAGGATTAAAGAATTATTTTGATTGTATCGTAAAGCCAAGGGGAAAAAAATATAAAAACCCTGTGGTTATTTTAATTAATTCGGGATGCGCAAGTGCATGTGAACTTTTTGCAATTTCCATGAGGGATTCGGGAAGAGCATTTTTAATTGGTAGGAAAACTGCTGGAATGATGGGGATTCCTGGGATAATAAAACTTCATGGAAATATAATAGCTCAATTTCCAATAGGAGATTTTATACGATTAAATGGAGAAAGTGTTGAGGGGAACGGAATTAAACCAGATTTTCCAGTAGAAAATGAAGAGGAAGATATTGAGAAAGCTATAAAGATTTTAAAATCGAAAATTTCAAACATTAAAATTAAAAATTAGGACTCATAATAGATCCTCAGGAAAAAGAAAGCAAAAATTAAGTTCCAATGCCCTGACGAATGCACTGAGTTTTGCCCTGCTGATTGTTACTGTTTTGATCCCTCTTGTGGTGGACATGAGTTATGCATGGATGGATTGAATTGCCCTACATGGACAGGCCTCTGTTCTGTTTGGTTACCTTGCAGCAGAAATGTAGCAGAAGGTTATGGAATTCCTGGCTAATAGATTCTTCATTCTCTTTCCACTTTTACACAAGCACTCCATGTCTCTTTAAACTTTAAAAAAGAGGTTTCAAATATTTTATTTTTCTGAGAGTCCTTTCATGGACTTTAATTTCGTATAGAAAGGAAAAGTCTTAGAAGAGGTTTACAAAATTTTCGAGCTGTGTTAAATAAAAATTAGACTGTTAATGAAAATAAAAATATTTGTATTTCTTCTGGTTTTTTCCATTGTTAACTCTTCTAAAGTTCAGGATGAAGAATATTACAAAAAATTGGGTGATTTTTACTTGGATAAGCAAGAGTATGAGGATGCAATTAGGGTTTATAAAAAAATTCTTCCCTTAAAAAAGAGAGGAATCTGTAAAGATATTGGTTATGCCTATCTTCAGTTGGGCAGATATGAAGAGGCTGAAAAATTTCTGAAAGAAGAAATTGTATTAAACCCTGAAGACTATGATTCCATTTTGCTTCTTGGATGTTTATATTTCAAATGGGGCAAGATAGAGAAAGCCTTAGAGATATTTACTAATTATCTTACTCAGGAAAAAGCTCTTGAAAAATCTAAGGTCATCAGCAAAAAACTCCCGAATTTAGGGTTAGCAAGGTATGCTTTAGGACTTTGTCTTAAAAGGAAAGGAGAACTAAATAGAGCTATTAAATATTTTTCAGATTCCATAAATATGGGATATGAGAAGGCGAAAAACATAGTCCAAATAGTAGATATTTTTATTTCCAAAGGAGATTATTCTTCAGCTTTAAAAGAACTGGAAATGGCAAATGTTCAGTCTCCTGAGCTTTATTTTCTTAAGGGATACATAAATTATGAAGTAGGAAACATCAAAGAAAGTCTTGAGAATTTCCTTCATGCAGTCAGGTTAGAACCCGGTTTTAAAGAAGCGAGGAAAAACATAGCTATAATACATTATAATCTTGGAAATTATAAGGAAGCACAAAAAAGATTTAAAAGTTTAAATATGAGATTCCCTGATGATCCACTATTGGAAATGGGTTATATTAAAGCTTTAATCGAAAAGAGTAAATCTGAAAGTTCAGAAAAAATTCCTATTACAAAGCATTTTATAGAAGATAGCACACCAGAGTTTAAATATGAATTAAGAAATGATAAAGATAAAATTTTGAACTCTTTAAATTCCGATGGCTTAAATATGATTAAAGCTGGAATGATAAAAGAAGGTATTTCAAAATTTATAATTGCTCTTAATATAGATCCCAAATCTCCCGAAGCAAATTATAATCTAGGGCTTATGTTTTTGAACTTAGGAAATTACGAAGACGCATACTTATATGCTCAAAGGGCTGTAGATAATAAAAAAGATTTCCTTAATGCATGGGATTTGCTGGGAAATGCTTTCTTTCATCTCAAAGAATTTGAAAAATCCATTTCTGCTTATAAAAGGGTTGTAGAATTGAATCCTCGTGATGCTCTTGGTTATTACAATCTTGGATGTGCCTATTATGGAGCTAAATTATATAGTGAGGCTGAAAATGCCTGGGTTAATGCTATTAAACATGACAAAAGAGGAAAAGAAAAGGCTGAAGGCATTGATGAGAAAGTAGGAATTGAAAGAAGCGAGGTTAAGATAACGGTTTTAAAGAGGACAGTTTCCTTTCACTCCTACAAATCCCTTGGCTCTCTTTACAAGGAGAGGGGGGAGATAGAGAAAGCGATAGAGAGCTATATCAGAGCGATTGAATTATTTCCG
>Ga0123519_10006133_pt1 | contig 18989 bp, 20 predicted proteins | sample YelNatPaOPRAMG02_FD_87396 | JGI IMG/M metagenome (GOLD analysis project Ga0123519, IMG submission 87396) | Hot spring microbial communities from Yellowstone National Park - Yellowstone National Park OP-RAMG-02 (version 2) | ecosystem: Environmental > Aquatic > Thermal springs > Hot (42-90C) ... | reverse complement strand
TCAACAACATCTTTATCTTTTAAAATATGATTTAAAGAAACAATTTGATTAGGAAATTTAGAACTTGGACCTGTAATTCTTACTTCTTTAATTTTTTCAGATAATCCCTTTCTTATTTTTTCTGCAACATCTCTAACATTACTTCCTATATCTAATATAATTGGATCAGGAGATATTTCTTTTTTTGGCTCTTTTGTATATATTCTTATTTTATCAAAACAAAGAAATATTTTTTCTTTTAATTCTTCTATTCCTTCTTTTGTTTTTGTAGAAACAGCAACAAAATCATATTTTTTACTTTGTAAATAAGCACAATATCTTCTTAAATCTTCTTTATTCAAAAGATCAATTTTATTTAAAACAAAAAGTTTTTTTGCAATAGATTTTTGCAAATATGGAAGGATTTCTTGAATTTCTAAAGGATTTTTTATTAAAACTATTAATAAGTCTGTAGAATTTGCAATACCAAAATCAAAATATTCAGAATTTATTGCAGGCATATCTACAATTTGTATTCTTGCTCCATAATAATTCAATATTCCTACTAAGGGTTCTTTTGTAGTAAATTCTATTGGAGAAATTAGAGGAGAAGCATTTGTAAGAATAGAAAGTAAAGAAGATTTTCCAGAATTAGTAAATCCAATTAAAACAGCTTGCATCTCTTCCTTTTTAATTCCTTCTTTTTTTGCTATTTTTCTTTTTTGCTGTTTTTTTGATTCTATTTCTTCTTTTAATTTTTTGTATCTTGATCTTAAGTTAGCTCGCATAGCTTCAGCTCCTTTATGCTTTGGAGCTGTTCTTATCATCTCTTCTAAACACAAAAGTTTTTCTTCATCTGTTTTTGCAGCAAGATATCTTTTTTGCGCGGCTAAATATTCAGGAGATTGATTAGTTGAGGACATAAGATTTTTAAGTTTTTTAATATTAAAAATTTTATGAAAAAATTAAATAAAGAATTTTTTGAGAGAAAAGCAGAAATTGTTGCTAAAGATTTATTAGGAAAAATAATTTGTAGAAAAATAAAAAAGAAGATTTTAAAAGCAAAAATAGTTGAAACAGAAGCTTATTATGATGAAAAAGATCCCGCAAGTAGAGCATGTAAAAATGGAGATTTAAGAGAAACAATGAAGAGCGAGGCAGGAACAATTTTAGTTTATGGAGTTCATAATAATTGGCTTATTAATTTTGTTACAGGAAAAAAGGGAAAAGCAGAAGCAGTTTTGTTAAGAGCATTAGAGCCTTTAAATTTTAAAGCAAAAACAAATGGCCCTGGTTTATTAACAAAAGCACTTTTAATAGATAAAAAATTTCATAAAAAAGACATAACAAACAATAAAGAATTATGGATAGAAAATCCATTTATAAAAGAAAAATTTGAAATTAAAGAATCAAAAAGAATAGGTATAAAAAAAGATTTGAACAGAAAATTAAGATTTTACATTCAAAGCAAATTTGTAAGCAAAAAATAAAAAAATAATCAATTACAGCCAGTATATATAAAATAGGATTAATTAACTTTCGTTTTAAATTAGGGTTTTTTGTTTGTAAATTTATCCTTGCTTTTTTTATTTTTAACCAACTCAATTTTAGAAAATATTAAAAACTAAAAGAATAACTCATTATTATGAAAAAAGAAAAATTAAGACTTGCTATTCTATTCTCGGGAGGTAAAGATTCTTGTTTAGCTTTATATTATGCTATGAAATATGAAAAAGTTGCGTGTTTAATAACTATACTATCAGAAAATAAAGAAAGCTATATGTTTCACACACCAAATATTTCTTTAGTAAAAAAACAAGCAGAAGCAATGAACCTTCCTTTGATAATAGAGAAAACAAAAGGAATCAAAGAACAAGAATTAATAGATTTAGAAAGAGCAATAAAGATAGCAATAAAAAAATATAAAATTCAAGGAGTAGTTACAGGGGCTTTAGCTTCTCTCTATCAAGCTTCAAGAATTCAAAAAATTTGCAATAAATTAGATATAGAATGCTTTAATCCTTTATGGCAGAAGGATCAAATAGAATTATTAGAAGAAATTGTTAATTTAAAATTTGAAGTTATTATTGATGGGGTTTTTGCAGAAGGACTTTTAGGTTTTATAGGAAAAAAAATAGATAGCGAGTTTATAGATGCTATAAAAAAAATAAGTAGAATTTATAAAATAAATCCTGCAGGGGAAGGGGGTGAATTAGAAAGTTTTGTTTTAGATGCACCTTTTTTTAAAAAAAAGATAAAAATAACAAAATCTGAAATTATACCAGATAAAGAAAAAGGAGCAACCCTCATGATAAATGAAGTAAATTTAGAAAATAAAAAAAGATAACATGATATTAATAATAAATTTATGCAAAGAAAAACTTCATTATTTTGAATTTGTCAAACCAATAGAAGATATCCTAAAAAAAGAAAATATATTTTATGAAACAACAAACAAAAAAGTAAACAAAATAACATTAAATAAATATGATAAAATAATAATTTGCGGGACCTCGTTAAAAGATGAAGAGTATTTAAATAAATTAAAAGATTTTGAATGGATAAAAAATTATAAAGGAAAAATATTAGGCATATGTGCAGGCATGCAAATAATCTGTAAATTATTTGGATGTAAATTAAAGAAAAATATTGATATAGGGATGAAAATGGTTTCAATAAAGCAAAATTTTTTAGGTATTTCTGGATGGAATGAAGTTTATGAATTACATAATTATGAAATTTCAGATGATTATAATTTAGAAAGAAATTTTATTGTTTTTTCTCAAGGAAGCATAGATGCAATTAAACATAAGGAAAAAGAAATATATTGTATTATGTTTCATCCAGAAGTTAGACAAAAAGAAATTATAGTAAATTTTGCTAAATTAGAATGAGAATCTTTATAGCAATAGACTTGCCAGAGGATGTTAAGGAAGAAATAAAGAAAATTCAAAATATATTACCAGACTTTTCAGGAAAGAAAACAGAGTTGCAAAATTTACACCTAACTTTGAAATTTTTAGGAGAGATAGAGGAAGATATCTTAGAAAAAGTTAAAAATAAATTAAAGGAAATAAAATTTAAAAAATTTAAAGCAAAATTAAGTAAAATAGGTGTTTTTAATGAGAATTTCATAAAAATAATTTGGGTTAAATTAGAAAATTGCGACGAATTACAAAAAGAAATTGATAAGAAATTAGCAGATTTATTTAAAGAAGAAGAAAGATTTATGTCTCATATAACAATAGCAAGAGTAAAATCTATAAGAAACAAAAAGAAATTTTTAGAGGAATTAAAGAAAATAAAAACTAAAGAAGTTGAATTTGAAGTTGAAGAGTTTAAGTTAAAAGAATCAAGATTACGAGATCAAGGATCAGAATATAAAGATTTAGAAATTTATAAATTAGAATAAGGATTTGTTATCCTAAGAAAAATATAAACCCTATTAAGTAATAAAAGGATATTTATAATCTTTTTGTTTGTGAAATATATTTTAATTTATAATTTTATTTTTAAGGCTATTTTTCTATTTATTATTTTAGATGAAAAAGAATAACTTTGTGAAAGAAATTATAGAAAAGTTTTCAAAAGAAGAAAAATCTCTTTGGATTCATAATGGTCCTAGAGAAGAGATAGACAATTTGACTTTAGCTTTAAAGGAAATATTAGAATCAAAAATGAACAAAAAAGTTGATGTTAAATATATTTACAACCAATCTTCTTTAGAAAAAACAATTTTAGATTTAGAACCAGATAGAAAAAATTTTAATAAAAATAAAGTATCGATATATTGTGATTACCTTTCCTTTATAACCAGGCACAGAAATATACCCTCTGAATTAGAAGATTCTTTCTATAAAATTAATGTAATGGCACAATTTATCTTTTAAACAAAAACAGAATCTATAATTTTAAGAAAAGTTTCTGTTTTTTTCCCCAAAATTTCTTTCAATTCTTCTTCAGAAGCATTTATTATTTTTTTTATACTTTTAAATTTTTTTAATAATTTCTTTGCTGTTGTGGGGCCTATTCCTGGAAATCCCTCTAATATAAACTGCAATTGTTCTTTTTTACTCATTTTTCTGTTTTTTGCCCTTAAAGAAAAATTATTTTTTTCTTGTTTTTTTGCAAGAATATATAAAAATTCAGAAGTTTCTTCATAATCTTTTGTAAATAATATAGGAACTTTGCTTTTAAGCAAAACAGAAATTAAGAAGCCCTTTATTGCATTTTTATTCATTTTTCTATTTGCGATTTCTTCTTCATTTCCTTCTATTATAAGAAGAAAGTTAGTATATTGTTTTATTTTTTCTAATTGTTTGATAAGCCTTTTATCTATTATGCTATTTATAAAATCATTATATGTTTTTCTTTCAACTACAATATTATTTATTATATAATCTCCAACAAATAAATTTTTTAATTCTACTTTTATCCCTTTATTTCTTAATTCGGATATAACCAAAGAATTTTTTTCTCTAAAATCTGCTTCTATTTTTATATCGCTTTCTTTTTTTTCTTCAATATGTGTTGGAAAAATGTCAAGTATCATTCTATACCCTCTTCATTATCCTCATAATCAAAAATTTCTTTTTGTTTTTCATCATAGTTTATTTGTTTATTGTTCATTTCATCCCCTATGTCATCCATTGCTTCATACATTTTCTTTTCTTTATGAAAAGCAGCCCAATAATAAGATTCATCACGAGTTTTTTTAATTAAAAGAATTATTAATTTTCCAGGAAATAGGCGGGCAGTTCTTCCTGCTCTTTGTATTTTTCTTATTGCAGAAGGAATTGGCTCATAAAATATAACAGCATCAACTTCAGGAATATCTAAACCTTCTTCGCCTATTGAAGTTGAAACTAAAATATTTATCTTTCCAATAGAAAACTCTTTTATTAATTCTTGTTGCTCTTTTTGAGACATCCCTGTTTCTCCTTTTATCGCTTGGCCGACAAAAACTTTAGCATTTACTCCTGGGATAGAATTTAGCTCTTTGCATATTTTTACAACAGTATCTCTATATTGAGCAAAAACAATAATTTTTGCATTTTTCTTTAATTTTATTTCATTTATTATTATTTCTTTTAGTTTTTCTAATTTTGGATTTTCTTGTTTTTTAGCAATTAATTCTATTAAGTAGTTATATGCTTGATTGAATTCTGGGCTTTTGATTATTTGTTTGACTGCTTTGCTTTTTTCTTGTCTTGCCTGTTCAAATAAACTTTGTATATACTCAAAAGTTGAAGCTAAAGTTTGAGTTTCTATTAATTCAAGAGCATGCTGTATTTTTATAGCTATTGCACAAGCACTTGCCCCTGATAATATATTAAAATGCCTATTTCCTGTCGAAATAGCGCGCATAATTTTGTGTTGTGTTTCGAGAAGATTTTTTTTTGTTGGTCTTCCAAATAATAATTTTCTATTTATTAGTTCTTCAACTTTTTTATCATAAATTTTTTTTAATATGTTTCTTAATTTTGATAACTCTTCAGGAAAATCTAATTTTATTACCTCAAATTTTAGTTCCTGTAAGTATTCTTTTACATCATCGCTCTCTCTTTTTCTTGATTCTACTTTTTCTATAAACAAATTTTCGCATATTTTTTTTATTTTTTCTTTTTCACTTCCAGGAGATGCTGTTAAGCCGAGAATTCTAAAATTAGCAGCTTGTTCTTTGTATTTTTTTGCTATATAAGTATAAGAATAATTTTTTATACATCTATGGCATTCGTCTTCTATAAGCAAAGAAACATCATTTAAATCATATAAATTATTTTTTAAATCATTTGCTATACATTGTGGCGTTGAAAATATTATATTTGCATTTTGCCATTCTTTTTTTCTTATCTCTGCTTTTACTTTTCCTGTGAATAAAATTAAATCTGCAAACAACTCAGGAAGGTGTTTTTGAAAATAATGATAATGCTGTTCTGCTAAAGGCCGAGTTGGAGCAAGAAAAAGAATTTTGGACTTTGGAAATTTTATCATTCTGTTTATGGCTAACATTAAAGCAATAAGGGTTTTTCCTAATCCTGTTGGCAAGACAACAAGAGTATTGTTGCTTACAGCTGTTAAAAATATATCTTCTTGATATTTTCTTGGAACAACATTAACAAGGTATTTTTTTATTTCTTCTATCATTTTTTAGTTAAAGACTTTATATATTCTTCAAATAAGGAAGGATCTTTTTGTTTTAATTCTTTTAAAACTTCATTATTTAAGGGATTTGTCCAGTATTCTAAATTAAATTTTTCTGCCATTATTTTCATTTTTCTTGATTTTATTTTTGAAATAATAAAATAATTAAGATCGCGAAACATAGATGGTGTTAAACTAACAACGGGAATTTTGTATTTTTTATAAACCTTTATTTTTATTCTCTTTTTCTTTTCTGCATCCGGGTGTTGTCCATAAACTTCTATAAATGTATTATATTCTGGAAGATAAAAATCAGGAACACAAAACATTTCTGGAAAAAACAAAGCATATTTCTCATATTCTTCTTTTATATTATTTAGATAAAGAAAATTAGCAGTCATTTTTTCATATTTACTTTTTACTATATATCCGCTAAGGGTTTTTAATTTTGTAACATCTAGTTTTTTTCCGAGAAGTTTTTTTAGATTATAAGTTAAAAGATATATCTCAAGAGATTTTTTGCATTTTTCTTTTAAATAAGGTTTTTCTCTCCATATTTCCTTTGCTATTTTTCTTGCTTTTTTTATTTCTTCTGGTTTTCTTTTTATTTTTACAACCGCAAGAGAAATTTTTGCTCTTAATTTTTCATCTTTATAAATTTTTTTCATTCTTTTACTTTGTTCTATTTTTTCTTCTTTATTTTCCCATCTTTTTTTCATAATTTGGCTATGTTTTTTTATTAATTCAGGATTTTTCCATGTTTTTATGTTGCTTTTTCTTAATTTTTCTTTATGTTCTTTTGAAAAATTTTTTCCCAGCCAAACTTTTTTATGTTTTCCTGTTTTGTATGCTTCTTTTAAACTTAAAGAATTTTTCATTTTGACACTTAAGGGCTGTTTTTTTCCTTTCCAAAATTTTCCTATATCAAATCTTTTTTGCCTCTTTTTTCCTGTCATGTTTTTTCTTATTTTAAAAGAAATTCTCTTTAAATATTTTGAGTTTTTTATATTGATAGAAGGATTACAAAATAAAAAAAGAAGATTTTTTAAAGGATAATAATTATACATTAACTATGAAAAATAGAATTGCAGGATTTATAGTTTTAGGAATAGCAGCATTAATCGGTTTCATGATATTTTCATTCAACAGGGCATTAACGAATATAGTAAATGCCTCTTGTTCTCATGGACCTTCTTGTCCTATGTGGGGAACGATTAATTTTCAGACTAATATAAGCATAGGTATAATGATTTTTGTTATAATAATCGGATTGTACTTAATATTTTTTTGGCAAAGAGGAAAAGATAGTAACGAAGATTAAAACAAGAAAAGGAGATGTATTTTATAAATCTTTGGAGGAGTTGATTTAAATGATAAAACCAAAAAGACTACAAAGAGGAGATACTGTTGCTTTTGTTGCTCCTTCGGCTGGGTTGGCCGCGTTAGTTCCTCATAGATTAGGAAGGGCAAGACTTCTTTTTGAAAAACTTGGATATAAAGTTAAAATATATCCTTCAGCAAAAAAGAATATTGGTTTTAGCTCAGATACGCCTGAAAAGAGAGCGGAAGATATAAACAATGCATTTTTAGACAAAGATGTTAAAGCAATTATATGCACAATTGGAGGTAATTCGGCGCATCAGATTTTGGAAAATATTGATTTTGATATTATAAAAAAGAATCCTAAAATTTTTTGTGGTTATTCTGATATAACTACCCTGCATTTTGCTTTCCATAAAAAATCAAATTTAATAACCTTTTATGGACCAACAGCTATTGCTGAGTTTGGAGAAACATTAAACCTCGAAGAATATACTCTTGACTATTTCTCTAAAGCCGTTGGTTCAACACAAGCAATCGGTAAAGTTTTACCTTCTGCCAAATGGACCGATTCTAAAAAAGCAGACTGGACAAAAAAAGAGGATTTAAGAATTAAAAGAGAATATAAAAAAAATCAAGGATTTGAGTGGTTAAAGCCAGGAAAAGCTGAAGGAGTTATTATGGGTGGGTGCATAACTTCTATGATGCATACAAAAGGAACTGAATATTTTCCTGATTTTACCAACAAGATTTTATTACTCGAAACCCCTGAAGGAGAAGATTTTCGAAAAGGAGAGTCTTTAGCAAACATTGATGGTTATCTTGCTGACCTAAGAATTCTAGGTATCTTCAAAAAAATAAAGGGAATTATATTTGGAAGAGGTTTTGGTTATACTGGAAAAGAAATAAATAATTTGAAAAACATAATTTTATTTAATACAAGAGGATATAATTTTCCAATATTATACGGTGTAGATGTAGGGCATACTGATCCTAAGATTACCCTTCCTTTAGGGATAAAGGTCACTATAGATTCTAGTAAGAATATATTTTCAATAGATGAAAGTGGAGTAATTTAAGCAACCCCCTCTTTATTTTATAAAAAATCGTGGCGTACCCGCCACCGCCGAATTCTGAACTCAAAATTTCTTCGTAATTTTTGCCACGCCCTGCGAGCTTTTACTTCGTTTTGATCGCCTAACAGGGAATTATGTTCAATCTCTCGGACACCCCCAGTCATTTCATTCTGCTCCTAGAAATTTTTCTTTAATTAAGTTTATAAACAGATTAAAAAATTTAAAGATATGATTATTCCAATAATAGTTTTAGCTATTGTTTTTTTATTAATTGCAACTAGACAAATTGGAAATGTAAAATTACAAATTTGGCAAATAATGCTTTTTGGAGCAATTGTAGTATTAATAACAAATCAAATCTCTCTAGCAGATGCTTTAAAATCAATAAATCTAGATGTAATGATATTTCTTTTTAGTATGTTTGTTATAGGAGTTGCTCTTGAAGAGAGTGGCTATCTTTCTCATTTATCTTGTAAAATATTCAAAAAAGCAAAAAACACAAATCAATTATTATTTTTTATTTTATTTGGAATGGGTTTTGCTTCAGCACTTCTTATGAATGATACATTAGCTATTATAGGAACGCCAATGGTTTTGCTTCTTGCAAAAAAACATAAAATAAATCCAAAAATTCTTTTGATTACACTAGCATTTGCAATAACAATCGGAAGTGTTACAAGCCCTATTGGAAACCCGCAAAATTTTCTTATTGCAACACAAGCAAATATTAACAATCCTTTCTTAACTTTTTTAAAATATTTACTAATACCAACAATTCTTAATTTATTTTTAGCATTTTTTCTGATAAAGTTTTTTTACAAAGAAAAATTTAAGAATAATCATTTAAATCATTCTCAAGAACCAATGAAAGATAAGAAACTTGCATTTTTATCTAAAATTTCTCTTATTCTATTATTGTCATTAATATTTATTAAGATAATAATCTCTTTTTTCAATACAAAAATAGATTTTAAATTAGTTTATATTACTATAATAGCTGCATTACCTATTTTATTTTTTAGCAAAAGAAGAATTTCTATAATAAAAAAAGTTGATTGGCATACCTTAATTTTTTTTGCTGCGATGTTTGTATTGATGGAAAGTGTTTGGAATACAGGATTTTTTCAATCAATAATAAATTCTTTAAATATAAATCTTCTTTCTATTCCAATAATATTAGTAATTAGTGTTTTATTAAGCCAGCTAATATCAAATGTTCCTTTAGTTGCGCTTTATTTGCCGATGTTATCTCACTTAGGAGCAACAACAAAAGAAATGATTGTATTAGCTGCAGGAAGCACAATAGCAGGAAATTTATTAATCTTAGGGGCTGCAAGCAATGTTATAATAATACATAATGCAGAAAAAAAATCCGGAGAAACAATAACTTTTTCAGAATTTGCAAAAATAGGGATTCCAATGACAATAATTAATATTTTAGTTTATTGGCTATTTTTTGTTTTAATCTGAATAAAAAATCAATTTAAAAAAACGCACAACTTACAAAAATAATCTTTTATATTTAATAAAAAACGCATTTTTAAAAATACAAAATTCTTATTTTTGTTATGATTTTAAATTATAAAAAAGAAAACATAAGCAAAATTATGGATATTCTCTTAAAAAAATATCTAAAACATAGGCAACCAACCTTAAGAAGAACATCAAAATATAGAGACGCTTTTCAAATTTTAATTTCATGTTTAATATCATTAAGAACAAAAGATGAAAATACAGAAAAAGTCACAGAAAAATTATTTAAAGTTGTTCATAACCCAAAACAACTAGCTAAAATAAATATAAAAAAATTAGAGAAATTAATTTATTCTTCTGGTTATTATAAAAAGAAAGCAAGAACAATAAAATCTGTTTCTAAAGAAATTTTAAAGAGATTTAATGGGAAGGTTCCTGATAATAAAGAAGATCTATTAAGCATTAAAGGAATAGGACAAAAAACAGCAAATATTGTTTTAGCATTTGCATATGGAAAAGATTATATTCCTATAGATACCCACTGCCACAGAATTCCGAATAGATTGGGGTGGATAAAAACGAAAAATGCAGATGAAACAGAAAAAGAAATTATAAAAATATTGCCGAAAAAATATTGGAAAGAATTTAATACAATAATGATCTTATTTGGGCAAAATATATGCTTGCCTATATCTCCAAAATGTTCTATCTGTCCTATTAGAAAATATTGTAAAAGAATAAATGTTAAAAGAAGCAGATAGTCTAAGGCAAAATAACTGCAATTACAAATCCTATTAAAATTAAACAAACTAAACCTAACCAATATTTGAAAGAACCCATCATGATTTTCATTCCATCTAAATTACCTATTGGAATTAAATTAAATAATGCAAAATAAATACATAATTTTGAAAATATTCTTAAATTAGGAAAATAACCTGAAAAAATATAGCCTATTACTGATAAAACAAATAAAGAGATTATAGCAGTTCCACAAATAAGGCTTATATTCCATTCTGTTAAATTAGCATAGCTATAAAAATAATGTTTTCTCGCAACTCTTGATTTTTTCGCCTTTAAATCTGTTTCTGTTAAAGCAAGCCAGGTAAAATGCCCAAGAGAAAGCAAGGAAAAAATAAAAGAAAGAATATAACCCCAAGGAACTCCTGTTTTAAAATAAGATTTTTCTGTTAACCAATATCTTTTTTCTGTCCAAATTTTTGTTTCAGAAGAAACATCAAAATAATAAGCAGCTATTTTCTGGCTTAAAACATAAAAAAAATAGATTATTAAAATAAAAATAAAAGCAGTAAAAAATAAAGATGGTTTAAAAAGATAGTAAGAAAAAGCAATTAATAAAGAAGATATCAAAATTATTATTATTTCTTTTATATTGAACATATAGAGAATAAATTTTTATTTTTTATAAATCTTATGGATTTTACTTAATAGCAATAGTAAAACTTATAAATAGAAAACTATATAAAGGAGCAAGTTTAAATTTTTTTAAGAGGTAAAATTGAAATGAAAATAAAAAAGATTTCAGAGGTTTTGGGTAAGAATGTATTTACTGATGCTGGAGATTTTATTGGCCAAGTAGAAGAAGCTAATTTGGTTGACAACAGAATAGAAGGCTGGAGAATAAGAGTTGTTAATCAGGTTTCTAATATGATTGGCGGAGCAAGAGGTTTAATAGCACCTCATAGCTTTGTAAAATCAATAGGGGATGTTTTTGTTATGAGTAAAACAGTATTACCTATAAGAGAAGATATAGATATAACAGAAGGAAGTGAAGAATTAGCAGAAACATATTGATTTTACTTAATTAAATCATAAATAAAAAATGGCATCAGATTATATTTTAAACTCACCTATTTTTAGAGATTATATTTTGCCTTTTGTCTTAGTTTTTGCAGTAATCTTTGCTATTCTTGAAAGATCAAATATATTAGGGGAAGGAAAAAAACAAATCAATGCTATGGTTGGTTTAGTAGTAGGTTTGCTTCTTATTTCTTTTGAACATTCTAGAGATATTATAGTAAAGTTAATGCCAATTTTAGCTGTTATGGTTGTTATTTTACTTATTTTTATGATAATATATGGTTTTGCTAAACAAGAAAAAGAAATAAAATTGCCACAAGCAGCAATAGTTTGGATATTTGTTATCGCAATACCAGTTGTAGTTATCGCTTTAATGAAAATAACAGGAGTTTGGGAACCTTTTATTAATTACACAAAAACAGAAAAAGGAGAGGTTATTTTTGCAAATATTATTCTCATTGCAGCAATAGTTACTGCAATGATTGGTGTTTGGAACTTAAAAGGAAATAAATAAATTATTTCTGATTAATTAAAATATCTCACGAAGAAAAATTTATAATAAAGAAATCTCGCTCGCCCTCGCGTTCGTTCTGATTGCTAGAATCGCTCGCCTTCGGCTCGCTTGCAACAAATAACAAAAAAATAAAATTTAATTAAATTATTAAGGAATCTTTCTAAGAATAAAAATAAAATTATCAAGTAGGCAAAAATCAAAAATAGAAAGATATTTAAATAAAAATAAATCTATATTATTATGTTAATTAATTTGTTATGGGCAGGAAGTCAGACAGTAACTAATATTCTTAATAATTTAGACGAATTGGGATTTTTTTCTTATGTTCTTCCATTTTTATTAATTTTTGCTTTGGTTTTTGCAATATTATCAAAACTAACTTTATTTGAAGATAATAAAGGGGCTGCTTTAATAATTTCTTTAGCAATAGGTTTATTAGCATTGCAATTTGATATAATATCTAATTTTTTTGCTGTATTATTTCCTAATTTGGGTAAGGGATTGGGAGTTTTAATTGTTGCATTAATTTTAATTGGAGCATTTATTCCATCTAAAGATAATCCTTGGGCACAATCAACTTTTTTTATTATAGGAGGAATAATATTTTTGGTTGTTACTATAAATTCATTTAGAAATATTGGTTTTGGATATTATACTGATTTTGAGCAATGGTGGAATAATTATGGTGCTGTAATTATTGTTATAGGTATTTTAATTGCTGCAATTGTTGCTGTTGCTAGAAGTGGAAGCAAAAAAAAGTAATTAAAGAAAATGGCAATTGATATACTTGGATTAACTTATTTTATGCCTATTTTTATTTTTTTATTTGTGTTTTCTATAATTTTTGCTGTATTAAACAAAATTAAAGCTTTAGGAGAAAATCAATTTGCGCATCTTTTAGTGAGTTTTATAGTTGCTATAATATTTACTACAACAACAAATACTCAAGAATTTGTTTTATCAGTAACTCCTTGGGTTGTTATTTTTATTATTTGCATTTTCTTTATCTTAATTATTATTGGGATGAGCCAACAAAAATTTGAAGTTTTCTTCAAACCCGGAGTAGTATGGATAATAATTATTGCATTAATACTAATTTTTTTAATATCTGCTAATCAAGTTTTTTCTAACCTTTTATTATTTGAAAATTTTAAAAATGCTATAGATACAAATACTAGGGTTGTTGGAGGATTGATTTTATTAGCAGTAGCAGCAATTGTTTCTTGGATATTAACTAAAAAATAATTTTTTTTATTTTATATTATAAAAATATTCATAATGAAATAGATTCCTCTCCTAAAGTTGTATAGTTTTATTCTAAAGAAATCCTTTTTTTCTTTTTAATAACTTCTTTTTTTTCTTGTACTTCCTTAGCATTATCTAATAATGGATTTATAACTTTCCCAAAAGAATCTTGCATAAGTTCTATTTCTTTTTTTATGTCTTGCAGACCTTCACTATAACTTCCTATTTTTTCCAATATTTTTATTTCTAATTCCTGAATAAAAGATTCTATTTTTTTTAATCTTTCATCTAAATTTTTTATTCTTCTTTCTGTTAATATTCTAAAAGCATTTATTTCCATAATTTTTTTCCTCATTTCATCTATTTTTTCTTCAATAATTTGTTCTGTTATTTCTGCCATATTTTCTACTGTTGTTGTTTGATATTGAGGATATTCTTGTTGCTGAGCAGGATAATATGATTGGTATTGTTCATACTGTTGATATTGAGGATATTCTTGTTGTGGCTGTTCTATAGTGGGTTGTTGTTCAAAACTTTCCATAATGCTCTGTTGCATTCCAATAGGTATGTTTTCTTCTTGAGATTTTTCAACAACATCAGAATTTAATTGAGAAACCGCGGTTTTTATTTTTGATTGTTCAATTGCCTGATTTATTTCAAGAGGAGAATAACCCGAATCTTGTAATTTTCTTATTATGTCATTTTCAGACATTCCTTGCTGTTTCATTTGTTCTATTTGATTTACTAATGCCATTATTTTTTTGCCTCTTTTAATTTTTCATCTATTATTTTATTTAAATCTTCTGCTCTTATAAAGTTTAGCGGTTGAAACATTTTAAATTGTTTTTCTAGAATTTCAATTTCAGATTTTCTGGCTTTTTTTTCCATCTCCTCACTCATTCTTAAAAATCCGTCTTTTAGTTTTTCTATTGTTTTTTCAATTTCTTCTAATTTTATTTTTATTTCAACAATATCTTTACTTGTTTGTTCTCTTAATTCAACAATATTTTTCCCAATTAAAGTTATCCTATCTTTCAATAATCTTTGTTTTTCTTCTATATCTGCTATTCTTGAATTAAATTCAGATATTATTGGTGTTATAAAATCTTCTTGTGTTGTTGCCATAGTAACCTCTTTTTGATATAATATCATAGTAAAATGGGTTTAAAATATTTATTCTTTTTATTATGGGCGAAAGATATTTAATACTATTTTTACTTATTCTTTTTAAAGAAAAAAGAGATAAAATGCTATTCAAACAAGGAACTGCTTTGTATGCTTATGAAATTGTTAGAGAAACCAATGAAGATGTTGCTTATATTAATTATATGGGTTCTTCTTATGTTCCTAATATTGCTGACAATGGAGAATCTATGTCTAGAGTTATAGATTTATTAATAGAAAATCCAAATATATCTAGGGTTGTTTTTGTCCAACAAAGAAATTACAGCTATGATTTTGCTCAAATAGCATTTTTAAGCGAAATAGCAAGGGTATATATTTATTTATTAAAACAAGAAAGGATACTTGCTCCAGACAAATTAGTTTTAAGCTGTCAGCAATGTTTAAGCAAGAGATATTCTGAAATGAATTCTTTCATTAATTCATTGAAAAGTGATCCTATTGGGGCTTATATTTATATTAAAGGAATTTTAAGAGAACAAAGAGCTATTCTTGAAAAAATCCCTTCTCAATGCAAGGCATGTCAAATGAATTATATAAGATTAGTAGAAAAAATCCTTGTATTATTAGAAGGAACAACTTTAATTAAAGAAGCTATTCCTTATCTAGATGAATATTCACCAAATAATAGAGAAATCTATAAACATTTTTTTAGAGCGGATATTATTCCTAATTTTACTTTTACAAGATTAGTTGCTAAATTACCAGAAGATGCAGAAATTGTGGACGAATACGAAATTGGAGAGGAAAAAGATAAAGCACATATTACTATATTAAAGAAAAAAAACGAATCAAAATATATTTATCATATTACCCCTCCAGAATATATTTTAGATGAAGACCATCAAATGTTATTAAACTTAGCAAGAAATGTTTTAATTGAACATCAGCCAAAAGCAGAAGAATTTACAGATATAGAAAGAACAAGACAAACTTTTTTTAATGTTTCAAAAGATTTACTACAAGAACTAGCAAATACAAAAAATATCTCTTTAAGTTATTTAGAATTAAACAAATTATCTAAAATTCTAGTAAGACATACAATAGGATTTGGACTAATTGAGGTTGTTTTACAAGACGAAAATTTACAGGATATAATATTAAACGCACCAATATCCCAAAATAATGTTTTTGTAAGACATCAAAAGTATGATGAATGTATAACTAATATTATTCCTAGTCAAGAAGATGCTGACGGCTGGGCTGCTAAATTTAGAATGTTATCAGGAAGGCCCCTAGATGAAGCAAACCCTATTCTTGATACAGATTTATCATTAGGAGAAACAAGAGCAAGAGTTGCTGTTATTCAACAACCATTATCTCCTTATGGTTTAGCATATGCGATAAGAAGGCACAGAGACAAACCATGGACTTTGCCTTTATTTATTAAAAATAGAATGTTGAATCCTCTTTCAGCTGGTTTATTGAGTTTTTGTATTGATGGAGCAAGAACTGCTTTAGTAGCAGGAACAAGAAGTGCAGGAAAAACTTCTTTATTAGGAAGCCTGATGTTAGAAATTATGCCAAAATATAGAATAATAGTTGTTGAAGATACTCTTGAATTGCCTACAGATTCTATAAGAAAATTAGGGTATGATATTTTAAGAATGAAAGTAAGAAGTGCATTATTACAAACAAGTAATGAAGTTGCTGCAGATGAGGGAATAAGGACAAGTTTGAGATTAGGAGACTCATGTCTAATAATTGGTGAAGTAAGAAGTATAGAGGCAAGAGCTTTATATGAAGCAATGAGGGTTGGAGCATTAGCAAATGTTGTTGCAGGAACAATACATGGTGCTTCTCCGTATGGTGTTTTTGATAGAGTTGTTAATGATTTGCAAGTTCCAATAACTAGTTTTAAAGCAACAGATATTATTATTACTACAAATTTAGTTAAAAGCCCCTCTGGATTACAATCTTGGAGAAGAGTAACTCAAATTAGCGAAGTAAGAAAACATTGGACAAAAGATCCTTTAGAAGAACAAGGATTTGTTGATTTGTTGAAATATAATGCAGAAAAAGATGAATTAGAACCAACACCAGAATTAATTAATGGGGATTCTGAAATTATAAAATCAATAGCAGCAAATGTTAGAGGATGGATTGGAAATTGGGATGCTGTTTGGGATAATATCTTATTAAGGGCAAGAATAAAAGAAGAAATATTAAAACTTGCTGAAAAAACAAACTTCCCAGAATTACTTGAAGCAAAATTTAATTCTATGTGCAATTCTGCTTTTCACGAAATAAGCGAAGAAGTAAGAAAAGAAATTGGCTTACCTGAATCAAAAAGAGTATTTCCATTAATGCAAAATTGGATGAAGAAAGAAGTTAAAAATATAATAAAAAGAGGAAAGGTATAACTAAAAAAATAAATAAAACTAAAAAGAGTTAATGATAAAATAACTGAAATTATAAGATTACACTTAAACTTGAATTGGGTTCAAATATATAAATTATTATTTAAATAATAAAAAACATAAAAAAATGATAGATAAAAAAATAGAAGAAATATTTCAAAAGTATGGAAAAAAAATAGATCAAGAAGTTAAGCACGATATAGAAACTTATGAAAATTTTAGCAAAGATTATGCTAAGTTTAAATCAGAGATGGCTCCTGATTTAAACAGATTTGAAAAACTATGTAAAGGAATAGGAAGCAGCATTAAAGTTTCTCCTTCTAAAAAAGATTTTGAAAAAATAAAAAAAGATATAGAACAAGCAAGATTAGATGTAACTCCAGTACAAGTTGCTTCTCTTTCAGTTATGGTTTTATTTTTAGTATTTTTTGTAGGTATATTAACAAGCACTTTAATATATCTTATTACAGATGTTTTTCCATTTATCTTATTGTTTTTATTTTTGCTCTCTTCTTTGTTTTTATTTTATTTTATATATACCATGCCAGCAAGGTTAGCAAATCAATATAGATTAAAATCAAGCAGTCAGATGGTTCCTTGTATTTTATATATTGTTGCTTATATGAAACATACAAGTAATTTGGAGAGAGCAATATCTTTTGCCGCAAAACACCTTTCGCCCCCATTATCTCTTGATTTAAAAAAAGTTTTTTGGGATGTTGAGATTGGAAAATATTCTACATTAAAAGAAAGTTTAGAAGCATATTTGGAAAGTTGGAGAGAACATAACCCTGAATTTATAGAATCTTTTCATTTAATAGAATCAAGTTTATATGAACCATCAGAAAGCAGAAGAATTGCTGTTTTAGAAAGAGCCTTGCAAGTTGTTCTTGAAGGAGTATATGATAGAATGTTAAAATACAGTAGAGATATAAGAAGCCCTTTAACAAATCTTTATATGTTAGGAATTATTCTCCCTACATTAGCTATAGCTTTATTGCCCTTGGCTTCTACTTTGTTAGGGGGATTATTAAAATGGTATCATATTTTTGTTATTTTTAACATAATTATTCCTTTTTTTGTTTTTTATTTAACAAACGAAATTTTATTAAAAAGACCTGGTGGCTATGGAGAAACAGAAATTCTTGAATTAAATCCAAATTATAATAAATTTAAAGATAAAAAACCCCTTTTTATTGGATTTTTTATGATTTTACCTTTAATTATATTAGGAATACTTCCATTTATTTTTCAAACTTCTTTTCCAGGATTATTTGGTTTGAAAAGTGATTATACTTTTGGAGAATTGGGGATTCCGATAGAGGGCTTTCAAACTATAAAGATATTTGATTTTCAAATTAATGGAAATACTAAAACAGGTCCGTTTGGAATTATTGCTTTAATTTTAAGTTTGTTTATTCCTTTATCTTTGGCATTGTTTTTTTCTTTTGTGTATACAAAAAGAACAAAAGAGTTAATAATATCAAGAGAAAAAAGTAAAAAATTAGAAGATGAATTTACATCTTCTTTATTTCAGTTAGGAAATAGATTAGGAGACGGGATGCCTGCTGAAATTGCTTTTTCACATGTAGCCCAAACAGTAAAAGGGCAAACAACAGAGGGATTTTTTAATATTGTTAATCAAAACATGCAACAACTTGGGATGTCTTTAGAAGAATCTATATTTAATAAGAGGAGAGGAGCAATAATTTATTATCCTTCTGCATTAATTGCAACTTCCATGATGATATTAATCGAGGCTGTAAAAAAAGGATTAAAAATTGCAGCAGCTTCTTTAATGTCAATAAGTGATTATGTTAAAAATATAAAGAAAATAGAAGAAAGATTAAAAGATCTATTAGCAGAAATAACAAC
>Ga0123519_10006132_pt1 | contig 18991 bp, 21 predicted proteins | sample YelNatPaOPRAMG02_FD_87396 | JGI IMG/M metagenome (GOLD analysis project Ga0123519, IMG submission 87396) | Hot spring microbial communities from Yellowstone National Park - Yellowstone National Park OP-RAMG-02 (version 2) | ecosystem: Environmental > Aquatic > Thermal springs > Hot (42-90C) ... | reverse complement strand
TTATTTAATGAAGAATCATAATAAATTACTCCATTAGCGCCAGTAGGAGCAGAACTTGGTTGAAGTCTTAAAGCGCCAGCAATATCTAATTTATATCCTGGTGTTGTTCCAACGCCAAAATTGCCAACACTAACAATAAAGTTTCCTGAAGTTATTTGAGTAGTAGTGGCAATTTTAAAACCAGAAGTATCTCTTTGCAAAGCGCTGCTTTCTATCAAAGGCCCTTGAATTGGACTTATAAAAGCAAAAACAGGCAATTCCATTCCTAAAATAAATCCTATAATAAGAGAAAATAAGCTTATAAAACTTTCTCTTGCCATCTTGTTTTAATTATATACTAATAAATTCTAAATTCAAAATTAACAATTCTGCCAAAATTTATAATTGTAAAAGTATGATAAAATGAAAATAGGCCGGGATAGCTTAGTGGTTAGAGCGGGCGTTTCATAAGCGCCAGGTCGTGGGTTCGAGTCCCACTCCCGGTATATGATCAAGGAGAGTGGGCGAGAACCCACGGTCAAACCAATGAACTTAAAACAATGAAATTTGACCGAGAGTTAAAAAATTGTCGTATTAGCACAAAGCGTGGGGTTTACCGTATTCGAGTCCCACTCCCGGTATATGATTTTTGATATTATTACTCTTTTTCCAGAAAGTTTTTCTTATCTGCAAACATCAATTTTAAAAAAAGCGCAGGAAAAGAAAATCATTAAAATTAGATTTTGGAATCCAAGAGATTTTACTAAAAACGAACATGAGGTTGATGACAAGCCTTATGGAGGCGGACCAGGAATGGTTTTAAAATTTGAGCCGATCTACAAAGCTTTAGAAAAAGCAAAAAAAACTTATAAAACTAAAAAAAGGAAAATTATTCTTACTCATCCAGCGGGAAAAATTTTTAATCAAAATTTGGCTCGTGAACTTTCTAAAGAAAAACAAATAATTATTATTTGTGGCCATTATGAAGGCATTGATGCTAGAATAGAAAAATTTGTTGATTTAAAAATCTCATTTGGCAAATATATCCTCACTGGAGGCGAACTTCCAGCAATGATTATTGTTGATACTATAACAAGGCACTTGCCTAACGCGCTTCATCATCCTTTATCTTTGGAAGAAAAAAGAAATAGCCAAGGACTTTATTCTTATCCTGTTTATACAAGACCAGAAATAATTAAAATAAAAAATTTAAAGTTGAAAGTGCCTAAAGTTTTACTTTCAGGGAATCATAAATTAATTGAGGAGTGGAAAAAGAAACATTCAAAGAAAATTCTATGACAACCGCCTTAAAAGATCCAACCTTTTCTTATAATCCGCATCTCCTTTTCTTGAGAAAATATCCGCTATCTCTATACATTATTTTAGATTTTCTAAAGCGCGATTAATTTTAAGTTGATCGCCTCTTTTAATCTTTTTTAATACTTTTAGGGCTCGTGGTCTAAAATAAATCTCGAACATTTATGGCAATTTCAAAATTTTTTTCACTTTTTTAAATGGAATAAGTTTTTGATTCTTAGAATCTGTCTTAGCATAAAGATATCTAACAGTATCTTCAATATTTTCTATAATCTCTTCAATTTTTTTCCAATTTTTCAACGAAACAATTACAGCTGGTTCTTTTAGATTGATTGAATTTTTTGTAACAATTTTTGCCATTTCTAATAATTAATAATTACTTTTGCCCTGAACCAGAGGGTAACCTTCTAATGAATGCGCGGGCGACCGGACTTGAACCGGCGACCTCTGCCGTGACAGGGCAGCATTCTAACCAAACTGAACTACGCCCGCATATTTATTTTTTCATCATTTTTGTTTTATGATCTTTTTGTCAAAATTTTATCAATTAAACCATATTCTTTTGCTTCTTCGGCTGAAAGCCAAAAATCTCGATCAGTATCTTTTTCAATTCTCTCCAGTGGTTGCTCGGTATGTTTAGCTAAAATTTTGTTAACCCTATCTTTTAACTTAATAATTTCTTTAGCGGCAATTTCTATTTCCACTGCTTGGCCAGACAATGGCCCAGCCATTACTTGATGAAGCAAAATTTCAGTATTAGGCAAAGCAAATCTCTTTTCTTTTGTTCCAGCAGCCAACAAAACAGAAGCAGCTGAGGCAACAATACCAATACCAATTGTTTTCACATCACATTTAATAAATTGCATAGTATCATAAATAGCTAAAGCTGAATGAAGCTCGCCGCCAGGACTATGAATGTAAAAATTAATATCTTTATTGGGATCCTCGTGTTCTAAATATAAAAGTTGAGCAATAATACTATTTGCCACAGTATCATCAATCGGCATTCCCAAAAAAATAATTCTTTCTTTAAGTAATCTTGAATAAATATCATAAGCTCTCTCACCATATTGTGTTTTTTCAATAACTATTGGGACAAGATTCATTTTTTATACACGGGTTCACACGGATAATTTATTATTGTTTAATTTTTTTATTATATCAAATTTTAAAAGAAAAAACAAAAGGAAAAAAAGTATGGTCAAGTTAGAAAAAAAAGAAATTGGCAAAAACTGAAGCAAAAATGAAAATTCTAGAAAAATAAGGGAAAAAATTAAAGATTCAAAAACATCATGTTGAAGAAAAATTAAACTGAAATAAAAAACAATTAAAACAAAAAATAAGATTGTTGAAAAAAGATTAAGTTTTTCTAAAGAATAAAAATAAAAAAGAAAGAAAATAATCAAAAAGAAAACAAGCCATGGTAATATTTTACTTTTCTTAAAAGAAAAAAAGATAATTAAAAATAAAATAGGATAAGAGATTAAAGCTAAAAAAATTTGTTGACTAAAAATAAAAACTAAAGTTAAAAAAACAAAACTAAAAAATAAAGATTGAAAAAAAGAACCACGATAATAAATTAAAATTAAGAAATATAAAAAAAGAGAAAGATAAATATTTTTTAAAAAGAAAAAAGTAACAAGAAAGGAAAAAATAAAATAAGACCAATTTTCATATGTCCAAATTTTTAACTTCGCGAGCATAAGTTTCAATAAATAATTTTCTTGGTTCGACTTCTTGCCCCATTAAAATAGTAAAGAGCCTATCTGCCTCTTCGGCATCTTCGATAGTAACTTTTTTCAATATTCTTTTTTCTAAATTTAAAGTTGTCTCTCCAAGCTCTTCAGGATTCATTTCGCCTAAACCTTTATATCTTTGAACTTCAATTTCTTTTTTATTTTTTGACAACCCTTTAACAATGTTATCTTTTTCCACGTCACTATAAGCATAATGGATTTCTTTGCCTTGTTGAATTTTATAAAGAGGTGGCTGAGCAATATAAACATAACCATACTCAATCAAAGGCCTAAAGTAACGATAAAACAATGTCAGAAGCAATGTACGGATGTGATTACCATCACTGTCCGCATCGCAGGCTATAATTACTTTTGAATATCTTAAATTTTCCAAATTAAAATCTCTGCCAAAACCTGTTCCTAAAGCAATGATTAAATTTTTTATTTCTTGAGATTTTAAAATTTTTTCCAAATTAGCTTTTTCCACATTTAAAATTTTTCCTCTTAAAGGAAGCACAGCTTGAAAAATTCTATTCCTTCCTTGCTTAGCTGAACCTCCGGCTGAATCACCTTCAACAACAAAAAGCTCTCGTTTGCTTGGATCTCGAGACGAACAATCAGCCAATTTCCCAGACAAAGTTAAACCTGCTTGAACTCTTTTTTTAAAAATTGCTTCTTTAGCGGCTTTAGCAGCTTTTCTTGCTTGAGTATTTAAAAGAACACGATTTAAAATTAACTTAGCATTATTTGGATTTTTATGTAAATATTCTTCTAAATTTTTAGATAAAGCTTCTTCAACTAAATTTTTAACTTCGGGATTTCCTAATTTAGCTTTTGTTTGTCCTTCAAACTGAGGTTCGGGTATTTTTAAAGACAAAATCGCCACTAAACCACCACGAATATCTTCAGCACTAATTATTAAACCATTACTTTCTTTGATTAACCCAAGCTCAGTCCCAACTTTATTAAATGTTTTTGCCAAAGCTGAGCGAAAACCACTAAGATGAGTCCCGCCTTCAGAATTTAAAATATTATTAGTAAAAAAATATTCACTTATCTCAGGCGATTCCAAATAGATGAAAGCGCATTCGACCTCAAAATTTTCTTTTTTTTCTGAAATAAAAATATAATCATTGATAACTGGTTTTTTATTTAAAAGTAAATGCTCAAAAAATGCCTTGATGCCTTTTTCAAAATAAAAACTATAACGAAAATTGTTCCTTTCATCTACAAAATTTATTCTTAGTCGTGGCGTTAAATAAGCTTGATGCCTTAAATAATCTAAAATTCTTTTCACTTCCCATTTAATTTCAGGGAAAATTTGTGGATCAGGCTCAAAGATAATTGTTGTTCCAGTTTCTTTGGTTGCTTTACCCTTCTTAAATTCAGCTATTGCCTTCCCTTGTTTGTATTCTTGCGTCCAAACATAACCATCACGTTTAACAATAGCTTTTAAATATCTTGATAAAGCATTAACAACACTAACGCCAACACCATGAAGTCCTCCGGCTGATTTATAAATTTTCTGATCAAACTTACCGCCAGCATGAAGCATTGTCAAAACAGTTTCTAAGGCGGATTTTTTTGTTTTTGGATGAAGGTCAACAGGAATTCCTCGACCATCATCAGAAACTTTTATTCTATAATCATTCTCAATAATAACATCGATATTTTTACAATAACCAGCTAAACTTTCGTCAACAGCATTGGCTACTATTTCCCAAATTAAATGGTGCAAACCATCAAGACCTGTACCGCCAATGTACATTCCTGGGCGTCTTCTTACCGCCTCCATGCTTTCTAAAACCTGGATATGTTCAGCACGATATTCTGACATTATGATTCCTTCTTGAGTTCTTCGATTATTTCTTCACTTTTCAAAGTTTTCTGAGCAACTGCTCTATCAAGTGGAGTTGGCTCTTCAATTTTGATATTAATGCGAGCGTGATTTTTTGTTCCAATAGCCTTAATAATTGTTTTAATAGCTTTGATTGTTTCTCCTTTGCGACCAATTATTAACCCCATATCCTGAGGATGTAACTTAACTTTCAAAAGAACTCCCATCTCATCAATAATTCTTTGGACCTTTACCTCTTGAGGGTTATTAACCAAATTTTGCAAAATTTTCTCTAAAACTTCTTGATAAACAAGCTTTTCCATTTTTGCTTACCTTTTCTAATCTCGACCAATTAAATTATATCATAAGAAACTATCTTATTAAAATTTTAATTTTAGAAGGATCTTCTGGTAATTTTTCTTTCCATTGAGGGAAAAGACGAATAGTTATTTTATCAACTCCAGGAATTTTAAAAGCTCCTTTAGCTTCCTCAATTGTCTTGCCTTTTAACATAGATTTTAAAGTTTCTGGGTTGAGATCGGGAACCAAAATCGCCCTTCCCTTAATACCCACGGTCATAATTTTTTTTCGGCTATCAAAATCAAGAAGCTCAGTCTTGCCAATATTTAATTGACTAATGGTTAAGTTTTTATTTTCAGTTAAAATTTCTTTATTAATTAAATTTTTAATAAAATCATCATACTCTTTTTTCGACGTTTTCATCGTTTCATAAACTGCTTTTCCTGTAGCTGAAATTTTATCAGTTTTCTCGCCAACTTGATTAGAAATATTTTCAACATCAATCTTAACTAAATCTGGCTCAAAAATATAAAATGATTGAGGATTCTTTAAAGCCAATTCGCCTTCAACTGCTTTTTTTAATGCTTCTTCTAATTTTAATTTAACATTAGTTATATCCTGAGGAGCAACGGAGCCAATTTTCATCGTTGAGTCGTAGTCATAATCTTCTTCGGCATTTGCCTTAATAACATCAACAAACAATCTCCCATCGCTAGTTTTTGTTCTTTTTTCTTCCCAAGCAACAATTTTTAGATCACTCCCTTGAGGAATTTTTAAATTTTCATCTTTAAGAGAACTTAAAATTGCGGTCACTGATTTTTTGCCAGGCTCACCATTTTGTTCTGGGGGAATAACAATTTTATCTATTATCCTGAAAATATTATCGTTGTAAGAAAGTCTTGTTCCCATAACCAAAGGAATTTCTTTTTCTAAATAATTAGAAAAAACAACCTTAAGCAATGGTTTTTCCTGGCTAACAATTCCTGTTGTTGTTACTACTTCTGTATCAACAACTTCAACTTTGACAGATTCTCCAGGCAAAATTTTATTTTCATAATCAGCAGAAACTTGATCTTCTCTTAAACTAATAACTTCATTAATGTCAAATGTTGTTTTCTGGGTCTCAATGGTTATTTCTGCTTTCGTTCGAAAAACTTTATAAAAAACTAAAGCAACGAGAAAAATTGTTGTCAAAATCAAAACATAAGAAAAAAATTTACCGAAATTAAAAGCTAATTTTACTTTTGGCGTAGCAGTAATTTGTTGTTGTTGTCGTTGTCGTTGTTGTTTCTTTTGCGGAGGTTTAATATCAAAAATTTTATCTTCGGTATCTAAAATTCTATCTTCGGTATCTCCTAAAAAAAGAGATAACCCTAAATTTCGAGCTAAAGTTTTTATTTTTTCGTCGTCGGTACTTAGATAAATCTCTTTATCTAAAGTTTGAATTTCTTTTTTAAAAATTTCTAAATTTGTTGGGTGAGATAATGATTTTGTTTTTTCAGGAATAACCAAAATAATTTCTCTTTCTTTGGCTTTTTTAACCTTTTCAATTATCTCTCCTAATTCATCTTCTTTGTTGATATATAAATAAAATTTATTCATCCTTTTGAAATTTGTTGATGTTTTTTAAATAATTCGTCAAAAACTTTTTGCGACTCTTCTTTCCAATCCAAACTATTTTCTCTTAAAAGTTCTTTGGCAATTTCCAAAGGCAAACCACAAGAGGTATAAAGAAAAAACAATTTCTCTCCAATCTCGTTTTTACTTTCATTCCCTTTGATTAATTTATTAAATTCTTTTAAGCCTAGAGAAAGAGTTCTTTCAAAATTAGTCACCTCATTAAAAATTACTTCTTTTATTTTATCAAAATTTTTAAGTTCAGGATAAAAAAGAAAATATTTATCAATTACCGCTTTAATAAGCTCATCAATTTCTGAAATTTTAATCTCTAAAAATTTTAAAGCTAAAGTTAATCTTCTCAAAATTCTTCTCAAAACATAGCCCCTTTCTAAATTACTGGGATAAAGACCATCGGCAATTAAAAAAACACTTCCTCTTAAATGATCTAAAATAATTCTTTTTCTTCGAGAATCTTCTTTTTTTGTCAACCTCGTTAAAATCTGATTTAAAGGTTCAAAAAGATCTGTCTCAAAGATTGTAGGCGATGCTTGTAAAATTTTCATTAATCTTTCAAACCCCATTCCAGTATCAACTCCGGGAAATTCTATTTTTTTTAAATTACCATTTTTATCTTGATAATATTCGTTAAAAACCAAATTCCAAATTTCAATATCCCCAATATAAATTTCTGTTGTTGGACCACAAGGACCTTCATCACCAGTTGGTCCCCAAAAGTTATCTTCCCTGCCTCGTTTTAAAATTTTATCTTCGGAAAAACCAATCTCTTGCCAAATCTTATAACTTTCCTCATCAAAAGGAATATTTTTCTCTCCGCCAAAAACTGTAACATAATCAATTTCTAATCCCAATTTTTTAATAAACTCATAAGCCCAGTAAATAGCCGCTCTCTTAAAATAGCCATCATTACCAAAATTTTGAGGATCATCATTAATAACTGAACCAAAAGAAAAATTTCCCAACATTTCAAAAAAAGTTAAGTGAGTTTCATCGCCAATTTCTTCGATATCTGTAGTTCGGAAACATTTTTGAATTGAAGTTATTCTCTGAGCGCCAAAATCTTTAATTGGATCTCTTTCTCGAATATAATATTTTTTAAATTGCTGCATTCCAGCAGTAGTTAATAAAACCGATGAATCATCTAAAGGAATAAGAGAAGATGAAGGCATAACTTTATGACCTTTCGTTTTAAAATAATCTAAAAATAATTTCCTTACTTCTTCTGATTTCATTGGATAATTATACAATAAATTTTTATTCTTTTCTTTTAACAAAAGGAAAGTAAATGGCATCTTGAATTGATTTTTTATCCAAAATTATTGTCAAGAGCCTGTCTAAACCAATCCCTAAGCCAGCAGCCGGAGGCATACCGTATTCTAAAGCAGAAATAAAAGTTTCGTCATAAGGGTGAGATTCAATATCGCCTTTTTTTAATTCTTCGGCAGATTTTTCAAAAATTTGTTTTTGTAACGCTGGATCATTTAACTCGCCAAAAGCATTGACAATTTCAAAGCCAGCTAAATAAGTTTGAAATCTTAAAGTCAATCTTGGATCTTGAGGATGAGATTTAGCTAAAGGAGAAATATCTCGAGGATGATCAATCAAAAATGTTGGAGAAATAAGTTTAGGCCTAATTAATTTTTTAAAAATTTCATCGACAATTTTTCCCTTAGTAATTATCTTAGGATTAAATTCAATATGTTTTTCTTTAGCCAATTTCAAAAAATTATCCAAGCTATCTTTAAAATAATCTAATCCCGTTTCTTCTCTCAAAAAATCAACGTATTTATAAACAGGCCATTTTTTACTTAAGTCAATAACCTTATTTTGAAATTCAATCTTCAGCCCATTTTTACCTCTCATAAAATTGTATTTTTTTACAAGCTCTTTAATAATTCTTTGAGTAAACTTCATTAGCCCATCTCTGTCTTGATAAGCCCAATAAAGTTCTATCATTGTAAATTCAGGATTATGTTCTTTGTCAATTCCTTCATTTCTAAAATTTTTACCAATCTCAAAAATTTTTTCATAACCACCGACTAACATTTTTTTTAAATAAATTTCTGGGGCAATTCTTAAATACAAAGGTTCTTTCATTGCTTCTAGATAAGTTACAAAAGGACGAGCTAAAGCACCACCATAGTGAGTTTGTAAAATTGGTGTTTCAACTTCTAAAAATCCTTCTTGCCATAAAATTTTTCTCAATTCTTCAATTAATTTAAATCTTAGATAGAATGATCTTTTTTCCTCAGAGTAAAAAATTGTTTTTAAATAAGGTTCACGAATTAAAAGTTCTTCATCTCTAACTTTATAATACTCTTTAGGAAAATTTTTAGTCGATTTACCAATTAAAATCCATCTTTGTGCTAATAAACTTTTTTCTTTGGTCTTTGGCAAAAAAGCATAACCATAAAATGCAAAAAAGTCGCCAATTTTAATTAAATTAAAACATTCTTGATAATTTTTCAAAACATCTTCTTTTAAAATTATCTGCACTGAACCATAAAAATCTTGCAGTTTAAGAAAAGCAATTTTTCCATGACCACGAATAGCCATTATTCTTCCCAAAAGCCAAACTTTCTTTCTGTTTTTTAAAAACTTCTGAAAATTATTAAGGAAAAAATCAAGGTTAGTTTTTGTTGGAACTTTTGCAGGATAAAAATTCATCTTAATTCTCCGGGTGTAACTCCACGACCTTCTTGAAGTTGAAGTTGTTGCGAAATCTGTTGATAAATAGGCACCAAAACAGCAATCGCCACAAAACCAACAACAACACCAACAAAAATTAAAAGTACTGGCTGAAATAAATTTAATAAATTTTTCACAGTTGTTCTAAATTCTTCAAGATAATAACTTTCCATAGATTTTAATGTTTCTTCTAAAAATCCAGCTTCAGACGCAACGCTCAAAATACTACCAACAAAAACAGGAATGTTTTCTTGAGAAATCAAGGCATCGCCTAATTTTTTTCCTGATCTCAAATCTTTTTCAATAGCATAAAAAGCTTGGCGAATGTTTTGATGAAACGAAGCATCAGCTGTTAATTTAAGCGCTTGGGTTAAACTAATTCCAGTTCCCAAAAGTGATCTTAGAATAAAAAATGCTTGACTTAAAGCTAAAGCGTTATAAAGGTTTGAAAATATTGGAAGTTTCGTTAGAACCCTTAAAAAAATTTCTCTTGTTTTTTTTAAAGAAATAATTAAAATAAAAAAAACAGCGAATAAAATGATTAAAGTAATAATTGTGGCAAGATTAGAATTAACAAAACTACTAAGATTAATTAAAATTTTTGTTAAAAATGGTGGATTGGACGTTAATTGAGTCAAAAGAATAGTAATCTTTGGCATGACAAAAGTAATCAAAAGAACAATGACGCCAAAAGCTAAAAATAAAACAATAGCTGGATAAATAATATTAGAAATTATCTCATTTTTTATCTCTCTTTGTCTTTCCATATTTTCTGCTAATTTTTCTAAATTAGTAACTAAATTACCAGAAATTTCACCAGCTTTGATTGTTTCAATTTCAACTTGGGAAAAAACTTGAGGAAAAGCAAGAAAAGTCCTGTAAAGTGGTTCACCTCTTTGAAGATTATAATTTAAGTAAAAAAGGAAATCTCTGGCTCCACCTTTTGCTTCTCTGGTCAAAACATCTAAACCTTTGTCTAAAGTTAAACCTGATTTTAAAATTAGATATAGACTCCTAATTAAATATAATTTTTGAGAAAAAGTAATTCGAAAAAATAAATGAAACAAAAATTGACTTAATAAACTTTGCGGAAGTAATTTAACTTCAATCGGCGTTAATCCATTCCTCAATAAAAAAGCTATAGCTTCTTCTTCGTTAGGAACAAATAAATTACCCGCGTGTAATTTACCTTTATTATCATAAGCTTTATAACGATAAATTATCATTTTACTCTCTTATAACTCTTAATGCTTCCTCAATTGTGGTCATACCTACAGAAATTTTCTCTAAAGCATCTTCAAACATTGTCCGATAGCCATATTTTCTTGATATTTCTCTAATTTTTTCTAAACCTAATTCTTTACTGGCCACCAAATATCTTAGTTCATCACTAATAATCAATGCTTCAAAAATTCCTATTCTCCCCAAATAACCACTATTAGCGCAAAAAGAACAACCTCTTCCATGATAAATAATTGTTGGTAATTTTTCTTCGTAAGCTTTAATTTCTTCTTCAGGAATCATTAATGATTTTAATTGTTCTAAAATAATCTGCTTTTGTGCTGGAGTTATTTCTTGAGAAACAATACAATTAGTACAAATTCTCCTCACTAATCTTTGAGCCATTATTAAAACAACGCTATCGGCAACTAAATAACCTGGAACTCCTAATTCAACAAGTCTTGGTACTGATGTTGGAGCATCATTGGTATGCAAAGTTGAAAGAACCAAATGACCAGTCAAAGCTGCATGAGTAGCAACTTCAGCAGTTTCTGAATCCCTAATTTCTCCAACCATAATAACATTTGGATCTTGCCTTAAGAAAGCTCTTAAGGCTGATGCAAAATCAAGATTAACCTTTAAATTAACTTGAGTTTGATTAACTCTGGGAATGGCATATTCAATAGGGTCCTCAATGGTAACAATATTTACTCCTGGATTATTTAAAATATTAATAATTGTGTATAAAGTTGTTGTTTTACCACTTCCTGTTGGACCAGTAACCAATATCATGCCAAATGATTTTTGAATTGCTAATTCTATAATTTTTTTAATATTTTCATTAATGCCAAGTTCTTCTAATGATGTTGGTTTTATAGCTCCAGCCAAAACTCTTAAAACAGCTTTTTCTCCATAAATCGTTGGCATTATCGCTACCCTTATATCAAACTCAAAATCTCCAACTTTGGCTTTAAATCTTCCGTCTAAAGGACGAAAATGTTCGTCCAAAGGTAAATTGCTTAAAACTTTAATTCGAGCAATAATTGGATCCAAAATGTTTTTTGGCAATTTCATCATTTCTCTTAAAATACCATCAATTCGAAAACGAATTAATGTTTCTTCTTCTAAGGCTTCAATATGAATATCAGAAGCATTAGTACTTATAGCATATCCCAAAAGATTATCAACTAAACGAACAACATTAGCTTCGTTGGTAAGAGTTGCTGTTCGAGAAATATCTGAACTCAAAAATCTTTCGTATTCTTCTTTATAAAGTTTTTGGTAATTAACTAAAGCATACTGAATTTCTTGAGGAGTAGCCAAATAAGGTTCAATTTGATAATGAGATATTTCTTTCAAAAGATTAATTGTTTCTAAATCTCCCGGATTAACCATGGCAATTTTTAAAACATTATTTTCTAAAGCAAAAGGAATGAGTCTTTTTTCAAAAGCAACTTTTTCGGGAACTAAAGATAAAATATTAGGTTGAATATCTGCGCCTTTTAATGGCGCTCTCTGAACTTTTAATTCATCTGCCAAAACATTGTAATAAAACTCTAAATCAATTATTTTTCGGTTAATCAAAACTTCAATTGTTGGCAAATTTAATTTTTTCGCATCTTTTTCGGCTTCTTCATAGGTAATTTTATCGATTAATCCTCTTTTTAGCAAAATATTTTTTATCTCTTCGTCGGGCAAAAACATTCTTTAAAATTTCTAATTTTTAAACTTATTATATCATAAAGACGTTGAAAGCTAAAGATTATTCAACGCTAATTGCTCCTGAAGTTGAAACTTTTATTGTTTTAAAAAAATTCGAATTAAAACCAAGCTTAATTGTTGTTGAATTCGTATCTCCGCTTAATTTTTGGAAAACAATGGTATTATCTGAAAAATCAAAAAAACTTACTTCACGAGGCAATTCATATCTTCCTCTCAAGCTGCTTGTTGTTCCTTTAAACAAATAAAAATAATCTTGGGTTGAAGTATTGATTAACCAAACACCCCAATTATCGTTTTCCTCGCCAATAATTGCTTTTTGACGAGCTAAATTCAAAATATTAACAACTAAACCTGCAGATTCATCGATAACGAAAGTACTTTTTGAAAACTTTTGATAAAAATAAGAAGAAAAAACGATAATAAAAGCAATAATTAGAGTAACAATTAAAATTTCAATTAAAGTAAAACCGCTATTTTTCATTAGTTATATTTTACCTTATAATATAATTATAATGATGAAATCTTTTTTTCAATATCTTCAGTATGATAATTATTTTTTAATTTCAGCTTTGTTTTTATTTGTCACCGTTGTTTTTTATTTTTTAAAAATTGGAGATGAAAGAAAAAATAAAATTTATCTAATTTTATTTTATTTAGCACTTTCTTTTTTTATTTCTTGGTCGTTATTTTTGAGTCTAACCCAATATTTTATTTGGAAAAATCATCCATTTTCAAAGCATCTTCTTCCTCCTTATCAAAAAATTAATTATTATCTTAACTATGCTTATTTTCATTTTTGGCAAGATTTTTCTTTTCGATTAATTGGAGTTTTACTTATTATTCTATTAATGAATTTTTTAAATTTTATTTTCCATCGAGATATCTTCTACGAAGATGAGAAAATTTTAGTTCCCTATTTTTCTTTATTCTTTCGATTTCCTTATAATGCTCTTTTCCTCATCATTGGTTTTTTTATTTTATTTTTAATAATTTTAATAAAAAATGCAAAAAACAATCTGCAAATTCTATTCCACCAAAAAGCAGAATCAGGAATTTTTATATCAAAAGAAAGATTAAGTTTTAGAAATTATTGGCTCTATTTATCTTTAATTTTATTTATTCTTCAACCTTTCTTTCTTTCAAATTATGAATTTTTAAAATATTCTCCGTAACTTTTAATCAATAATCTTCACTAATTTTTCCAAAAAGTTATATATCAATAATGAATTCGAAAATATATTTACCATTAATTTTGTTCAAAATCGCTTGGTGAAAAGTAATTGCTTTAATATCTTTAGAAAGAGAAATGAATTTATAACCAACTATTTTGCCAAACAAAGAATAATACATAGATCTACGCAGATTTTTACGCAGATCCACGCGAATATTGTTGCTCGTGTTAATCTGTTTTTGATTAGGTTTAATCCGTGGTTCAAATTTAACAAAAATTGTTTTTTTGATATATGTTTGTGCCAAAACTTCAGAAAGAAAATCAATCAAAAGATTGACTTCATTATTACTTGTAATTTTTATCTTTTTTTCAATTTTTGTTTTTTTTAATTTTGGTCCCCAAAAATTTTTTAAAGCTAAAAGAGAATTATCAATAATTTCTTTTAAATTTTTTCCATAAACTCTTATTTTAATATCTGCAGTATGCGATAAAAACTCAAACTTTTTCATCTTTACAAATTTCTATATGCTTCTTTCCTATGCCTGACTCTAAAAATGTTTATTCTCTTTTCTTTGTAATTTATCTCGTATATTATTCTCTCATCACCAATCTTAATTCGATAATAATTCTCTGAGGAGGTTATTTTTCTAACTTCTATAGGCTTAGAATTGTCTTTTAAATTCAAAATTTTCTGGATAATTTTATTCTGATAATTTTTAGGTAATCTTCTAAAATCTTTTTCTGCTTTCTTTTCTATAAATATTTCGTAAGCCATATTCTTTCAAAAAATCATCGAATTTTCTAAATTTCATTTTTTTCATTTTTTTAATTTCTGATAAATCATAAATATCTTCAATTTTTTCCAAAATTTCCTGAAAATCTTTCCAACTCAAAATTACCCCGCTCGGTTTGTTATTTTCTAATATTATTTTTGGCTTTGCAAGAACTTTACTCATTATTATTTTTTAATAATATCAAATTTTAAATATTTTCTTAAAACTTCTGGTACTTCAATATAATCTTTTCTTTGATAATTTTCCAAAATAGCAATAATCATTCTGCCAATAGCAATTGCGGTAGCATTTAGCATATGGGGATATTCAATATTATTATTTTTTCTTCTTAAACGAACATTAACACCTCTAGCCTGAAAATCAGTTGTATTTGAACAAGAATGAGTTTCTCGATATTTATTTTGCCCAGGAAGCCAAGTCTCAATATCATATTGTTTATAATCAGTAAATCCCATATCTCCTGAACAAAGCAAAATAACTCGATAAGGAAGTTTTAATTCTTGCATTATCTTTTCTTGCAGCGAAAGCAAAAATTTATGTTCCTTTTCCGATTCTTCAGGTAAAGCAAAAACAAACATTTCGATTTTATCAAATTGGTGAGTTCTTAAAATACCACGGACATCCTTGCCATAGCTCCCTGCTTCACGACGAAAACAAGTTGAAAAACCTAAAAATCTTATTGGCAATTTTCTTTCATCTAAAATTTCATTGGCAAAATAAGCACCGATTGTATGTTCGGCGCTTCCAATCAAATAAAGATCATCCTGAGGTAAATAATATCTTTCATCTCGCTGTAGAGAATTTAATCTTCCCATCCCTCGATAATATTCTTCTTTGATAAAAACAGGAGGAATGATTGGGATAAAACCTTCTTTTAACAAAAGATTATAAGTAAAATTTATTAAGGCAAACTCTAAAAGAACAGCTTGATTTTTTAAATAATAAAATCTTGAACCGGAAATTTTTCCAGCTCTTTCGATATCAATAAGATCGTAGATTTTCCCCAAATCAATATGATCTTTTGGCTGAAAAGTAAATTTTGGTATTGCCCCATTAGTTTTTAAAATAACATTTTCTTTTTCGTCTTTACCAACGGGAGTATCCGAACTTTTCAAATTTGGCACTAAGGAAAGTTTTTCATTCAAGATTTTTTCTAGATTATCAATTTCACTTTCAAATTTTTTTAACTTTTCTTTTTTAGTCCTTACCTCACGGATAATCATTTTATCTGGTTTTATTTTTGAAAATTTATTAATAAAAGATCGGATATTATCTTTTTCTTTAATTAAAGAATTAAGTTTTTTTTTATAATTAACAATCTCATCAATCAAAGATGAATTAAAATTTCTTTCAACCATATTTTTTTTATATTTTTCCGGATCCTTCAATAAATCTTTTAAGTCAATCATTTTATAATATAAATAATGAAACAAAGAAGAAAATCAAAACTAATCATATTTATTTTACCACCTATTTTTATTTTTTTAATATTTTCTTTTATATTTTTCTTTAAATTCAAAGAAATTGAAATTGAACCAGAGGTTTTCCTTAATTACCTAACCCCTTATTTGAAAGATAAAACACTTTTGGAAATTTTCCCTAATTTAGAAAAGATAATGAAAGATTTTCCAGAAATAAAAAAGATAGATGTTCGAGCCGATATTATAAAACAAAAATTATTTTTAGAAATTAAAAATTCGGAAATTATTGCCCAAATTTGCGATGAAAAAAATTGTTTTTACTTAGATAATTATGCGGAGATTATTAAACCAGCAATTTCAAAAAAACAAAATTTATTAAAAATTTATTCTTCTCTACCGATTGAAAAAAATACTCTTTTAAATCCAGAAATAAAAAATTTGTTGAGTCTTTTATTTGAATATGCCAATTGGAAACCTTTACTTTTAAAAGAAATAAAAATTTATAAAAATTTTGATATTGGCATTATTGATGAAAAAGATCGTGAATTTCTTTTTGATCCAAGCAAAGATATTGAAGAACAAATCAAAAAACTCCACATTTTCTTAATCAAAAATTTCCAAGGAAAAAGAATAGATCTAAGAATACCGAAAAAAATTTACTTCAAATAATTTTTATCAAACCCCACGTCTTAGAGCACGCACGTCTCGTGAACTCGCCAATCTTGATTTTATTAATCTGTCTTTAAGGCAGAGGCAAAATTGGCAAGATAAAAACAAATTAGATACTAGCGCTCATAGACGTGAGGGTTTGAATTCTACATATTTTTAGGAGGCAAACACTCGCGATGATAAACAGGCCTATCCATTGAAGGAATAAAAGGAAGCTCTTCAATTTCACCACCGCATTTAGCGCAAATCCATTTTTCTCCTGGGGCAGGCCTAAACATTTTCCTTGGTCCTCCTATCCCTCCTCTGCCTTTTCTTGGTTGTTGCATAAAAATCTGTGAAAATAATAACGACCCTTCAGCCAGGGCTTAAACTGACCGCGGGACGCTATTATTTTCACAGCTCCACACGTCGATCTCAGCCCATAGCTAAAGCTATTATAACACAAGTTTCTCTCTTAGCCAAATAATAATTTTTTCATAAAGATCAGGATAAATATCAAAAAGATTAGTGCCATGACCGCCTGAAGGAAGTTCCAAATAGCTTAAATCTGGATACCAAGACTTTAAAGTTCTTCCAGCAATATACGCAGGTTTATCATCTAAGGCAGCAATAACAAAAATTTTATTGCCTATGCCTTCTTTTTTAAAATTTTCCAAGATAACTCCATGATAATTTAAACCCGGAGAAAGCAAAACAATCGCCTTAATATTTGGATTTTCGCTTAAAAATTGAAAACTTAAATTAGCGCCGATACTTGCACCAATTAAAAATTGTTTATCTTTTGGATAACCTTCTTTTTCTAAAAATAAACTTGCTGAAGTTAAATCATTTATTGATTCTTTTTCTTCAGCTTCAGAAAATTTATTATAGTCCAACTTTCTTTTTATAGATTCAGTACTTTCTCCATGTCCTCTTAAATCAATAGCCAACAAAGCATAACCTTGTTTTTGTAAAAATTTTGCAAAATCGTCAAAACTTTCTTTTGTTTTTGGCCTCATATGAACTAAAATTCCAGCAAATTTAGCATCTTTATTGTAATAATAATTAGCCACAATCGTTACTCCATCTTGAGTAATAAAATTTACTTTTTTAGCTTCAATCATTTTTGTTTTTGATATTTGTAAATAATAAATAATTAAGCTTCCCAAAACGATCAGAAATAAAATTATCACTATCTTTTTTTTCATTTAAGAACATTATATCATAAAAGAACCTTATTCGTCTTATTTTAAATTAGATTTCATAGACACATCTTTAATTAAATCATATAAAAAGCATCGAGATAATACTGAAATAATAAGATAATTTATAAACATTGAAGGCATAATCGTTAGGTAAATTACCGCTACAAATATAGAAATAAAAAATAACATATAGATATTAAGAAAAAAAATATAAAAAGGAATAAATATGTTATTTTTGGATTTAACATTATTTTTCTGAAAAGTCTTAGCCTTAGCACGTTTTTAGATTGATATATTTTATTCTCTTTGCAATGTAGTATTATCTTTTGGACATTTAAGAGTAGAACAAGGCACTCCACGCTCATGAAGAATTTTATAACCGCACTTTGGACAAATGCAATATCCTCCTGGACCTTGACCAATAGCTTCTTCTATCTTATCTTTAAATCTACCTTTCCTTTGCCAACTAAATCCTTTTCCTAAACCAAGGCCGCGAGAAATAAATCCGCTAACAGGTTTATAAAATCCAGTTTCCACTTCATGGCTTTTAATTTGGATAGATATATAAGAAAGATTTTCAATTTCTTTTATTAATCTTTCTCTTAAATTTTCAGAAATTTTAGTTGCTTCTTCTACGCTTAAATTGCTTGGAAGTTTTATTTCTAAATTGGCTGTTACAACAGAACCCTTTTTTTGAGTTTTTAAAGAATTAATTTCAATGTTTTCTTTTTTAGCAATTGATTTTATTTTTTCTTCAATTTCAGGACCAGCTGAAACATCAAGCAATGAATCTATTGCTTCTTTTCCAAGAGGAAAAGCTTCTTTAATAATATAAAGACCAATTAAAAAAGCTAAAAGCGCGTCAGTATAAACCCAATAACGCGTTAAAAATAATCCCAAAAGCACTGCGCCTGATGCAAACACGTCAGCTTTATCATGCGTGCCATCAGTTAAAAGAGCAAGCGAATTTTCTTTTTTGCCATAATATATTTTTAATTGCGAAGTGATAAAATTAAATACAATAGAAATTGTCATCACTATAAAAGTCCAATAATTAAGACTAATTTTTTGCGGATCTGAATAACTTTTATAAGCTTCAAAAATTGCCTCTATTCCCGCTGCCAAAAGAAAAATTACAATCACAATTCCTCCTAAAACCTCAAATTTAAAATGTCCATATGGATGTCTTTTATCAGCTGGTTTTTGCGCTTTTTTTATACCCAAATAACCAACAAAAGAAGAAAAAATGTCTGCTAAAGAATGAAAACCGTCTGCTAAAATAGAAGCAGAATGAGAAAAAAATCCAACTGTAAT
>Ga0123519_10006129_pt1 | contig 18997 bp, 16 predicted proteins | sample YelNatPaOPRAMG02_FD_87396 | JGI IMG/M metagenome (GOLD analysis project Ga0123519, IMG submission 87396) | Hot spring microbial communities from Yellowstone National Park - Yellowstone National Park OP-RAMG-02 (version 2) | ecosystem: Environmental > Aquatic > Thermal springs > Hot (42-90C) ... | reverse complement strand
GTTTGCTGTAAACTGTAAATACTCACTCACCTATGCATATTCAATGTGTTATGTGTTATGTTAAAAACATAAAACATTTAACATTACACAACTTTCATACCCGGCTTCCCTGATTATTAATTTGTTTCTGATTTCTCATTTTGGATTTTGCATTGTCATTTTGATTTTTGATATTTGATTTTTGCATTTTGATTTAATCCCCTGCTGCTATTAACTATGTACTATTTACTAACCACTATGTACTGACATACCCGGCTTCAGTAAGGATTTACAATATATTATATCATATTTTTGATTTCTTCATTATTTTGGGATACAATTTTATATTCAAAGGAGGGACAATGAGAAGCGATTTAATGAAAAAAGGAGTTTTAAGAGCACCTCATAGAAGTTTATTTAAAGCAATGGGATTTACTGATGAAGAACTTGCTCAACCCATTATTGGAGTTGCAAATTCAGCAAATGAAATAATTCCAGGTCATATACACCTTGATAACATTACAAAAGCAGTAAAGGAAGGGATTAGAATAGCAGGTGGCACTCCTATAGAATTTAGAACAATAGGAGTTTGTGATGGAATTGCGATGGGACATGAAGGGATGAAATATAGTTTAGTTTCAAGAGAAGTAATTGCAGATTCTGTAGAGATAATGGCAAAAGCACATCCTTTTGATGGCATTGTTATGATTGCAAGTTGTGACAAGATAATTCCTGGAATGTTAATGGCTCTTCTCCGATTAAATATACCAGGTATTTTTATAAGTGGTGGACCTATGTTATGTGGAAGATTACCAACCGGTGAAATAGTGGATTTAATCTCTTTATTTGAAAAAATAGGTAAAAGAAAAGTAGACCAGAAACTTTTAAAAACTTTAGAAGAAGAAGGTTGTCCTGGACCTGGTAGTTGCTCTGGGATGTTTACAGCAAATTCTATGAATTGTTTAAGTGAATCCCTTGGATTATCTTTACCTGGAAATGGAACTATCCCAGCAGTAACTGCAAAAAGAATAAGAATAGCAAAATACACAGGAATGAAAGTTATGGAACTTGTTAAGAAAAACATAAAACCAAAAGATATAATAAATATTGATAGTTTCAAAAATGCAATTTGTGTAGATATGGCAATAGGTGCTTCAACTAATACAATATTACATTTACCAGCAATTGCAAAAGAAATAGGGATTGAATTACCATTAGAAATTTTTGATAGTTTAAGTAGAATTACTCCAAATATATGCAAACTCTCTCCTGCTTCTTCTACCCATATTGAAGACCTTGACAAAGCAGGAGGAATTCCAGCAGTTATGAAAGAATTAAGTAAGAAAAATTTATTAAATCTTAATCTTCTGACTGTTAGTGGAAAAACAATTAGAGAAATCGTCAAGAATGCAAAAATATGGAATGATAATGTTATAAGACCAATAGATAGTCCTTATTCAAAAGAAGGTGGAATTGCTATTTTGAAAGGCAACCTTGCTCCTGATGGGTGTGTAGTAAAACAATCTGCTGTTTCTCCAAAAATGATGAAGTTTACAGGAAGAGCAAGAGTTTTTGATTCTGAAGAAGAAACTCTACAATCAATTTTAAAAAATAAAATTTCTGAAGGAGATGTTATAATTATAAGATATGAAGGACCAAAAGGTGGACCTGGAATGAGAGAAATGCTAGCAATTACTTCTGCTATTGTTGGAAAAGGTCTTGGTGAAAAAGTTGCACTTTTAACAGATGGAAGATTTTCAGGTGGAACAAGAGGAGCATGTATTGGGCATATAAGTCCAGAAGCAGCAGAACAAGGTCCAATTGCTTTTGTAAAAGATGGAGATATTATAGAAATAGATATACCAAATAGAAAGTTAAATTTAAAAGTATCTGAAGAAGAAATGGAAAAAAGGAAAAAGGAATATAAAAAAAGAGAGAGAAAACTTACTGGAGTTCTTAAAAGATATGCAAAATCTGTAAGGTCTGCATCTACTGGAGCGATATTGGAATAAAAAAATGAAAGAAGGAATAAAACAAATATCTAAAGAAGAAAAAATAAAAGAAGAAAAATTATTAGAAAAAATTATTTCTGGTAAAGTCGTTATATTAAAACATAAAAATAAATTTTTAGGTATTGGAGAAGGATTAAGGACAAAAGTAAATACAAATATTGGAACTTCTCCTGATATTGTTGATTTAAATTTAGAACTTTCAAAATTAAAAAAGGCATGTGAATATAAAACAGACACTGTAATGGATTTAAGTACTGGTGGAAATATTGATAAAATAAGAAAAAAAATAATAGAAGAAAGTGAAGTCCCTGTAGGTACTGTACCTATTTACCAAGCAGCAATTGAAACAATGGAAGAAAAATCTGCTTTCATTAAAATGGACAGTGATAAAATTTTTAAAGTAATTGAAAAACATGCAAAAGATGGAGTTAGTTTTATTACAGTCCATTGTGGAATTAATTTAAAAACAATTGAAAGATTAATAAAAAATCCAAGAAAAACAATGGTAGTAAGTAGAGGAGGTTCATTTTTAATATGCTGGATGATTGCAAATGAAAAAGAAAATCCTCTTTACCAAAATTTTGACCGACTTCTAGAAATAGCAAAAAAATATAAAATTACTTTAAGTTTAGGAGATGGTATGAGACCAGGAAGTATAATTGATTCAACTGATGCTTCTCAAATAGAAGAATTACTTACATTAGGAGAACTTACAAAAATTGCACAAAGAGAAAATGTACAGGTTATAATTGAAGGTCCAGGTCATATTCCTATCCATGAAATTCCTACTAATGTAATGCTTGAAAAAAAAATATGTAATGGTGCCCCTTTTTATGTTTTAGGTCCTATTGTTACAGATATTGCACCTGGTTATGACCATATAACAAGTGCAATTGGAGGAGCAATTGCAGGATGGTATGGAGCAGATTTTATATGCTATGTGACACCTGCAGAACATCTTTCTTTACCTGGAGAAGAAGAAGTAATAGAAGGTTTAATCTCTGCCAAAATAGCTGCTCATGCTGCTGATATAGCAAAAGGTATTCCATCTGTTCTTAACTGGGATTTAAAAATGGATGAAGCAAGAAAAAAAAGAAATTGGGAAAAACAGAAAAATTTTTCTATTAATCCTATAAAATTTGATAAATTACATAAAAAATATTTCATTAAGAAAAGGGATGTCTGTACCATGTGTGGAAAATATTGTGCATTAAAACTTATTGAAAACTCTTTAAAAACAAAAATAGTATTTTAAAGATGAAAAAAATAAAAAAGTATGGGGAAAAAATTTTAAGAGAAAAAAGCGAAGAAGTAAAAATTTTTGATGATACAACAAAAAAAATAATAAAAGAACTGAAAAACACTTTATCTGCTACATCAGGAATTGGACTTGCTGCCCCTCAAATAGGAATATCAAAAAGAATTTTTATCGCTATACAACCTGATACAAAAAAAATAATAACTGTTGTAAATCCAAAAATAGAAAAACAGGAAGGAGACACTATTGAACTTGAAGGATGTTTAAGTTTCCCTGAAATTTACTTCTCAATTAAAAGACCTGAAAAAGTTATAGTTTCAGGGATGAATGAATATGGCAAAAAAATTGTTATTGAAGGAACAGGCATTTTGGCAAGATGTTTCTGTCATGAAATAGACCATTTAAATGGAGTGCTTATAATTGATTATGCTACAGAAGAAGAAAAGAAAATCTGGAAAGAAAAATTAGAAAAAATCCAAAAATGATTCCAGAATATTTTATTTCCTTTGACACAAACCTTTTCCCAATTGAAGAGACGGATTTTTTAATTGTAGGTGGAGGAATATCTGGACTTCGTGCATCTATAGAAATAAAAAGTTCAAAAGTTTTATTAATTTATAAAAATGGACTAAATGAAACTTCTACTTATAATGCACAAGGTGGAATTGCAGTAGGAATTAATGAAACAGATTCTCCTACAAAACATTTTAATGATACCTTAAAAGCAGGAAGTGGAATAAACAATGAAGAAGCAGTAAAAATTTTAGTAAATGAAGGTATTGATAGAGTAAAGGAACTGATTGACTGGGGATTTTCATTTGATAAAAATAATGATAAATATCATTTCACAAAAGAAGGAGGACATAGTTGCAATAGAATTCTTCATGCAGATGGAGATAGCACAGGTAAAAAAGTTGCAGAATTTCTTTATCAAAAAGTTTCTTCTTATCCAAATATTAAAATACTTCATAATTACTTTCTAATAGATTTAATTTCAGTAGAAAACAAAATAGTAGGAGCAATTCTCCTTGATACATTAAAAAATTCTATTTTAATAATTAAAACAAAAGCAATTGTTATTGCATCAGGAGGAGCAGGACAAATATTCCAAGAAACCACAAATCCTTCTTCATTAACAGGAGATGGTCATATTTCTGCTTTTAGAAAAGGTGCAGAACTTATGGATTTAGAATTTTTTCAATTTCATCCAACAACTTTTTATCTTGCAGGTGCACCCAGGTTTTTAATTTCTGAGGCAGTAAGAGGAGAAGGAGGTATTTTAAAAAATTCGTATGGAGATAGGTTTATGTCTGATTATCATCCATTAAAAGAACTTGCTCCAAGAGATATTGTAACAAAAGCGATTATTGACCAGATGAAAAAAACAAATACAAATTGTGTTTATCTTGACCTTTCACATTTTTCTTTATCTTTTATAAAAGAAAGATTTCCTACTATCTATGAGTTCTGTAAGAAGTATAAAATTAATCTTCCAAAAGATTTGATTCCTGTAAGACCTTCTGCACATTATTTTATGGGTGGGATAAAAATTGACCTCTGGGGAAAAACCAATTTAAAAAACCTTTATGCATGTGGAGAAGTTGCTTGTAATGGGCTCCATGGAGCGAATAGACTTGCAAGCAATTCTCTATTAGAAGGACTTGTCTTTGGAGCCAGAGTTGGTAAAGTAATTCAGGAAGATAAAAGAGAAAAAAACAATTTTTTTAATTTTAAATATAAATTTCCTCAAAAAGCAGATATTTTAATTGATAAAGATGACTTAAAAAGGTCAATAAAAAGTTTAATGTGGAGAAATGTTGGAATAGAAAGGGATGAAGAATCTCTTAAATATGCATTAGAAAAATTAAATAGTTGGGAAAAATATGCTTTTTTAAAAGAATTTAGAGAAAGAGCAGGATTTGAAAGTCAGAATATGTTAGTTTTGGCAAAATTAATTACCCACTCTTCTTTATTAAGACAAGAAAGTAGAGGTACTCATTATCGGACTGATTATCCAAAAACAGATGATAAAAACTGGAAAAAGCATATTGTGGTAAACAAAAATAATATAAATGAAATATGATACAAGAAAAGGTCCCTATAAAAAAACAAGAGATCAAAGAAAGAATTAAAAATTTTAATGAGGTCTCTTTTGGATATACAGAAGAAGAAGCAGTTAAAGAAGCAAATAGATGCCTTGGATGTAAAAATTCTCCATGTATTAAAGGATGTCCTGTTGAAATAAATATACCTAAATTTATTAAAGAGATAAAAGAAAAAAATTTTGATAAAGCATTAAAAATTATTCTTGAAAAAAACTCTTTACCTGCTATATGTGGAAGAGTTTGTCCGCAAGAAACTCAATGTGAAGCCCTTTGTACACTTGGGAAAAAATATGAACCTATCGCTATTGGAAGATTGGAAAGATTTGTTGCTGATTTTGCAAGAAAAAAAAATTTGAAAATTGATGCTAACTACAAACCACAAACTACTGAATACAAAGTAGCAGTAATTGGTTCAGGCCCTGCTGGGCTTTCTTGTGCATCTGAACTTGCAAGAAATGGAATAAAAGTAACAATTTTTGAATCTTTACATCTGCCTGGTGGTGTTTTAACTTATGGAATCCCTGAATTTCGTCTTCCTAAAGAAATTGTTTTTTATGAAATAAATTATATAAAAACATTAGGGGTAGAAATAATAACAGATATTGTAGTTGGAAAAACATTATCAATAGAAGATATTTTCAATGCAGGATATAAAGCAATTTTCATAGGAACTGGTGCAGGATTGCCTTCTTTTATGAAAATACCAGGAGAAAACTTATTAAGAGTATATTCAGCGAACGAGTTTTTAACAAGAATTAATTTAATGAAAAGTTTTCTTTTCCCTTCATATGATACACCAATCAACATAGGAGAAAAAGTAGCAGTTATTGGTGGAGGAAATGTTGCTATGGATTCAGCAAGATGTGCTTTACGACTTGGAGTGAAAAAAAGTGCAATTCTTTATAGAAGAACAGAAAAAGAAATGCCAGCAAGAAAAGAAGAATATGAAAATGCTATTGAAGAAGGAATAGAATTTAATTTTTTAGTACAACCAGTTGAAATTATTGGAGATGAAAATGGTTATGTCAAAGGAATTAAAGTAATAAAAAATACCCTCGGAGAACCTGATGCAACTGGAAGAAGGTCTCCTGTACCAATTCCTGGTTCAGAAACTATTCTTGATTTTGATACAGTAATTATTGCTATCGGACAAAATCCAAATCCTTTAATTCCAAAAACATTTTCAAAGTTCAAAATTGGAAAACATGGAAATATTATTGTTGATGAAAATGGGTTTACAGGAATAGAAGGAATTTATGCTGGTGGAGATATTACAACAGGAGCAGCAACTGTAATAAGTGCAATGGGTGCAGGGAAAAAATCTGCTAAAGCCATCCTATCTAAAATTATTTAAATCATATATAAAAAAATTGAGGAATAAAATGGTATCTATTATTACTTTTGGATGTAAAGTAAACCAATATGAAACTCAATTAATAAAAGAAAATATAAAAAGAAATTTTAAAGATAAAAATTTTGTTATTATAAACTCATGCTGTGTTACAAAAACTGCTGAAGATGAAGTAAAAAAGAAAATAAGAAAATTATTAAAAGAAAGAAAGAAAATTTATTTAACAGGGTGTCTAATTGAAAAAGATAAAAAAATAGGTGAAGAATTCCCTGATATAGAAATTGTAAAAAAAGATTTTTTCATTAAATTTAAAGATAAAATTGAAAACTTTGATAAACATACAAGAGCATTTGTAAAAATAGAAGATGGATGCGAAAATTTCTGCACATACTGTATTATCCCTTCTGTAAGGGGACCAATAAAAAGCAGAAGAGAAAAAGATATCATTGAAGAAATAAAAAACTTATCAAAAAATGGATATAAAGAAATTGTTCTTACAGGAATTGACTTAGGTTCTTATGGAAAAGATACTGGAGAAACTATATTCTCTTTAATTGAAAAAATTGAAAGAATTAATAAAGTTAAAAGAATCAGGTTAAGTTCTATTGAACTTTACCATATTAATGAAACTCTTATTGATTTTCTAAAAAATATAAAAAAATTTTGTCCACATTTTCACATTCCATTACAAAGTGGTTCTAATAAAATTCTAAATTTAATGGGAAGGAAATACAATTTTGCTCAATATTATGAAAAAATTGAAATGATAAGAAATAAAATTGAAAATGTTACTTTTACAACTGATATAATAGTAGGATTCCCAGGAGAAAAAGATGATGATTTTAGAAAAACATGTAGTGCTATTGAAAAAATAAATTTCTTAAAAATACATATTTTCCCATTCTCAGAAAGAGAAAATACACCTGCAAAAAATTTCCCGGATAAAATTGATGAAAAAACAATAGAAGAAAGGGAAAAAATAATTTTAAAAATTTCAAACATTTCAAGTAATAGAGTAAAAAAGGAATTTATTGGGAAAAAATTAAATGTTTTATTTGAAAAAGAAAAAAATGGATATTGGGAAGGGTATTCAGAAAACTACATTCCAATTATAGTAAAATCAGATAAAAACTTAAAAAATAAGATTCTCCCTGTAATCCCTAAAAAAATTATTAAAAATGCTCTTTTATGTGACCTATAAACTGTACACTGTTCACTGTAAACTTCCATACCCTGCTTCATTGAGGATTTACTTATATAGTAGGAGAAACTTCTATTTTTAATTTTGGGGTTGGGATTTTATTCTTAACTAAAAAATAAGTAAAAATAGATACCATTATACCATTATCTATACAAAGATTTTTAGGAGGAAATAAAAACTTTATTTTTTGTGACTTAAAAAAATCTTGAAACCTCTTTCTTAAATACTCATTCTGAATAACTCCGCCACCAACAAGAAAAGATTTTACAGGATATTTTTTTAAAACTCTTTTTGTTTTCTCAATAAGAACATCTCCTATTGCTTTCTGAAAACTTGCACAAATATCAGATTTATTTTTCAAACCATTTTTTTTCACATAATAAAGGACTGATGTTTTTATACCACTAAAACTAAAGTTTAATGAATCTTTTGAAAGAAGTGTGATTGGAAACTTTATTTTATTTTCATCGCCTTTTTTTGCTTCTTTTTCTACTATTGGACCACCAGGAAATCCAAATCCAAGTATTCTTCCTACTTTATCAAATGTTTCTCCACAAGCATCATCAAGTGTTTTCCCAATAGAAGTAAAATTTAAATGGTCTCTTAAATAAAAAAATTCTGTATGCCCACCTGAAATTACAAGCCCAATTGCTGGAAATTCCAAAAATGGATTTAAAAAGTTTGCAGAAAGGTGAGCATGAAGATGATTAATTTTATAAACTGGTATACCAAGAGAATAACCAAGCCCAATTGCAAAAGAAACTCCTACAAGTAAAGAACCTTTCAAACCTGGTTGATAAGTTACTCCTATAAAATCTATTTCCTCAGGTTTGCATCCTGCTTTTTTCAAACAAAGTTTAAAAATGTTATCAATTCTACTTGCATGTGCTCTACTTGCAAGTTCTGGAACAATACCACCATAAACTGCATGAATATCTTCTTGTGAAGCAATTAAATTTGCAAGAATTTTTTTGTTTTTTAAAAGACCTATTCCTGTTTCATCGCAAGAAGTTTCAATTCCTAATACCAACATTTTTATTCAACAAGAGTAGAAACAAAAACAACTTTTACGCCTTCTTCTTCTATTTTTGGCAATTCATTCTTTAAAACTTCAAAAGTATTTTTTCTTGGATGTCCTATTCCTATTGCTCTCCCTTTCTTCTTTGCCTGTTGTACAAGTTTATAAAGTTGTTCTCTTATGTATTCAGGATCAGGAAATTTTTCTTCAGGAGAATAATCAAGAAAAACATCTCTTTGACCTGTTGGAATACCTAATTTTTTTGCAATACTATACCCATAAGAATTTGAAGAAGTTTTACTATCTATAAAAAAGAGATTTCTTTCTTTTATTTCTTCAAGAAGAATCTCCATTTTTTCTCTATTTGAAGTAAAAAGTGAACCCATATGATTATTTACACCTTTTACATAAGAATATAATGGTTCTATATCTGCATTAAATTTTTCTCTAATTTCCTCTTCTGACATTTTTGTATTTATTGCCCCTTTATCAAGACAACTATTTGGAGGTAAAGGTTCTAATGGTAAATGAAGCATAAACTCAAAATTTTTATTTTTTAGTTTTTCTATAATTTCTTCTCCATAAGGAGTAAAAGGTAAAACAGATAAGTTTAATGGCTGTTTTATATCTTCTACTTCCTTTATAACATCTAAATTCCATCCGATATCATCTATAATTATTGAAATCCTACAAGGAAGTTTCTCTTTTGGTTTTTCAATTTTTTTTATTTCAGGTGGTAAAGGTATAGGAGGTGTTGGTGGAACTTTTTTTATTTCTTTTAAGATATTTATACCAACTATTAGAATACATAAAATAATAAATAGATTTAATGGAATTAAAAAAGAAATTTCTTTTTTATTAGAAGATTGTTTTTTTGCAGATTTATTTTTATCTTCTGCCATTTTGTTTTTATTTTTTAACTATTTACTGAACCTTTTTCACTCTCTATTATCAATCTTTTAATTTCTTCAATCGCTTTTTTAAGTTGTATATCTTTTTCTTCACCCAAAATTATTTCTTCCTCTTCTGGTAAACTTATCTGAATCTTTGGCATAATTCCTTTTTCTTCAATACATTCACCTTTTGGAGTATAATAATGCGCTATTGTCAATTTTAAAGCAGAACCATCTTGTAATCCAATCAAATTCTGAACAGACCCTTTCCCAAATGTTTTTTCACCAACAGAACTGAAATATTTTAAATTATCCTTTAACGCACCTATTACAATTTCTGAAGCACTTGCACTTCCTTGATTACATAAAACAACAATTGGCTTTTCCCATAATGCCTTATTTTTAGTATAAAAATTTTTCCTATCTTTTTGGTCCCTTCCTTGAGTATATAGAATTAAACTACCTTGTGGAAGAAATACTTCACTTACTTCTATAGCAGAACTTAAAAGTCCACCTGGATTATTTCTTAAATCTAATATAAGTCCTTTTAAATTCTTTTTATTAAATTCTATAATTTTTTCTGAAACATCTTTACCTGTCTTTTCTTGAAAAGCAGTAATTTTTAAATATCCAATATCATCAAACTCTTTTGTTTTTACAGATTTTACTATTATTACATCTCTTACTAATTTTATTTTTATTAGTTTTGGAACATTTTTTCTCATAATACTTATTTCAACTTCAGTCCCTTTTTTCCCTCTTAATTTTTTTGCTGCTTCCCATGTAGTTAATCCTTTTGTGGATTTCCCATCTATTTCAATAATTTTATCCTCTGGTTTTATCCCAGCCCTCCATGCAGGGGTATCCTCAATTGGACTTACAACAGTAATTAAACCATCTTTCAAAGTAATTTCCATTCCAACTCCTTCAAACTCTCCTTTTGTTTCTGTTTCAAGTTCTTTTTTCACTTCTGGTTCAAGAAATGCACTATATGGGTCAAGAGACATAAGCATACCTTTTAATGAACCATAAAGTAATTGTTTATCATCTACTGGTTCTACATACTGGTTTTTCACAATTTTCATCACATCTACATACATTTCAAGATATTTATATAAACTTTCTTCATTTTTAACATTTTGAGAAACTTTTACATCACTTCCAATGATAAATGCAAGAATAAAGAAACTAAATATCCCAAAAAGAATTTTTCTTTTCATTTTTTTTACTCCTTTATATATTTTATAATTATCTCTTGTGTTTTGTTTGGATTTGCTTTACCTTTTGTTTTCTGCATAACTTTCCCTATTAAAAAACCAATTGCTTGTTTTTTACCTTCTTTATAATCACTAATTGCTTTTGGATTTTCTTCTAATACTTCTTTTACAATTTTTGTAAGAAAATCTTCATCTTGTATCTGGACAAGATTTTTTTCTTTTATTATTTCAGAAGGTGTTTTACCTGTATTAAAAACTTCTTTTAAAATTTCTTTACCAATAGTTCCTGTAATTTTACCATCAATTACTAATTTTACCAATTCTGTTAACAATTTAGGACTTACTGGATTCTCATCAAACTTAATTTTTTTTTCTTTTGTCAATGCCATTAAATCACCCATAATCCAATTAGTAAGAATTTTAGGGTTGGATAAATAAGATAAACAAGTTTCAAAATAATCTGCTATTTCCTTTTTTGAAGTTAAAACACTTGCATCATAATAAGAAAGATTGTATTGGTTTTTGAATCTATTAAGTTTTTCTTCTGGAAGTTCACCAATTTGAGATTTTATTTTTTCTATTAATTCCTTATCAATTTTTAATGGGACTAAATCAGGTTCAGGGAAATATCTATAATCATGTGCCTCTTCCTTACTCCTCATCTCTTCTGTAATTTGAAGATTTTCATTCCATAACCTTGTTTCCTGTAATATTTTCTCCCCTTTATTTAAAAGAGAAATTTGCCTTTCTGCTTCAAAAGAAAGCGCTTTTCTAACTGACTTAAAAGAATTCATATTTTTGATTTCTGTTTTTATGCCAAAACTATTTACTCCTTTTTCTCTAACTGAAATATTTGCATCACATCTTAAAGAACCTTCTTCCATATTACAATCACTTACTCTTAAATATTCTAGATTATGTTTAAGAATTTCCAAGTATTTTTCTGCCTCTTCTGGACTTCTAATATCTGGCTCACTCACAATTTCTAAAAGAGGAATCCCTGCTCTATTAAAATCAACAAGAGAAAAATTCTCTTTTTCTGAAGAATGCAAAAGTTTTCCAGCATCTTCTTCAATATGTATCCTTTTCAAGAAAATCTTATGACCATCAACAACTAAAAAACCATTTTGAGCAAGGGGTTCTTCATATTGAGAAATCTGATAATTTTTTGGTAAATCTGGATAAAAATAATTCTTTCTTGCAAACCTACAAAAACTTGAAATATTACAATTAAAAGCAATAGCAGTTTTTATCCCCAATTCAATTGCTTTATAATTTATAGTAGGCAAAACCCCAGGCATTCCTAAACAAATTGGGCATACTTGAGTATTAGGAGATGCACCAAATTTAGTAGAACAACCACAAAACATTTTTGATTCTGTTAGAAGTTCTACATGAACTTCCAATCCAATAATTACTTCATATTCTTTCATTATAAAAAAATTGTTTAATGTGAAATGTTTTATGTTAAATGTTTCTTAACATCAAGACACAGGAAAAAACATTACACATCTATATTTCTACTACTGATGCTATAATTTTTGCTTTTAAATTTTTCCATGGTTCAAGAGATAGATTATCTCCTCTTTTAATTGCTTCTGATAAAACAGGTAAACTTGAAAAAGGTTCAAGGGCAATATTATATGTTCTTCCATACCATGGATAATTAAAACTACCTTTAGCAACTCTCCAAAACCATAAATTCCTAAATATAGATATAGGGAATTCCAATCTAAATCCAATTTTAAGTTTTTCATTTATAATCTCATAATTATTATCTTGAAGTTCTGTAAGAAATATAACATCTGAAACTTTATCATTTTCTCCAGGGCATCTACTTATGTCAACTTTTTTACCATCAACACCTTCTACAAAAGGCCATAAACCTTCTGTTTGTTTTAAGTTTGAGAAAGATTTACCATCACCTTTTGCAACTATTATTTTTGCTTTTTTAATTTTAATTACACAATCTGAAGATATAAAAGGTTTCCCAAAAGAAGGATGATGCCCCCATATAAAATCCATATTTTCTTCTGCTTCATTTGTTATATTTTCTTCTATTGTAATAGAAGGATTTTCTTTTTCTATATGTATAATTTTTTCAACTAAAAATGGAGTCCTATATGTTCTTACTTTAAATTTTATTGATATTTTTTCTAAAGAATCATCAATAACTTCATATTCCCAAGGAAGTAAAGATATCTCTCCATGTAATCCTATAATTGTGCCTTTATATTCAGTAGGTAACCCTCCATTAGGAAAAATTTCTTGCCATCCACCTGGATAATAATCAATAAAACTTCCTATTTTACTTGAAATAGTAGGAATCATTTTAGAAAATTGGTAAATTGGTATTGGGCCTCTCCACATAAAATCAATATCTTTTGGTTTATAAAGAAATTCAACAATATCTGTCCCTTTATCTGCCAAGACCTCTATCCTTAAAACCTCATTTTCCATAATAATAGTTTTTATTCCTTTCCAGTAAAATTCTGCCCATCTACAACCTTTATTCCTGTTCAACATTTATCTCTCCTTCCCTAAAAAATAAATGTCCATTTTCAGGAATATATCTTTTTATGCCTACAAAATGGTTTTTATAATAAGAATTTTCTAAACTTCCTATCCCTACTTTTTTCAAAAAAGGACTTGCATGAATAAAAAAATTGTTACCTATATAAATTCCAACATGTCCTATTTTTTTACCTCTTCTAAAAAATATCAAATCTCCAGGTTCTGCCTCTTCAATAGGTATAGAAGTCCCTAATTTATATTGAGAAAAAGATGTATTGGGTAAATTAATACCTATTTTCCCATATACAAGTTTTGTCAAACCAGAACAATCAATCCCTTTTTTACCGTCTCCTCCAAACTTATATGGAGTATTTAAAAACCTAAATGCTTCCTGAACTATTTTTTCACCTAAATTTATATTCCAGAAAGAACTTATTTCTGTCTCAGAATTGTTTTCATCTAAATTTTGTGCCTCCGGTGAAGGAATAACAACTATTTCTCCTTCTTTTAATTGCTCATTTAATAAAAGATTTGTTTGCTTTAATTTTTCTTTTTCAATATTAAATTGGTTTGCAATAGATTCTAATGTATCTCCTTTTTTTACTTTATAATATGTTTTCTGAGAAACATTCATTATTGGAGTAGGTTCTACAAGAATTGGTTCTTCTTTTATTCTTTCAACTTTTACTTTTAATTTTTGGCCTGGATGAATTACAGAACTTTTTAAATTGTTCATTTTTTTTAATTGTGTCATAGAAACTTTAAATTTTTTACTTATTTTGGAAAGAGAATCACCTTTTTTTACAGTATAATATGTATATGAATATTTATATGATGGGGTAGAAACTGTATTTTTTTCTGTCTTTTCTTCTTCTCTAATAAGTAATTTTTGGCCTGGATGAATTATATTACTTTTAAGGTTATTTTTCTCTTTTAATTCTTGGATAGGTATTTTAAATTTTTTACTTAATAACGAGAGATTATCACCTTTTTTAACAGTATAGTAAACTAAATTTTTCTCTTCAGAAGAAATGTTTTTAAAACAAATACCTAAAAAAATTACACTAATTAGAATTTTTCTCATTTTTATTTAAAAGTTGATTTTCAATTTGTTTTAGTTTATTTTCTAATTTCTCTTGTTTTTCTATAATGGATTTTAAAATTTCACTAACTGGGTCTGGAAGTTTTCCATGTTCCAAATCAATTTTTCCCTCTCTTTTTTCTCCAACTATTCTTGCAGGTACTCCAACAACAGTTGTTCTTGGAGGAACAGATTTTATTACTACAGAACCTGCTCCAATTTTTGCAAATTCTCCAATTTCTATTGCTCCAAGAATAATTGCTCCTGCTCCAATCACAACATTGTTTTTAATTGTGGGATGCCTTTTCTTTTTTTCAAAAGAAGTACCTCCTAAAACAACTCCTTGATAAATTAAAACATCATCTCCAATCTCTGCAGTTTCTCCTATCACCACTCCCATCCCATGGTCAATAAAAAACCTTCTTCCAATTTTTGCTCCTGGATGAATTTCTATACCTGTAAGAAATCTGTTTATATGAGAAATAATTCTACCTATTGTTTTATCTCCTTTAGTCCAAAAAAAATGAGCAATTCTGTGTAACCATAAAGCATGTAATCCAGGATAACTTGTTATAACTTCAAATACATTTTTTGCCGCAGGGTCTCTTTCAAAAACAATTTTTATATCTTCTTTTATTCTTCTAAACATGGCATTTCCATCAATTCTTTTATCCTTTGAAAAAATTTTCCTGCATATACTCCATCTATAACTCTATGGTCAAGAGATAAAGAAATAGAAATAGTAGAACAAATTTTAATAGTATCATTTAAAACAAAAGGTTCTTTCAATATTGTACCTATTCCCATTATTGCAACTCCAGGTGGATTTATAATAGGATAAAATTTTTCTACTTTGAACATACCAAGGTTAGATATAACAAATCTTCCTCCTTCAATTTCTTCTTTTATAAGTTTACCTTCTTTTGCTTTTGAAACTAACTTTTTTATTTCTTCAGAGATTTCTGTAAGAGTTTTTTTCTCACAACTTTTAATAACAGGAACTACAAGTCCTTCTTCAATAGATACAGCAATTCCTATATCAATTGTATTATAAATCCTTATCTGGTCTTCTATTATTGCTGAATTCATCATAGGATATTCTTTTATTGTCCTGGAACAGAAATAAACAATAAAATCAGTATAAGAAAAATCAAAGTTTTGTTTCTTTTTTTCCTCTTTCAATTTGATAATAGAATCCATCACAATTTTACCTTCAATGTAATAATGTGGAATAGTACTTTTACTTTTTGTTAATCTTTCAGAAATAATCCTTCTTAATGGTGTCCATTCTTTAACAATATACTCTCCTTCAGATTTAGTTTTTTCTTCTGTTTTTTCTCCTATATAAGAAAGCACATCTTCTTTTTCTATCCTTCCATCAGGACCTGTCCCTTTAATCTTTGTTACATCAATACCTTTTTCAATTGCAATTCTTTTTGCTATAGGAGTTATTCTTATCCTTGTAAAATCTTTTTCTTCTTTTCTCTCTTTTTTTTCTATTTCTGTCTCTATTTGTTTTATTTCTTCCGCCTTTGGTAATTTAGGTGAAAATTCAGGGATTTCTTCATCCAAAGTATCAGAAATGTATCCAATAACTGTAGTTACAGGAATTGGTTTATCAGAAGGTTGGTAAAGTTTTTTCCTCATATATCCTGAATATAAAGATTCAACTTCAAAGTTCGTTTTATCACTCATTACTTCAAAAAGTATTTCACCTTTTTCTACTTTTTCACCTTCTTCTTTCCTCCAATTTATAAGATATCCTTCTTCCATTGTTTCACCTAATTTTGGCATAATAATCTCATGTATCATAGAACCTCCTTTACACCTTTACAAATCCTTTCTACATCAGGAATTGCTAATTTTTCCAAAACTGGACTTTTTGGCATAGGAACATCTGCTCCTGCTACCCTTTTTATAGGAGCATCTAAATAATCAAATGCATTCTCAATTATTTGAGAAAGAACTTCTGCACCTACTCCACCTGTTTTGCAATCTTCTTCAACAATTACTACTCTATTAGTTTTTTTAACAGATTTAACTATTGTTTCTATATCTAAAGGGAGTAAAGTTCTTAAATCTATTATTTCTACGCTTATCCCTTCTTTTTCAAGAAAAGATGCTGCTTCAAGAGAAAATAAAACCATTCTTGAATAAGTTATTATAGTAACATCTTTCCCTTCTCTTTTTACATCAGCAACTCCTATCGGCAAAACATATTCCTCTTCAGGAACTTTACCTTTTGTGTTATAAAGCATTTTATGTTCTATGAAAACAACAGGATTATCTTCTCTAATTGAGGATTTCAATAAACCTTTTGCATCATAAGGAGTAGATGGCATAACAACTTTTATACCTGGTATATGAATTAGCCATGCCTCCAAACTTTGAGAATGATGTGCACCTAATGTTCTCCCTGCTCCACCTTCAGTTCTTATAGTCAGTGGGACAGTACATTTTCCCCCAAACATATATCTTATCTTTGCAACCTGATTATTAAGTTGTTCAAGACATAAAGGGATAAAATCTATATACATTATTTCAACAACAGGCCTCATACCTGTTAATGCTGCACCAAGTCCTATTCCTACAATTGCAGATTCTGAAATTGGAGTGTCTTTTACCCTTTCATCTCCAAACTTCTTCCATAAATCTGTAGTTACTCCATATGCACCTCCATAAATTGCTACATCTTCTCCCATAATAAATACTCTCTCATCCTTCTCAAGTTCTTCTCTTAATGCTTCATTCAATGCCTGTCTATATGTAATTTCTCTCATTGTTATTCCTTTCTAATACCCTTACTATTTGCGTAAATACTTACTAAACACCGTTCGTATTCAAGTAGTCAGTAGCCAGTAGTGAGGAGTTAGGGATACTACTGACCCCTGATTCCTGCTTTAAGTAGTCAGTGTACAGTTTACAGCAAACTCCGAACTATGTACTATGTACTAACCCCTATGTACTATCTTACCATACCCAGATTCCTTGATTATTAATTTGTTTCGGATTTCGAATTTCGTATTTCGTGCTTTGTATTTTGTATTTCGTGCTTCGTATTTCCCTTTTTGGATTTTGCATTGTCATTTTGAATTTTGATTTTTGCATTTTGCATTTGTTTCGTGCTTCGTATTTAGAATTTTGATTTAACACTCTATTATTAACTATGTACTATGTACTAATCCCTATGAACTGTCTTAACATAACGGGCTTCACTGAAGATTTACCTATTTGCCATTTGCTACTATACATAAAGGTCTGTATAAAGTTCTTCTGGTTCTGGAAAAGGACTATTTATAGCAAATTCCGTTGCAGATTCTATTTCATTTATAACTTCTTTTTCCAGATTCTGCACTTCTTCTTCAGTAAAAATACCTCTTTCTATCATCTTTTTAGAAAAATTTACAATTGGGTCCCTTTCTTTCCAAAACTTTTCTTCTTCTCTTGTTCTATAAACTCTTGGATCACTTCTACTATGTCCATAATATCTATAAGTATTTGCAACTATAAAACTTGGACCTTTGCCTTCTCTTGCATAATTAACCCATTTACTAACAACTTCTCTTACTGCTACAACATCCATTCCGTCAACATTTTCAGAAGGAATATCAAAAGCAATTCCTTTTTTAGTCAAATCACAAACAGCAGATGCTCTACTCACAGAAACACTCATTCCATATAAATTGTTTTCGCATAAATAGATTACAGGGAGTTTCCATAAAGATGCTATATTTAAAGATTCAAAAAATATACCTTGATTTGTCGCTCCATCACCAAAAAAACAAATAACTACCTGTGATGCCTTTCTCATTTTTATAGAAAGACCTGCTCCTGTGGCTATTCCAATACTCCCTCCAACTACTCCATTTGCTCCTAAATTACCCTTTGAAAGGTCTGCTAAATGGAGTGAACCACCCTTCCCTTTACATACACCTGTTTTTTTCCCAAGGATTTCTGCCATCAATGCTTTTAAGTCACCATCTTTTGCAATTGCATGTCCATGTCCTCTATGAGTACTTGTAATATAATCATCTGGATTTAAAACAGAAATAGAGCCAACTGCAACTGCTTCCATCCCAGCATAAAGATGTGACCCTCCTTCTGCAATATTTTTAGCAAGAAGTTCCATAATTTTATCTTCAAAATGTCTTATTTCCATCATTTGTTTTAAAAGTTTTATTGCAAGTTCTTTTGCTATTTCCATTATTCTCCTTTCTGGTAAATACTTATTAAACTACGTTCGTATTTACAGTTTACAGTGAACAGTGTACAGTTTACAGCAAACTACGAACTATTAACTGTAAACAGTAAACTGTTAACTGTACACTTCCCTAACCCAGCTTCCCTGATTATGAATTTGTTTCGTGC
>Ga0123519_10006128_pt1 | contig 19003 bp, 15 predicted proteins | sample YelNatPaOPRAMG02_FD_87396 | JGI IMG/M metagenome (GOLD analysis project Ga0123519, IMG submission 87396) | Hot spring microbial communities from Yellowstone National Park - Yellowstone National Park OP-RAMG-02 (version 2) | ecosystem: Environmental > Aquatic > Thermal springs > Hot (42-90C) ... | reverse complement strand
GGACTTACTCAACTTACCATAAGGGTAGATCAACTTACCATAAGGGTGGATCAGCTTACAGCAAGGGTAGATCAGCTTACTGTAAGGGTAAACGAACTCGCCGAGGCACAGAAGAGAACCGAACAAAGGGTAAACGAACTCGCCGAGGCACAGAAGAGAACCGAACAAAGGGTAAATGAGCTTGCTCAAGCACAGAAGAGAACAGAGGAGGAGTTAAGGCTTCTTATTAAGGAGCATGAGAGGACGAGGGAGATACTTTCTGGGATTTCCGATACAGTGGGTCATGGTTTGGAAGACAAGATATTTCCTTATCTTTATGATTTTGCCAGGAGGGAGTATGGTGTTGAGGTGGAGGTGGTTGATAGGAGAAACGTTCTATATATGGATGGTAGGTTTGATGAGGTGAATATATATGTAGAGGGTAGGAGGGATGGTGAAAGGGTATATATAGTTGGTGAGTGTAAGTCGAGGCCAAGCATTAAGGAAGTTGATAATTTTTGGGGGCTTATTGGGAGGTTAAGGGAGCATTTTAAGGCTAAGGTTTATGCTTTTATAGTTGGATATACATATTCACCGTCTGTTGAGGAGTATTTAAGGAATAATTATCCAGAGATAAGGTGTTTTAAGAGTTTTGAGTTTGAGCTCAAATACAAACCCACCACAAAATTCCAATAACTCTCTAAACTATATGCACTATGCTCCAAGCTCTCTGCTCTTTGCGATTTTCTGTTAGAACCCAACAAGCCCAAAAAACTCAACAAACCCCATAAACCCATATGCCCTATGCTCTATGCTCTTTTCTCTATGCCCTTTGCCCCATGCGAGTTTTTGTGAGCCATTTCAATGAACTTCACAAAAAAGATATGGATTGATCTTGATAATTCTCCTCATGTTCCTTTTTTTCATCCAATTATTAGGGAACTTGAGGCACTGGGCCTTTCTTTACTTATTACTGCACGCAATCGGTTTCAGGTTTGCCAACTTGCAGACCGTTTTGGCTTAAAATATAGAATTATTGGTAAATATTATGGAAAAAATAAAGTTGTAAAAATGTTTTGGCTAACCCTTAGAGCAGCCCAATTATTCCCATTAATAATGAAAGAAAAGCCAGATTTAGCCTTATCTCACGGATCCCGTTCTCAAATATTATTGGCAAATTTTTTAAAAATACCTTCTGTTGTCATTTTTGATTATGAATTTTCAAAAGGAATACCACTTATAAATCCAGATTGGGCTATATCTCCAAATATCATTTCTGATGAGATATATAATGGCAAAACTAAAATATTAAAATATCAAGGTATTAAAGAAGATGTTTATATACCTTTCTTTAAGCCTGACAATAAAATTAAGAATGAATTAGGGTTAGATGAAAATAAAATCATAATTACTATCCGTCCCCCTGCAACAGAAGCACATTATTTCAAGATAGATAGTGAAAAACTTTTTGAAGCAGCGTTAGATTTTTTATGTAAAAAAGAAAATATTCAAATAATTCTGTTACCTCGTAGCGAAGGACAAAAAGAATTTATAATTAAGAAATGGGCTTATTGGTTTTCTAATAGCAAGATAATTATTCCAGAATTTGCAGTAGATGGATTAAATTTAATTTGGCACTCAGATCTTGTAATAAGTGGTGGTGGCACTATGAATCGCGAGGCCGCTGCCTTAGGAGTTCCAGTTTATAGTATTTTTAGGGGTAAGATAGGAGCGGTAGATAAATATTTGTCAGATGAGGGAAGGCTTATTTTAATAGAGGATGAAAAAGATATTAGGGAAAAAATTCTGCTAAAGCATAGAGATAGATCTATCAATAGTATTAGGCAAAACAATAATGCCTTAAAAACAATTCTTAATTATATTGAAAGCATTTTAAATAATTCAAAAATTAAATAATTTTTCGAAATAACTTCCTAATAAAACCTTAAATTTAAAATTAAAGACAATATAAACATTATACTGGTTGCATGGGCGCAAAGTTAAACTTCATTAAAATTAAAAGCATTATGCCCTATTATACCCTTAATGTACATCAATTTAAGATATTATAGACAGGCCTTTATGGGTCAATAAATCCAAAAGAAAATTATTTTTATAAATTCCTTGCTCAGTACTAAGACCATATTACAGAACGTGATATAATGATTAAGGAGAGTTTAAATAAGTCCTTTATTTTAGAACCTTTAATTTATAATATAAAACCTTAAATCTAAAACATGAAACTCAAAACTTGAAACTTTAACCTTGAAACCTGAAACATATAACTTGAAACCTTAAACTTGAAACCTGCAACTTGCAACTCACAATATGTAACCTGAAACTTGAAACCTGTAACCTGCAACCTGAAACCCGAAACTTGCAACTTGCAACTTGTAACCTGTAGCATATAAAATGTCTTCTCCCAAAAAACTTAAATCAGTAATTCTTAAATTACTCGATTATTGCCAGAAAGAAGATTGGAAGGGTTACGATCCATATGATGCACTTAATAGCCCCATTTTTAGATATTTTCCATTTCTAAATTCCAGATGGCCAAGGATTGCATTTACACAATTTTTTAAACGTTCTCCAATTAATTTCAGACCATTATTGGGTATTCCCAAAACCGAAAATCCTAAGGCACTTGCTCTTTTTTTAATGTCCTTTATCAAATTAAGAAAACTCGGCCTATTAGAAAATGATTCCCTTATTGATTTAATGGCAGACAAACTTATTAATTTACGTTCTTCTATGATTTGTTACTCGCAATTTGTAACACGTAACTTGAAACCTGAAACTTTTAACTTCCAACTTGCAACCTATAACGCAACCAACTCAAATAACCCAATAAACTCAACTAACTCAATAAACTCGGCCAACTCGATAAACTCAACCAGCTCAACAAACCCTTATTTTTGTTGGGGTTACTCTTTCCCGTGGCAAACTCGTTCAATATTAGTGCCTTATGGTTCACCTAATATAGTGTGTACGACATTTGTAGCAAATAGTTTCCTTGATTTATATGAATATAAAAAAGATAAGAAATTCTTTGAGATTGCTAAAAGCGCTGGCGAATATATATTAAATGAACTTTATTGGACAGATGGTAATTCCATTTCCTCTTTTTCCTATCCTTTACCAAATTTAAAAACTATTGTTTATAATGCGAATTTTCTTGGATCAGCCCTTCTTTGCAGAATTTATAGTTTAACCGGGGATAAAAGATTTTTAGATACAGCTTTTAAGGTAGCTCGATACTCTGCTTCAAAGCAGAATCTGGATGGTTCATGGTATTATGGTGAAAAGTCAAATCAAAAATGGATAGATAATTTTCATACGGGATACAATCTTTGTGCTTTGTATGACATTTGTTATTATTCAAAATCAACAGAATTTCAAACGAATATAATTAATGGATTTAAATTTTACAGAAATAACTTTTTTTTAAAGGATTTCGTTCCTAAATATTTTCATAATCGAATTTATCCAATAGATGTTCATTGCATAGCTCAAAGTATAATCACTCTAATAAATTTGAAAGACATTAATAAAGAAAATATTAAGTTAGCTAATTCAGTTTTTAAATGGACAATAGAAAATATGTGGAACGAAAAGGGGTATTTTTATTACCAGCTATCTCCTTTTATAAAAAAGAAAATTTCATATATGCGTTGGTCCCAATCATGGATGCTCTTTGCATTATCATTATTTTTAGAAAATTATAAATAATGGTTTTCTTTTTAGAAAACCATAGTTCAACATTTAAATTCCACAGTTATATTTAATTATCAAATATGTCCCAAAATCAATATATTATAACTTTTGAAGAACCTATCCTTATAACTGGAGCAAATGGGTTTATAGGCTCCAAAGTAGTTGAAACTCTTATTAAATACGGGTTTAAAAGATTAAAATGCTTTGTAAGACCATCAGGAGATATTTTTTTAAATAAAATTAATCAAAAATTAAATGGTAATAATATCGAAATAATAATAGGTAATTTATTGAATTGGAGTGATTGTGAAAGGGCTTCAAAAGATGTATCACTTATTTTTCACCTTGCTGCGGGAATCGAAAAAACATTTGCAGGATGTTTTATGGATTCAGTCATTGCTACACGAAATGTTTTAGAAGTTTTAAAGAATAATAAAAATTTAAAACGTTTTATTCATATAAGTTCAATCGTTGTATATTCATGGGAAGAGATAGCTACAAGAAATGTAGTAGATGAAACGATGTCATTGGAGAGGGAACCAGAGTTAAGATTTGAGCCATATACTTATGGAAAAGTAAAACAAGAAGAATTAGTGATGGAATATTGTAATAAATTCAATATTCCTTATGTAATTTTACGTCCAGGCGAGGTTTATGGTCCGGGAAAAAGAAAAATATCCGGAAGAGTAGGGATTAATAGTTTTGGTTTTTTTATTCATTTAGGGGGTAACAATCAATTACCGTTAACTTATATAGATAATTGTGCCGAAGCAATAGTTCAAGCAGGAATAAAGAAGGGGATTGATGGAGAATGTTTCAATATTGTAGACGATAATTTACCCACATGTAAAGAGTTTTTAAAAATGTATAAGGAAAAAGTTAATAAATTTTATTCTTTATATCTTCCCTATAAATTTTTTTACTATTTTTGCTGTTTCTGGGAATATTATTCAACCTGGTCCAAAGGTCAGTTACAACCGGTTTTTAATAAAAGACGATGTATTGCAAATTGGAAAAAGATATTTTTTTCAAATAAAAAAATAAAAGAAAAATTAGGTTGGTCGCCAATAATACCTACATATGAAGCTCTTTCTTACTATTTTAAATATATGAAAGAAAGTGGTGAATAAATGCTTAGAATTGGAATTATTGGATGTGGAAGAATTGCGGACCAACATGTTGTAGAAATAAAAAAAATACCCGATTGCGAATTAATCGGTGTTTGTGACAAAGAATTACTAATGGCCAAGCAATTAGCCGAAAGGTTTAAAATTAAATACTTTTTTGATGACGTTTATAAATTTTTAGAAACTTGTAATCCTAATGTAGTTCATATTACCACACCCCCACAAAATCACTTCCAATTGGGTAAAATATGTTTAGATGCTAATTGTAATATTATGTTTGAAAAGCCTTTATGTCTAAATTCAAAGGAGGTAAATGAGATAATTAATATTGCCAATAAAAAAGGATTGAAAATCACAGTTGATCATAACGCTCAATTTAGTTTTGCAATGAGAAAGATGAGGGAATTAATAAGATCTGGTATATTAGGAGGTCCTCCCATACATTTGGAAAGCATATGGTGTTATAGTTATAATGACCCTGGTTATACAAAAGCTATCTTAGGGGATAAGAATCATTGGGTAAGAGGTCTGCCAGGTAAACTTCTTCAAAATATTATAAGTCATGGTATTAGTAAAATTGCAGAGTTTATAACAACTGATTGTCCAAAAATATTGGCATATGGTTTTATAAGTAATTTTTTAAAAAATTATAAAGAAAATGATATTATTGATGAGCTAAGAGCGATTATTTATGATGAAAAATCACCAACTGCTTATTTTACCTTTTCAACTCAAATAGGTCCCCCAATTCATCAGTTTAGAATATACGGTTATAAAAATTCTATTTTAATTGATGATCTTCATCAGACTCTTATAAAAATTACTGGGAATTATAGAAGTTATTTAAATCATTTTATACCTTCTATTATTGATGCAAAACAGTATTTAATAAATAGTATAAATAATATAAAACGATTTGTTAAAAGAGAGTTATATTTAGAAGAGGGTAGAAAATATTTAATTGAATCCTTTTATAAATCAATATTGGAAGATACTCCTTTACCAATATCATATAGAGAAATAATTTTAACTTCAAAAATCATGGATGCAATATTTGAACAACTCAAATTTAATGAAAACGGTATGAAGAATGAGTAAGATCAAATATTTATTAGTTACTGACATTCCAGCCCCATGGAGAGAGAAAGTTTACGAAAATGTTTATAATAAGCTTGGTGATAAGTTTCACGTTATTTATTGTAATTATAATGAAAAGCGACGCTTATGGAAATTCTCATTAGGCAATCATCCGAAAACATTTTTATATGGTTTTACATCAACTAAAATAGGATCAAAGGAAAATTATTTTAATTTTGGTATAATACCTTTTTTATTTAAGCATCAACCCCAAATAATAATATGTTTTAGTTTTAATCCAACTATTTTTTTATCATTTTTATTAGGGAAGTTTTTAAGAAGTAAAATGGCATTATTTGTAGATACTTGGCTTGAAAGAGACAGAAACATATCAATCTTTCAAAAGATAATAAGAAAAATTGCTTGCAATTTCTTTGCGGATGCATTCATTGGTCCAAGTAAAAAAACACTATTATGGTTTAAACATTATAATAAAAACCTAAACGAAAATTCACTTTTTTTAAGCGCATTATGTGCTGATAATGATTATTTTAATAATTACCTTAAAAATGAAGTTATAGAAAAAAAATATGATATATTATTTTCTGGAAGAATTGTGGAAGAGAAAAATCCAATTTTTTTCGCAGAAGTAGCCAAAAAAGTTAAAAATAAACGAGGAATTTGTAAAGTATTGATTATCGGCGAAGGGGATGGATTTATAAAAAGAGAAATGTTTAAAGTATTAGAAGAAGGAAATATAACTTATTATTTTGCTGGATTTATTCACCATAAAGATTTACCCAAATATTATTCTCAAGCAAAACTTCTCTTGCTTCCAACTTCTGGGGATTGTTGGGGTGTTGTATTAAATGAAGCAATGGTTTGTGGTCTTCCAGTTATAACAACAAATATGACTGCTGCAGCCGGGGAATTAGTCATAGATGGCGAGAATGGATATATTTTACCTTTAGATTCCGAACTTTGGGCTGAAAAAATATGTTCTTTATTAACAGATGAAGAAAAATATAAAACTTTCTCACTAAAAGCAAAAGAAAAAGTAAGTGAGTTTACTTTTGAGCAGGCTGCTCAAGGAATAATTGATGCAATTAAATATTTAGAAAATTTAAGAAAATAAATTTTATGCAACAAATTACACAAAAGCTAAAAACAGGAATTATTAAACTAATAGAAGTTCCTATTCCTGAACCCGGATCAGGAGAAGTATTGGTAAGGAATATTTATTCATGTATTTCACCTGGAACAGAATCAAGTACTGTTAAAGCCGCAAGAAAGGGCTATATAGGTAAAATAAAAGAACGACCTGAACAGTTCAAACAAGTTTTAGAAAAGCTTAAAACTCAAGGAATAGTTCAAACCTATAGAGATGTTATGAAAAAGCTTGATTCTTATTCTCCTCTTGGTTATTCCTGTGTTGGTAGAGTGATTGATATTGCACCTGATGTAAAGGAATTTTCGATTGGTGATTATGTAGCATGTGGAGGAGGCTCAGCCTGCCACAGCGAGATTGTTTCAGTTCCTGAAAACCTTTGTGTTAAACTTTCAAGTCAAACAGACTTAAAACAAGCTGCTTATAATTCCCTCGGTGCAATCGCAATTCAAGGCATACGCCAGGCAGATGTTCGTTTAGGTGAGATATGTGCGGTTATAGGACTCGGTGTTATAGGACAGTTAACTTGCATGTTACTTAAAGTGGCAGGAATAAAAGTTATAGGTATAGATATCGACCCTTTTATGGTAAAAATGGCTGAAAAACATTGTGCAGATGTGGTATTTTTGAGAAATGAACCTGGAATTGAGCAGAAAATTTTAAATGAAACCAAATGGTTAGGTTGTGACGCTGTAATTATTACCGCTGCAACAAATTCCCTTGACCCAATAAATTTTGCAGGAGTTATCGCAAGGAAAAAAGGGACTATCGTAGTCGTTGGAGCTGTCCCAACAGGATTTGACCGGGAACCTCATTTTTACAAAAAAGAATTAACTGTCAAAATGTCATGTTCTTATGGACCTGGCAGATATGATTCTATATATGAAGAAAAAGGCCAAGATTACCCGTATGCGTATGTTCGATGGACTGAAAAGCGTAATATGCAGGCTTTTCAGGATTTGATAGCATCTAAAAAAATTGATATAGGCTACCTTACAACACATGTTTTTAAACTCGAAGATGTTCCTAAAGCTTATGATATGATTCTGGAAAAGTCTGAACCATTCGTCGGAATCCTTATCGAATATGATACAATGAAATCTCTCGAGAATTGGAAGGTCCCCGTGCGTCCATCCATAATCGGCAATCGTCCACCAAATGTTTCAATTGGTTTTATTGGAGCAGGAAGTTATGCCCAAGGTTATCTTCTACCTAATATTCCTAAAAGCAATAATATTATTTTAAAAGGAGTTATGACAAGAACACCGAGTAGCTCCCGTTCAGTTGCTGAAAGATTTGGATTCGAATATTGCACATCCCGAGTTGAAGATATCCTTGAGAATGAAGAAATAAACACTGTTTTTATTGCAACACGTCATGATAGCCATGCTAAATATGTTAAGGCTGCATTACAGGCTGGAAAGAATGTCTATGTTGAAAAACCCCTATGCTTAAGTATGGAAGAATTACAAGAAATTCGAAATATTTATTATTCAATCAAAAATACTCAAAATACAAAACCATTAATTATGGTAGGTTACAATAGAAGATTTTCCCCTTTAAGCGAAATTGTTAAGAAATATCTTAGTGATGGCCCAATGTCTATAATTTATAGAATAAATGCCGGACCCATTCCCAAAGAATCATGGATTCAAGACCCAGAAGTGGGTGGTGGCCGGATTATCGGTGAGGTTTGCCACTTTGTAGATTATTTAGCTTTTTTAACTGAGTCTACTCCGATATCAGTTTATGCTGTATCCGTTGGAGATACAAATAATTTAAATGATACATTGAATATTTCAATCAAATATGAAAATGGGTCTATAGGTGCCATTCATTATTTTGCTAATGGTTCGCAGTCTGTTCCAAAAGAATATATTGAGGTTTACCAATTTGGAGTTACTGCTATTATAGATGATTTTAAAAGAGTTTCTATATATAGTAATAAAAAACATGTAGATAAAAAATATTTTTTTCAAGATAAAGGACAAAAAAACGAAGTAAAATCATTTTTAAATTCTATTTTAAATGGCAATGCTTCACCAATTCCTTTTGAACAGATTTATAATACCTCATTAGTTACATTTAAAATTCTTGAATCCCTCCATTCTCATGAAGTTTTTTGTTTATAGACTAAAATATTTTATAGCGTAATTTGCAACTCGATAAAGCTAACTAATTATGCCCCCAATAATAGCATTAATAATTTGTCTTATTTTTATAACCTTTCTCTTATGGAATGAAAGAAAGCAAAATCCTAATATTTCTTTTGCTCTTTGGATCCCTACAATTTGGATGTTGATTTGTGGATCAAGAGCTTTAGGAAGGTGGTTTTCCTCAAATTTATCAGCTACAAATATAGAGGAAGGAAGTCCAATCGATCGCCTAGTATTAAGTACACTTATTTTTATTTCAATATTGATTATTTTTAAAAGAAAAGTCAATTATTTATCAATTTTAAAAAATAATACTGCTTTAATAATTCTTCTCATATTTGCCGGTTTAAGCATTCTTTGGTCAGACTTCCCATTTTTATCTTTTAAAAGATGGATAAAATTATTAGGCCCAATTCCTGTCGCAATGGTAGTTTTAAGTGAAAAATCGCCACTTGAAGCTATGGAAAGTATTTTCAGAAAATGTGCTTATATACTTCTCCCACTTTCAGTAGTTTTAATTAAATATTATCCTCATTTAGGACGAGCTTATGGACGTTGGAGTGGTCAAACAATGTGGACTGGGGTTACGATAACGAAAAATTCTCTTGGATGGCTTTGTGCATTTTCAGCTTTTTTCTTTGTATGGTCATATCTAAAAAATAAAAAAAATGAAAATGTTCTTAAAAATGATTTATTACATATTTGCGATTTGTTAGTATTTTTAATTGCTATTTATTTACTTAAAGGGATTGGAGGAGCCTATAGCGCAACATCAATTTCTATTTTTGGAGTGGGCTTAATATCTTTATTTATTTTAAATAAGAAGCCATTATATGCGAAAAATATTAGTAAGTTTTTATTTTTCGGAACTATTTTAATATGGGTAATTTTGACCTTTTCGGAATCATTCTCAGCAACTTTAACATCGCTTTTAAATCGAGATGAAACCTTTACTGGAAGGAGAGAAATGTGGGTAATGTTAATTCAAGCAGGTGCAAGGCACCCAATTTTAGGAACAGGTTATGGAGGATATTTTGGTACACCAGGTAATGAGTTTACAGAAACATTTGGTGGGCATTGGTCCCACAATGGTTTATTAAGTGTATATGTTGAACTTGGAATAGTAGGAATTATATTAGTATTAATGTTTCATTTAGAATTTTATAAAAGGTTTCGAATTATAATTTACAGAAATTTTAATTGGGGGATTTTTGGGATTTGCTTTTTGGTAATGTCTATGCTTTGTAATTATACCGAAAATATTTTCCTCAATTCACAAACATATTATTGGAATATTATGATTTTTCTAATGATTTTGTTTTCGGCTAAGAATTCTTATAGAGGCAGCAACCAATAGATTCTATTTAAAAAATCAATTAAGGAGAGATCAATGGTAAAACCTTTTGAAAAACCAATTTATGTGACAGGGCCGTTTTTGCCATCAATGGAAGAATTCAAAAAAGGCCTTGAGGAGATTTGAGAGACAGGATGGTTAACTAATAATGGGCCTATCCTTCAAAGATTTACTCAGGAGTTATGCAATTATTTTGAAACAGATAATGTATGTCTTTTCAATAATGGAACTCTTGCTTTGCAGATAACACTCCCAGGTATGGAAATTTCAAGAAAAGTTATCATCGACTTCTTTTATCTATGTTGTTAATACTAACATTTTATTAAAATAATTTTATAAGATTGTGCAATTAACTAATAGAAGAAATGATGAATAATGAATATAATTAATTTATCAAATAATTTTGAAGAAATTAGGCATATTTTATCTGAAAACATTCCATGGTCTCCTCTCGATTTTATAAAGGGAATAGATAAAAGAGGGGATAAAATTGTATTTCTTAATAAACTTTTTTGCTATTTAGAACCTCAAAATGATTTGAGGTTTATATATTTCAAAGATAGTAGAAAGAGGTTGGCGATATTTGCTGAAAAACTGCCTTGGGATTCTGATTTTTTTGGATATGGTGTAGGGAAAATAAATGGGATTTTTCTACTATCCGAACCTTATTTTGATCCATACGATGATTATACAAATGCAGTAATAGAATTAATCAAATTAGCAAAGGAAAAAGGAATAAAATATTTGTTTGCGGTCGTTGATGCAAGAGATATTGCTTTAATTCGTTCTCTTGGGAGTAATGGATTTTGTTTAATCGAAACAAGAGTATATTATCATAGAGATATTAGGAATTATGAATATAAAGAGAGGTATCCTGTCAGAACTGCAAATGAAGATGATATTATTAGCTTAGGGGATGCTGCAGCCAATATGATCAATATATATGACAGATTTCACAGCGATCCTTTTATTCCAAAATCTGATGCAGATCGATTGATGAGAAGGTGGGTCGAAGCATCGATTAAAAATAATTTCGCTGATATTACAATTGTACCAGATTTTCCTAATCCTGCTGCCTTTTGTACAGTGAGATATCATAAAGAGTTTTGGGAAAAATGGAATTTAAAAATTAGTCAGCCAGTATTCTCAGCTGTGGGAATTGAATATAAAGGATGGTATAGGAAATTAATTTCTGAAATTTGTTATCATTTGCGTAATATTGGAGCTGAGTATTGTTTTTGTGTAACACAAGTTACAAATTTTCCAGTAATATGGGTTTGGGAAAGTTTGGGATTTCTTTTTGGGAAATGTGAATATATTTTCAGAATCATTATATAAATATAGCAAGTTTTGAATTCTATCAAATTTGACTACGGGGGTAGTTGATATGCCTTTAATTGATTGCCGAATAATTCATTTACCAAAAATATTAGACCCAAGGGGGAACCTTACCTTTGTTGAAGGCAATAATCACATACCCTTTGAAATAAAAAGAATATTTTACCTTTATGATGTTCCAGGTGGGGCAAATCGAGCAGGACATGCATTAAAGAATTGTCATCAATTCATAATAGCAATGTCTGGAAGTTTTGATGTCATTCTTGATGATGGTGCAGAAAAGAAACGATACCATCTTAATCGTTCGTATTACGGGCTTTACATACCACCTTTGATATGGCGTGAGATAGATAATTTCTCATCAGGCTCCGTATGTTTAGCATTGGCATCAGAACGGTATAACGAAAAGGATTATTTAAGAGATTATGAAGCTTTTTTACAAGAGATTAGGAATGAGAAAAAATGAAGGTTCCATTTCTTGATTTAAGAAAATTAAACCAGGAAATAGTAAGAGATCTTGATCAAGCTTACCACAGGGTCATGGATTCCGGTTGGTATATCCTGGGACAAGAAGTGGAAGCTTTTGAGAGAGAATGGGCTAACTATTGTGGAGTTAAGAACTGTGTTGGTGTGGGAAATGGTTTGGATGCTTTACACCTGATTCTCCGAGCCATGGGGATCGGATATGGGGATGAAGTGATCGTTCCTGCCAATACTTACATAGCCACGTGGCTGGCTGTTTCGTATACGGGGGCGACGCCAGTGCCAGTGGAACCGGACGAAAGAACATATAACATTGATCCTGATCGTATAGAGGAAGCCATTACTCATAAGACTCGCGCTATTATCGCGGTCCATCTTTATGGCCAACCTGCTGATATGGACTCGATAAATCAGATTGCGGAGAAGTATGGAATTAAGGTCGTCGAGGATGCTGCCCAATCTCATGGTGCACGGTATAAGGGCACTAAGGTAGGCGGCCTCGGCCATGCAGCAGGCTGGAGTTTCTACCCCGGGAAAAACTTAGGGGCTTTCGGGGATGGAGGGGCAGTTACTACCAATGATGACTCTCTTGCCAATCGAGTTCGAACCCTCCGCAACTACGGCTCCCACATCAAATATTACAACGAGTACAAGGGTTTCAATTCACGACTGGACGAACTTCAGGCCGCCTTTCTGCGCGTGAAACTCAAAAAACTCGACCAGTGGAACGAGCGCCGACGCCAGATCGCAGACCTATATTTGGAGAACCTATCCGATCTTCCTGGCCTGATATTGCCTTTTGTTCCCCAATGGGCCGAACCGGTCTGGCACCTCTTCGTCATTCGTTCTTCAAAGCGGAATTTTCTCCAGAAATATCTGAACGATTACGGCATTGGAACCTTAATTCATTACCCTATCCCTCCGCATAAGCAGTCCGCATACAATGAAATGAACTGCCTTTCTTATCCAATTACAGAGAAGATCCACCGCGAGGTTTTAAGCCTTCCAATGGGGCCAACACTGACATTAGAAGATGCACAGGTGGTAATTGAAGTAATAAGAAAATTCTGCAAATATGAGATATAGCAGAGGGTGCTAAAGAACCTGTAGTGGTGATTTTTATGAATGATATAAAATCTTCAGAAAGTCCTACTCAAAACTCTTACGTACAGATTCTAAAGTCCACTACCTTGGTGGGTGGCTCTCAAGTAATAAATATATTGATCAGTATTGTGCGTACAAAATTTATGGCAGTGCTCCTAGGACCAGCTGGGGTTGGACTCATGGGAATGTACCAGGCGGTCACAGGGATGATGGGTGTGGTCACCGGATTGGGGATTGGAAGCAGCGGTGTGAGACAAATTGCGGAGGCGACTGGATCTGGAGACAAGGTTCGCATAGCGAAAACAGTGTTTGTGTTGAGAAGGACTGCCTTGGTCTTGGGTATTGCAGGGATGTTCGTTTCGATCAGCTTCAGTAAGCCACTTTCCCATGTTACGTTTAGAAGTGAGGATTATTCCTGGGGTATTGCCCTGTTGGGTGTCACCTTATTGCTTGGTTCTATCTCGAGCGGCCAGGTTGCTTTGATTCAGGGGATGCGCCGTATAGCAGATTTAGCCTCTTTAAATATCATCGGGGCAGCACTTGGGACGGCATTGAGTATTCCAACGATATATATATGGGGTGAGGCAGGGATTGTTCCTTCACTTATCATGGTTTCAGCCATGACAATACTGCCTTCTTGGTGGTATGCAAGGAGAATTGAGGTCCCGATGGTATCATTAAGCATCAAGGAGGTCATGATGGAAGCTAAATCGCTGGTTGCCCTCGGACTAGTATTCATGGCCTCGAGCCTAATGACTACGGCTGTTTTGTATCTGATCCGGGTCCTTGTGGTAAGAAATTTGGGGATGGAAAGCGTTGGTCTATACCAGGCGGCTGCTAACCTCTCGAGCTTTTACATTGGTGTAGTATTAAATGCAATGGGCATGGATTTTTACCCTCGTCTTACTGCTGTCGCCAACGACAATGATACCATCAATCGCCTTGTCAACGAGCAGACTGAGATCGGCCTGCTTGTGGCTACTCCTGGGATCCTGGCCACTTTGATATTTGCTCCTTATGTGATCCAGATATTTTATTCCTCCAAATTTTTGCTTGCCTACAATGTGCTTCGTTGGCAGATTTTGGGAGTTTTCCTCAGGGTGGTAGCATGGCCAATTGGATTTGTGCTTTTAGCAAAAGGGAAGGGTAAGGCTTTTTTCTTAACGGAGTTGATCTGGAATGCCATCCATGTCATTCTGGTCTGGTTTGGGCTTAATTTGTTTAGTCTCGAGGGGGCAGGGATCGCCTTTTTTTTACTTTACGTCACCTACACCCCTGGCATATTCGCTGTTGTCCATCACATTACTGGTTTTGAGTGGTCATCTGCTAACATCCGTTTAGGTTTGTGTTTCACCATCATTGTCGCTTTCGCCTTTCTCTTGCCCTTTCTCTTACAGAAGCATGTGGCTATGTTAGTAAATGGCTTCCTGACTGTTGCCGTCACCTTCTGGTGTCTAAGGAGAATTTACCAGTTAGTTGGCCCAGCATGGTTCACTAAAGTGCGTGTGAAGGTAAAGCACCGTCTGGGATTCTTAGGACAGTAAGATTGAGAGTGCTATCAGAAGAAATTTTCAAAAAGAAACCAAATTCATCAGGTTGTTAAATCTCTCCTATTTGAAATCTAAGATCATATTATGTTCTTACAAATACTTAGAAAAAACTTGCGATTCAACTTCCATAATAATAAGGCTAGGAGCCGCTCTTTACCAAAAAATTTTCAAAGCCTTTAGAAACTATGCCAAAGTAATTAGAAAATTATTCGTAGAACCAAAAGTTTTCATTGAATTAGAAAAAGAAAAATAAACAATAATTTACCTAATAATAAAATAATTTGATAAAAAGGCAAAACAAAATAGAATTTTGGCACCGAAAACCAGAAAACGGTAATAATGCCAAAAGTCCTTTTGAACAAGTGCCTTACAAGGGCATTTTGGTGAGTGGCAGCAATTGGTGAGATCCAAAAAGGGGCAGGCATAAGGAGACTTGCTTCGACCCCATGATTCTGAACGCCAATGTGCTGTTCAATAATAACATGAAATAAATTGTAGGTAGCGTAAAGTCAAGAATAAACTTTATTTCAGCTGTCTAAGATTTTCCACGAAGCCATAATCTTCTTAGAGTAATGAAAATTCTATGTCGCCAAGCATTCTGAAGCCGGATACAACAAATTCTTATTTAAATAATAGTGTGGTCAAGGCAATTACTGACCATTATCATAATTTTTGTGATTTTATTTCACAAGCCGAGCATTTTTTAAAAATAGGGGAGATTGATGCTGCAGCGGTGTTCGGACAAATGGCAGCAGATTACGCCTTTCGAAACCATCCAGGATTCTTTGTAAGTCCACGTCTGGAGAACTTATTGACTCATATTGGACGAATGACGATGGAGCGCGGGGCCAAATTTTCAGATCATTTTCGAGCCAATAACTCGCCTAAACGAATCTTGCATATTCTGACACAAGCCTATGAGTTAGGCGGGCACACTCGGTTAGCATGGCGATGGATAGAACGCGACAAAGACCATATCCATTCTGTTTTGTTAACGAGGCAAGGTGAAAGAAAGGTCCCCAAGAATTTGATTAATGCCGTCAAGGCAAGCGGAGGACACATATATCGGATAGATAAACAATTCGGTGGGTTGATTTCTCGTGCGAAGACCTTGCGACGACTTGCGAATCAGAATGACATTGTTGTGTTGCATATTCATCCTTATGATGTAGTGCCAATCATTGGCCTTTCTTATAGAGAAAAGTATCCGGCAGTTTGTTATATGAATCATGCAGACCATTTATTTTGGTTGGGAGTAAGTATTAGCGATGTTATTGCTCATATTCGACAGTCCAGTTGGCAGCTTTCAATAAAACGTAGGAAAGTTGAGGCGAAGCGGTGCTTGATGCTTCCAATTCCTGTAAACAAAACAAATCGTCAACTAACGAGGGTGGTGGCTAAATTCCAATTGGGCATAGCAGAGGATGCAATTGTTCTTCTTTCGGTTGCTTCGGGTTATAAATATAATAAAATAGATGATAAAATTCATTTTATTAATGCCGTTAGGCCTATACTTGAGAAATGCGATAAAACAATTCTTCTTGTGGTTGGCCCGAGTGAAAGTGACCTCCATTTGGACATGAGTTTGAAAGTTTATAATAGGATTAAAGTATATGGCCCTCAAAAGGATATAGAGCTTTTTTACCAGGCTGCGGATATTTATTTGGATTCTTTCCCTTTTGCTTCTATTACCTCTCTCCTTGAAGCGGGAAGCTTTGGAGTTCCTATAGTTAGCTATTGTGTCCATCCTGAGCAGGCCGCAGTGCTGTGTGCCGATGATCCTGGACTGATAAAAAGCTTAGTCTGTACAAAAGACTTGGAGAGTTATCGTAACATTATTATTAAGCTGATTCAAGATGATAGCTTGAGGGATCGTTTAGGGAAACAAACGGAAAATGAGATCGTGGAAGTTCATGAAATATTATGGCCTCAATTTCTTAAGAGCCTATATGAAACTGTTTGGTTAATAGAACCACCAGGAAATGTTATAGATGATGTGGATGAAGTTCATGCGGACGAGATAGATACACGTTTGGTAACTTTACAAAAAGCAACTGGTAAGGCATGGAGTAAAGAAATGTCGGTATGGAATTATTATCGTTTGTTGCCTTTATGGTTACGTTATCAAATGCGTAATCAGAGGCATAGAAAGTTTCCTAGGTGGGTGCCGGATTGGTTAATTTCCGAAAGTCTTGGTAAGTGGTTAAAGAAGATTAGTTCAACAGTTTATTTTGGGCGGGTCGTTCCAATATGATTTTGGGGGCTACCCATGTAATTAGTAGTAGGTGTAAGGGTGGCAGCAATTTGCGTTGCCCATATTTTTGGGCAGAATTCATGAGGTTGTCTGTGTGAATGTAAAAGATAAAGAGATTATGTAAAAGAAGCTTCCAGGGCATTTTCCCGTTGCTATTGTTAGGATTCAAGTTGACATGGCCCCTGAGAGTAGGGATGTATTGGTAAAGGAGGGGAGAAAGACCCAGATTTTCTTGGGGGTTTTAAGCCAGGAAGTTTCGTTATAAGATTACAAGGCTGACAAAGTATGAAGGCAGATGGACATTTGAAAACCGGGAATGTATTTGCATTTACGTCTGACATAAATGAATTACACCAAGAATGTGGTTAAGCATGTAAAGGCTTAGTAAGGGGGAGATCTGAGTTAATATTTTCGATTGAGGCGTAGTTGATTAATATATTGAATGATTGATAAGTCCGGGCTTGGATTGAGATTGATGAGAAGCCGTTGATGAAATGTTGTTTAAGAATACACATCTGATGCATATTGCTCTTCTCTTATTTATTTTAATTTATATTCTAAAGTTTTGCACTTTTTAGATATTGTATAAAATAAGCTTTCCCCCTATAATAGGCTAATTAAATTAACAAATTTCAAAACAGCTTAAAAGGGACAACAGCCCATGAGATTTAAAAATGCAAAATCAGACCTACAATCTATATTATCTTTATTCTCTGATAATTTTTCAAGCCCCTCTTTCAAATTATTCTCCTCTTTTGTCACAGGATTCATCAGATTGGGAAAGGAGGCTCATACCTCCTCTATGGTTAAAACCCTCAGGTGCCGCTCTATCCAACGATCCATCACAAGCTTTAAAAGATTCCTGGCTAAAAACTCTTGGTCCCAAGAAGAAATCATACGAATCAAATTGGGACAATTCTTCCATAAATTGCATATCAAAGCTAACTCTATCCTCATTCTCCTTATCGATAATACCTTCGTCTGCCTTCTCTTCAGAGCAAAGCTCTACCATTCAAGGAGAGAAAGAAGATGTGACCTCTTTCATAAAAAATCATCCTGGCTAAGAAGATTATACAAAACCTTAATCTCCCTGTCCCCTGTAAACTCTATGTCCTTGTGGATAGCTGGTATTGGACAAAAGAGCTGGTTAAATTCTGCCGGAGGTTGGGCTATCACATGATCTCTCAGCTCAAATCTAACTCTATCCTCTGAATTGAGGGAAAAAGAACCAAGCCCGCTACCCTTATAAACCAGTATCCCTATCGGGAAATCTCCATTTCTCTCTATGGAAAGACCAGAAAACTCAGGCTTGCTAAGTTTATTGCTGAGATCAATGGTCTTGGCAAGGTTGCTGTGGTTGTAGTCAGAGAAAAAAGGAAGAAGCCTGTCTATCTTGTATCCACTAATCTTTATCTCTCTGCAATTGATGTACTCAAGTATTATGCCAAGCGTTGGAAGATTGAGCAGATGATCAAAGATCTCAAATAGCGACTTGGGTTTGGAGATTATCAGGCAAGAAGTCTTAAGGCTATCGAACGGCATGTGGCTTTAGTCCTTCTTAGCTATTTTGTTTTGATCCTTCTCAAGGTACTACAGTGGCTCAAAAATAAGAAACAGCCTCTGGATTTATCAATTCGTTGTTTAGCTTTCCAGCTTCGAAGATATATTTTAGTTGAAAGCATTAGTCTCACACTTAAGG
>Ga0123519_10006125_pt1 | contig 19007 bp, 18 predicted proteins | sample YelNatPaOPRAMG02_FD_87396 | JGI IMG/M metagenome (GOLD analysis project Ga0123519, IMG submission 87396) | Hot spring microbial communities from Yellowstone National Park - Yellowstone National Park OP-RAMG-02 (version 2) | ecosystem: Environmental > Aquatic > Thermal springs > Hot (42-90C) ... | reverse complement strand
AATGGGACTGGCATCAGAATGATCGTGCCCATTGGCCTTCGATTATAACTCGCCAACTGCCGTAACCCGTGCAACATGGAATCCTCGACTGTCTGAAATCCAACCCGCAGCAGCATTGACACACTACTCTGGTTGGTCATTGGAATCGGAGTGTTCATCGGTTTCAGCTTTTGGTTGGTCAGGCGTTTAATGGACTAGATTTTTTGAAACATCAACCGCCAAGGCATGCGATGGAGCTGAGTTGGCCGGTGAGCGACGACAAGGGAAAACGCCAAAATCTCAATTATTATCCAATTTCAGCTTAACGATAATGAATTTAAAAAGGTGATTGATGCTGTTCGCTGCTCCAGCTAATCTCACGTATAAATGCACAAGGTATGTGCTTTGTTGCGCACGTTGTTTCAGCATTTTTTGACAGGCAGTATAAGAAATGTATTAATCATAACCAAAATGGATAGCCACCTAATCAGACAGAAGGCTTTGCAGTTTCTTTCAGGGCCAATACAAATTGATCTCCGTGCAGAACTGGAGGTGATGAAGGAAAGGGCTGCCGCTCAAAGAAAGAAAGAAGATTTGCTGTGGAGGGAGCTATGTGGTTTAACCGCAACGCATGGTTCAGTTGTGCACGCAGAGGAGTTCATGGCCATGTATGACGAGAGGCTTGCGTTCCATAGACTCCCTGCCAATAAAGAAGAGCGAACTCGTGTAATTTTTAATGCCTTGAAAGATGCCAAGGTTCCAAGGTTTAGGGAAGAGAAGTCCGAAAACTTGTCTTCAAATTACGATCGAGTTAAGGGCATGGGCGGGCCGGAGGAGGCAACAAAGGTCATGCTTTCCCTAAAAGGTAAAAAGCAGAAGATAAAATGGATTCGACAGTTTGATGGCGTTGGCGAGAAGTATTCACGAGACATCTGGATGGATATTTATGATCCTGACTTTCATGACTCAATTGCTCTTGATACCAGGGTAAAGAACTTCGCGAAGCTTATTGGCCTCAATGCAACGCGATCAGTGGACTTGGAGAAACAGTTGCTGGACTTCGCAAGAGAATGCAATCTCAGTGGTTGGGAGCTTGATCGGCTAATCTTCAATTTTGGCGAATTGATTCTGCAAAAGCTTAAGTACCAGGATGCGGTACTTAATAACCAATCATTGAATGCTTCACGTCCATGACAGGTTGTCGTACGAATGGATGTTTGGCGGTGACAGCGATGCTGGGGTTTGCCGTCATCCATCGGTTCCGCAACGAGCTTGAGCAATGGATGACCGGCGTTGGGATTGCGGCGGTGATTATCGTGGGGGCTTGTGCCGGACATCCGGTATCGCACTATGAAAGCACTGTGCAAAAGGCGTCTGCCGGACAAACGATCCGCAAGCGGATTGGGCGCTGGCACCCTGAGCTTTTGCCTGAGAAAACCGAGCACCCTTGCCAGTTTCCCGTTGAGTTGGTTGAACGTCTGGTTCTTTCCATGACGAAGAGGGACGATTGGGTTTTAGACCCGTTCCTTGGGTCAGGAACCTCGATTATTGCGGCTGTGCGACATGGTCTGCGATGAGCCGGAGCGGAGGTAGTTCCCAAGTATGTGAAGCTCGCGTGAGAGCGGATCGAAGCCGAATTTGCGGGAACCCTCAGGACGCGCCCGATGGACAGGCCGAGCTACGACCCGATCAAAGCTGGAAACAGCCTGACAATTGCTCCGTGGACTAGCAAACGCGAAACTGCCCAAATGGCACTGCTTGAGACACCTCCAGGCTCAAAAAGCACGCCGTCAAATGAAAATTGCTGAGACGTATTCCCATCTCAACGGCATCGAGTTCCTGATAGTCCATAAGCCAACGCTTTGGGAGGAGATTCAGGAAGTCATTGCGGCGGTGGATGCTGCAAAGCGCAAGACCAAGGTGTCGAAAGAGAAGACAATGAAGGGCAAACTTCTTTACAGCCCAATCGCCATGAACACGGCGTTCAAGCGTCTTCTCCGTCGCAAGTCATGGGAGGAAAGTCGTGTAAATTATTGGGTTACGCGAAGCGAGAAGCTGATTCGCAAAACGCTGACGCTGCCCGCTGAGGAACAGGAGAAGGAGATTGAGGCAGCAGGCGAGAAACCCATCTTCAGTTACAACCAGACGGATTTCGTCAAGGACCGCGTCGCGCTTGAGGTTCAGTTCGGCAGGTATGCTTTCGTGGCATACGACCTGTTCGTCAAGCACCTCGCCTTCTAAGTCGGCGACCGCATTGACGTTGGCGTGGAAATTTTGCCCATGAAGTCCCTCCAAAGCCAGATGAGTTCTGGCGTGGGCTGCTACGAAGCCGAACTTTACAATATTGTCCGTCACGGGCGAGGTGTGCCAGCCGTCCCGTTGATCCTCATCGGGATCGAACCCTGAGCGCACAAAGGAGCGAACCAGAGAGTGCGGGTTTCATCGCTTTGGAGCAAAGCTAACACTCGTCTTTAGCAGTGCATTGGATTGCATGGGCGGCAGCGATTTCGGTTCAGGATGAAGGCGCTCCGCTGGCGTCGGGAAGCTCTTCTGCGAGTTGGCGGCCGAGGAGGCGGAGGCGGCGGGCTTGGGTGGCGACGGCAGGGTGACGGTCGGCCAGTTGGGTGAAGAGTGTTTCTTCCAGTATCTCAATTTCCAAGCCTTCGAGATGGGCGTGGGCGTGGGCTTCGATGAGCGGTTGCGGATAGCCGCGGATAGGGAAACTGGCGCGGGCGGATTTGTGCAGCAAGGTCATCACTTCCGGCACGCGTTCGATCTGCCACGCCGCCACGTCCACCGGTAACAACGGCACAGTTTCGCCCCGGTCAAGTCTGGCGATGTGGAGTTGGCCCATGGCGCGGCTGCCAATCCAACGATATTGGGTCGGTGCAACTTCGCGCTCCAATTCTGGCGGCACGGGTAAATAGGCTGGTTTGCCACTGGCAAAGCTTTCAGCAAGGCCGATTGCGACAGAGAGGTAGCTGATGACGCGTGAGCGTTTGGCTACGCCAACCAGCAGGTGGCCGTGTTTTTGGGTGAACGCGGTGAACCGGTCGCGTAATCGTTGAAACACGGCATCCGGCAACAACACGCTGCGCAACAGGCCGTCGCGCACGAGGAGTTTGGGCGGGGAAAGGCTGGCCAGTTTTAGCAAAGCGGCCCATTCCATCAGTTCACGCATCATTTCGAGCAGATGGCTGCGCTGAAAATCGGAGGACGGGAGAAGCACGTCCCAGTCCACGCCGAGCCAGTCGAGAAACTTTTGCAGGCGTGGTTCGGCCTTGAAAAAGAAGCGGAAAATCTCCGAAGGCTCCAGCGATAGCGGAATAAAGTCCTCGAAGTAAATGGTGCCTTGTGAGTCGGCGACGCGGATGATTTGGACGCGAATTGGTTCAAGGCTGAGCCGGCATTCGCCGCCGTCGGTGGCCACGGTGGCTACGATCAATGGCGCGGGGTGCGCATCGGTTGGCTGCTGAATGGTGGTGGTGGAAAGTTTGGCAAGCCTTTGTTGTGTCTTGTCCAGTTGCGGCCATTCATGGTTTAGGGCCAGTTGTAGGCTGCGCCGCAACCGCTCCAATCGCCTGGAATCAATGTTCATGGCGCGCAACTTTAGCAAGGCCCGCCTGAATTTGCCAGCGTGCCATCCGCGCGGTGTACAATGTGTTTTGTGTTTATTTGATTTGCAGTTTGCAGCATAATTACGGCCGTAAATGAAACAGTTTGCGACCATTACGGTGATAGGGCGCGACCGGACGGGGGTGGTTGCGCGCGTGACGAGTTTTCTGTTTGGTAAAAAGGCCAACATCGAGGCGTTGGAGGAGCAGGTAACACGCGGCCAGTTCAGCATGACGCTGCAGGCTTCCTGGAAAAAGGGGCAGTTGGACGAGGCGGGTGTAAAATCGGGACTGGAAGAGCTGGGCAGGGAGCTGGGGATGGAAGTTGGCTTCAAGATGTTCGATCCTCGACGGCGGCAGCGGATGGCGATTTTTGTGACAAAAGAGCCGCATTGCCTTGAGACTTTGTTAAAGGAATGGAAGGCGGGGCGGCTTAAGACCGATCCGGTGCTGGTGCTGGGCAACCGACCGGACCTCGAGCTGGTGGCGCGGCGGTTTCGGATTCCATTTTTCCACGTGCCCTGGGTTGAGCGGGCTGAGGCGGAGCAAAAGGCGCTGAAAATCCTTGAAGAACATCAGGTTGACTTTGTGGTGCTTGCGCGGTTCATGAAGATACTGTCGCCGACATTTGTGTGGCACTACAAAAACAAGATAATCAACATTCATCCATCGTTGCTGCCGTCGTTTCCGGGTGCACAGGCCTACCGGCAGGCTTATGAGGCCGGTGTGAAAGTCGTGGGATGCACGGCGCACTTTGTAACGATGCACCTGGACGAAGGCCCCATCATAGCGCAGGATTGCTTCAAGGTGCGGCCCGGGATGAGTCTTGCCGAGATAACTGCAAGCGGCCGGGAACTTGAGGCACGTGTGCTGCTCAAGGCGGTTAAACTGTTTCTGGCCAGGAGGCTGGATGTTTATTGGGGGATTTGCCACGAAGTATGATTTTGCCGGGAGCTAATATCAGCCGGAGTTTTTGCAGGCTGTTGTGGCTGGCGCTGATAACGCAGGCGGCAATTTGCGGGCCGGCAGGAGCGGCAGAGACGGCGCCCGCGGCTCAACAGGAAGGTGGCGCGTCCGAAGCCGATGAGCGGGTGGAGCGGAAGTTTCAGAAGCTGATGGAATTTGACGATGCCGTCCAGGCCGAGATAGAGGAGTGGATACAAATAACACTTACGAACCGGATAGGCGATGCTACAATTCAGCAGGGCATTTTGCGTTCGCGGATTCAAGACCGGCTTGAGCCGGTGCGCAAAGCTTATGAAAAGTTCATTGCCGATTATCCAAACCATGCCAGGGCACGGCTTGCGTTTGCGGGTTTTTTGAGGGATATCGGACGCGACCAGGAGGCGCTTGCGCAGATGGAGAAGGCGCGCGAGCTGGCGCCGAATTTGCCTGCAGTTTGGAATAACTTGGGGAACTACTACGGGCACAACGGGCCTGCGACAAATGCCTTTGCATGCTATGAGAAGGCCATCGAATTGAACCCCAAAGAGGGGTTGTACTATGGGAATTTGGCGCGGACCATCCACCTGTTTCGGGCGTCTGCAGGTGCGTATTACCGGCTTTCGGAAGCAGAGGTGATTGCAAAGGCGCAGGGGCTTTACCGCAAATCGCTGGAGCTTGATCCGGGCAATTTCATAACTGCGACCGAGCTTGCCCAGACCTATTACGCTTTGAAGCCGCCGCCACCGCGACCCGATGCGCCGGAGCCGCCGCCATCGCAGCAACTGGCGGATTCGGCATTGGCGGCCTGGGAAGCGGCCCTGAAGCTGGCGCGGGATGATGTTGAGCGTGAGGGGGTATTGATACACATTGCAAGGTGGCAGGTGGAATCAGGCCGGCTCGATGCGGCGCGGCAGACCCTTGCCAAAATCAAGGACAGCCTGCATCAGGCTGCAAAGGCAGAATTGGAAAAGGCGGTACAACAGGCGGAAGCTGGAAAGGCTAAAAAGGAGGTTCAGAAGGCCCCGTAAGCAGGCAAAAGTCTTTTCTGGCTGAACGAAAAGAGATGTGGCATAATCTAAGGAAGATAAAAGGTCGCGGGCATCGCGGCTGCTAAAAGCATGAAGAGATTACTGATCATATCGCTGGCGGGTTTGTTGCTGCTTGGGACAAGCCGCGGTGCGGACGATTTGGCGGTGCTGTCAAAACTGGATGTCAAGCATACGCCGCGGGAGCCGGGGCCTGATGACAGGCGGATAGCCATGGTGGTTTCCAAGTTGCTGGAGCGCAACCATTACCTGCAGCATCCGCTGGATGAACAATTTTCCAGCCTGTTTTTTGACAAGTACCTCGATGCCCTGGACCCGCAGCATATGCTTTTCCTGCAATCGGATGTCGAGGAATTCGAGAAATTCCGGACAGAACTTGGGAGGCTTACGACACGGCTCGGTGATACACAGCCAGCGGAAATCATTTTCGCCCGTTTTTTGGACCGTTTTGCACAGCAGGTGATGTTTGTGACCAACGCGTTGCACGCCGAAAAGTTCACTTTTGATTCGGATGACCGTTATCTCGTCAACAGGAAGGACAAGCCCAGGCCAAAAGATTTGGATGAGGCAAAAAAACTTTGGTGGGAGCGGCTGCGCTTCGAGTACTTGCAGGAGAAGTTGAACAAGAAGAAACACGATGCCATTGTCAGCCTCATCCTCCGGCGGTATGCACGCCAGATGCGGATGCTGCTTGAGTTCGATACCGACGAGGTGTTGCAGGTGTACCTGAGCGCGCTGGCTCATGTTTATGACCCACATTCTGAATACATGGGCAAGCCGAGCTACGAAAACTTCAACATCAACATGAAGCTCTCCTTGTTTGGGATAGGCGCGCTGCTTCGCTCGGAGGATGGTTACTGCAAGATCGTGTCTCTGACCCCCGGTGGGCCTGCCGAGAAGAGCAAAAAACTCAAGCCAAACGACCGGATAGTCGGGGTAGCGCAGGGTTCCGAGGATTTTGTGGATGTGATTGACATGAAGCTCAACAAAGTCGTTGAGATGATTCGCGGTCCAAAAGGGACGGAGGTGCGGTTGCAAGTAATTCCGGCAGATGCCTCCGATGAGAGCGTGCGCAAGGTAGTCTCGCTGATTCGGGCCGAAATACCGCTGGAGGATTCGGAGGCAAAGGCCAAGATTATCGAGTTGCCGCCTGAGGACGGCAAGCCGGCGCAGAGGATTGGGATAATTGATTTGCCCAGCTTTTACGCAGACATGGGGAACCGCTCTGCAGATCACAAAAGCACCACGACAGACGTGCGCAAGCTGCTTCGCAAACTGCAGGAGGAGAAAATAAGCGGGTTGATCCTCGATTTGCGCCGCAACGGGGGCGGCTCGCTGGAGGAGGCCATAAAACTGACCGGCTTGTTCATTCCCAAAGGCCCGGTTGTACAGGTAAAGGATTTTGACGGGCGCGTGACCGTGGATTCCGACACTGATGAAGATGTGGCGTACAACGGCCCGCTGGTTGTTTTGGTGAGCCGGTTTAGCGCATCGGCCTCCGAGATTCTTGCGGCGGCGCTGCAGGACTACGGGCGGGCGCTTTTGGTTGGTGACATCTCGACACACGGCAAGGGCACTGTTCAGACAGTGCAGGAGATTAACCGGTTTTTGCGCACCACAAACAACCTGGGCGCCCTGAAGTTTACCATCAGAAAGTTCTACCGTATCAACGGCTCATCCACGCAGCTCAAGGGTGTAACTCCGGACATTGTGCTGCCATCGTTCAACAATTTCGGCGAAATTGGGGAGGCAGCCCTGCCGCGGGCGTTGCCCTGGGATACCATCCAGAGCGCCGAGTATGAGCCGATGAACTTGATTTCAACGCATCTGGCGGAATTGCGCAAACGCTCCGAGGCGCGGCAGTCCACCGACAAAGATTTGGTATGGTTGCGGGGTGAGATCGAAAGGCATCGCAAAAAAGTGGACGACAAAACCGTTTCCCTCAACGAACAGCAGCGTCTGAACGAAAAAAAGGAGGCGGATGCGCGGGCCGAGGCGCGGAAAAATGAACTTAAACGCCGGGGTGAGCCGCCTTACAAGACGTATGAAATAACCCTGAAACTGGCAGACCAGCCCGGCTTGCCGCCGCCTTTGAGCCGCACCAATACTGTGGCATCAAAGGATGAAAAACCCGCAAAATCCGCCGAGGAGGCAGATGAAGACGAGACAAAGGATGAACAGACGCCGGCGGTGGACATTACTTTGGAGGAAACAAAGAGGATTTTAATGGATTTGGTTGAACTAACGGCCCGGACAAAGGCAGTGGCCCAAAAGCCGTAAGATAGGTGGGCTGCCGCCATGGCCGGGGTGTCAAAATTTTCGTAAAAAAAGTCTTTTTCCTGTTTGACATATTTGACTTGAAGGCATAAAAGAGAACAAGAGCTAGGTAATTAACGGCAAAACTCGGAATTGCGAATGAGTAAAAAGGTTATGAAAACGATTCTTGCCCTGGCAGGTGTTGCTGTAATTGGGACGGTTGGATTACAGGCGGCCGAAGCGCTACCGGTGCTGACGCCGGCGGAAGCGGCAAAGCCGTACAGCGTTTCGTTGTCGGTGCGCGGCTTTTACGATGATAATATCGCCACGCGTTCAAGCCCGTTGCGACAGGATGCGTGGGGGACGGAAATCAGCCCTTCGGCCAAATTGCGTTTGCGCAGCGATGTAACCGAGGTGAGCGCCGCTTACAGGTACGCCTTGCGGTATTATGACGGTCGCAAACCGCACAGCGCTGATCACATGCATATCTTTGATGCCGCCCTCAACCACGCCTTTTCCGAGCGGTATCGCTTTACACTGACCGATAATTTTGCTGCTGCGCAGGAAGCGCCGATTATCAATGCGCCGGGCACGCTGGCGGCTGTGCCGTTGCGGATCAATGGAAACAACCTGCGTAATGTTGTGGACGCCAACTTTGACGCCTTTCTGACCGAGAAATTCGGAGTTGGCCTTGGATACCGCAATACGTGGTATGACTATGAGGAAAAGGGTGCCTTTGCGACATTGGGCCGCAGCAGCTACAGCGCGCTGCTTGACCGGCTTGAGCACCTGGGCACCATCAACTTGAAGTACAAAGTTTCTGAACCGACAATTGCGTTGCTGGGCTATCAATTTGGCGCAATCCACTTCACCAGCGGCGATGTGCTCCTGCCCGCACCGATCAACGCAATGCCGAATTCGCGCGATTCATATTCGCATTACTACTTTGTTGGTTTGGACCATACATTCAACCCATACCTGTCGGCCAATTTCCGTGGCGGCGCTCAGACGGTGGATTATCACCGGCTGCCGGGTGCGAAGCTCCGGACAAATCCATACTTTGACGTTGCGCTTAAATGGCGTTACCTCGAAGGCAGCTCGGCCCTCATTGGCGTGAAGCATGCGCGCAACCAGACGGATGTGGTTGCGCCGGATGCGACCGGCTCTTACACGCTGGATTCCGAGAGTACAATGGTTTACGCAGCGATAAACCATGCTTTTATACAGGAAAAGTTTTTCGGCAGCGTGCAGATTTCCTACCAGAATTCTGAGTTCCGCGGTGGTATTGCCAACAAGCAAAATGAAAACTTTGTGGTGCTGGGATTGAATCTGACATATAACATCAACAAATACCTTGCCGCCGAGCTGGGTTACAACTTTGACTTGTTAAGCTCGGACCTCGACCGGCTGGTTGGCTACCGCAGCTACCACAGGAATGTTGGTTATATGGGTTTGCGGGCCACCTATTGATGGGATAAATTTTTGGCTGGGGAGGCTAGGACCGGGAAACTAGCCTCCTTTTTTTTCCATGGATGCTGAGAAGACAACTTTTGGAGCGCAGACCGCCGGCCAGGCGTCGGATTCGCAGCTACATTTCCTTGACTACTGGCGCATCATAAGGGTGCGCAAAGCCGTGATTCTGACGGTTTTCATGCTCGTCGTGCTGACTGCGACGCTGGTCACGATGTTTTTGCCGGAGGTGTATCAAAGCACGGCGCGCATCGAGGTGTCGAAAGATGTCCCGGATGTGGAGCCTCTGATGGGCCATAGCTACGTTCAAAATTTCGATCCATACTGGATGGAGACACAGTTCCAGTTGATAAAATCGTCGGCAGTGCTCAACCGTGTCATCACCAAACTTGGGTTGCAGGAGCGTTTCGCCCGTCAGGACAAGATGGATACCCCATACCGGATGGATATCGCCTTTTTGAAGCTCTCCCGCATGTTGCGGCTTAACCAGTACCGCAACACCAGTATCATCGAAATAAACGTTTTCAGCCATGACCCGCAGGAGGCGGCGGACATTGCAAATGAAATTGCCAATGCCTACAAGGAGTACCGGCTGGAAGACCGCGAGGAATCGGCCAAAAAGGGCCTTAAAGTGCTTGAAGAACAACTGGCCATCCGGGAGCGTGAATTTACAAATGCACAGGCGGAGGTTGACAAGCTGAGGAAGGACTTGGAATTGAACCTGATTGACCCGTTCAGCGGCCACCCAATCGGCAGCATGGAGTCCGAAACCATCCGCCGCCTCGATGCGCTGGCTGTCGAGGCCCAGGGCGAGTACAACAAACTGAATGAATTGCTCAATTATTTGAAGAAACTCAGCCGTCCGGAATTAAAGAAAGCTGTCCTGCAGGCAAATCCGGACCCTGCATTAAGCGATTTGCTGAACAAACTGGCGGAGACCGAGCAAAAACGGGCGCTCAATGAGGCCGATTATGCCAAAGACCACCCTGTGATGGTGGCACTGGATAAACTGCTTGAGACGCTTGAAAGACAGGTCAACGACAGGCTTGAAGGCATAATAATGGGTTTGGAGGCAAAGGTTGCCTCCTTGAAAGCCAACGCAGAGGTGCTCAAGCAAACCGTGGAGGCTGCAAAGGAACGTGAGCGCGTTGCCGCCGAGAAGATGCGGCCGTATCTTCTGGCCAGGGAAAACTTGGAGCACAAGCGCCAGCTTTGGAATGCGTTGACCTTGAAAGCAGCGTCTGCCGCCATAGACAAGCAGATCGGGGTGACCACGGTAAAGGTGGTGGACAAGGCCGAGCCTGGAATAAAGCCGGTGCGGCCGCGCACCACGTTGAACATCGCGCTGGGGGTGGTGCTGGGACTGGCTTTGGGAATCGGGCTTGCCTTTTTCATTGAGTACCTCGACACAAGCGTCAAGACGATTGACGATGTTGAACGCGCCTTGCAGGCGCCGGTGCTTGGTGTCATTCCGCAGAATGTTGGCAATCTGCTGGATGAAGGACCGGAAAGCCCGCATGCAGAGGCTTACCGTGTCTTGCGGACAAACTTTCTATTCTCCAGAAAGAAGCAGGACGGCAACACAATTACAATTGTCAGCGGCGGCGCCGGCGAGGGAAAATCCACAACGCTATTCAACCTGGCGGTTACTTTCGCCCAAAACGGCTCGCGGGTGTTGATGGTTGACTCGGACTTGCGCCGGCCAAGCCTGCACAAGATGCTGCGTGTATCCAATGCAATCGGCCTGACAGATTATTTGCTCAAACAAAACACGCTGGCAGAGGTGATTCAGACAACGCCCCATCCAAACTTGGACTTCCTGCCCAGCGGCAAGCTGGCCAGCAGTGCCTTGGGGATATTAAGTTCGCAGGCGATGCGCGAGCTAATTGATGAACTGAAACGGCGATATGACTATGTCTTTTTTGACTCCCCGCCCATCATGGGTGTGAGCGACGCCTCTGTGCTGGCCCGCGCGGTGGATTACGCGTTGCAGGTTGTCCAATACCGGCGCTATCCGCAGCCGATGACGTTGCGCGCCAAGCAGATGATTGAGAAGGTCGGCGGCAACCTTGCCGGCATCGTCCTCAACAACATCAACATGTCCCAGGATTCCTACTACTATTATTACAGCGGTTATTTCGAGGAGTCGCACTACGGCAAGTCCGGTTCAGATTCCACCAAACCAAAGGCTGCCGGCTCCAAGAAAGGTGAGCCTGCGGTTGAGGTGGAGATTAAACAAAAATACTGAACCGCTGTCTAAAGAGGCGACGGCAGGGATTATGATGCGGGGCGTTTCAATGAAAGAATGGCTTGTGTTGCCGGCATTATTGGCGGCTGCCATGCTGACATGCGCAGCAGAGACGGCCACCAATGCCGTTTCAACCAATGTCCCTCCGCAAAACCCTGATTTGCTGCAAAAAGGCGACACCATCAAAATCACGCTGAGCGGGCCGCGCGATTTGGAAGGCCAGCAGCCAATCCAGCAGACCATCAAGGAAGATGGCACCATCACCCTGGAGTTGATTGGCTCCATTGTGGCGGCAGGCAAGAAAAAGGGGGATTTGGAGAAGGAAATTCATTCCAAGTACGTTCCCAAGTACTACAAGCATCTGACCGTGGTTGTCACTCCGGACAGCCGGTTTTATTTCGTGGACGGCTACGTCAAGAATCCAAGCCGGCAAGTTTACCTTGGCGAAACCACCGTGCTTAAAGCAATCGCATCGGCCGGCGGTTTCACCGATTACGCAAAAAAAAGCAAGGTCAAGGTCACCCGTGCCAGCGGCGAGACGTTCATCATTGATTGCGACAAGGCACTTAAGAATCCGCAGTTGGACAAGCCAATTTATCCCGGCGACAAGATTTATGTGCCGATGCGTGTCTTTTAATGGTTCAACTTGAAATCCTAACCGGAAAGAGGGCGGGCGAAAAAATTGAGGCCCGCCATTTTCCTTTTATCGTGGGGCGTGAGCCTGGACTGGACTTGACGCTGGAAGAACCCGGCGTTTGGGGGAGGCATCTGGAGCTGCGGCTTGCGCCGCAACATGGTATTGTTTTGACGGTTTTATCAGAGGCGCTGGTATCGGTCAACGCCCAGCCTGTGCGCGAGCACCGGCTGCGCAATGGCGATACCATCGAAATCGGGGCGTTGAAAATCCGGTTTTGGCTGGCTGAGACACGCCCGCGCTCGTTTCGTCTGCGGGAGCGGCTGATTTGGATTGGCCTTGCCGCAGTTTTTTTGCTTCAGATCGCAATTATCTACTGGCTGGGCAACTGAGGTGTTTAATCTCCTGAAACCACGGCTGTGAACATTGCCGTCTGGTTTGCAGCAGCGTCAGGCTTTGTTGTTTTGGACTCCAGCCGGATGCGGGTGGTGATGTAGAAGGATATGTGGGCGCTCAAGGCCGTGCTTGAGCATGAATGGTTCATCTGAGAAAATTTCCACCGTAGGGCCTTCGGCTGCGATTTGGCCGGCATCCAGAACAATCACACGCGGGCAAAGCTCGACGACCAATTCGAGATCGTGTGTTGAAATGATCTGCGTGATGGGCAGTGATTTCAGCAGCGCCTTCAACTCCCGGCGTCCGCGAGGGTCCAAATCGCTCGTTGGCTCGTCCAGGGCAAGCAGCCGCGGCTTGCATGCCAGCAAACCTGCCAGGCATACCCGGCGTTTTTCGCCCTGGCTGAGATGATGGGGAAGCCTGTTTTCAAGGTTGCACGCCCCGGCTTGCGCAAGCGCACTTTTAACGCGCTGCCGTACTTCAACTTTTGAAAGGCCTGCTTGTTGCGGCCCAAATGCAACATCCTCAGCCACGGTCGGGCAAAACAACTGGTCATCAGGGTCCTGGAACATCAATCCTACTTCGGCCCGAATTCGTTCAAGGTTTGCTTGAATCAGAGGGATGCCAAAAACGGTTACGGCAGGCTCTTTGGGGAGAATTTCGGGCAAAAGGCCGTTCAAGTGCCATAGAAGCGTGGATTTTCCTGCTCCATTTGGGCCAACCAGGCCCACGCGCTCGCCCTCGGCAACGGTGAAGCTCAAGCCTCGCAGCGCTTCGACGCCGTCGGGATAACTAAATCGCAAATTATGTACTTCCAGGGCATTCATGATTTCCAACCGCGCGCGCACATTGCGGCGTATATGTGGCCGGCGCGCTCGGAGGCGCGGACAAACAACCGGGCTATGATGCCAGCCTGCCCGCGCCATGAATCAGCATGCCGGCGTCCCATTGCCCGGCTTTGGCGGGCGCGCCGCAGCCGGTGCATCTCTTCATGCAATACGAACAAGTACCTGTATGTCAGTGCGAGTGTTGTAACCAGAAGGCCCGGCAGATGCCGCCGGCGCATCACATCCAAAATCTGTGAAAAAGGCGTGGTTGCTCCCAGCAGCAGCACGCAGGAAAGGCAGAGAGTGCTTTTGGCCAGCAAGCTCAAAAAGATTTCAAGACCCCCCTGCTGAAACAGCGACATTGCAGCCACGCCAGCCGCAAATGGCTCCAGCAAAATCAGCCGGCGAACCAATTTCCATGACGCAGCACGTCCCCAAATCATCGCCAACAACAGTATGCATCCCGCAAGCCCGTAATCCAGCCAATCGCGGCGTGGAAGCGCAACAACCACAATTGTAAATAGAAGCGCGCCCGCCAGTTTCAGACCTGGCGGCAGCCGCCGGATTTCTCGCGACCCGGCAGATGCCATTTCAATTGTCATTGGCGGATTTGCGCTCGTCTTGCTCGGTTACAGCCGGCGGCACAGTCGTTTTGGAGTCGTTTGAGGCCGGCGCAAGCCAACGCGCTGTTACCCACGCGATCAAAAACGCAGCCAGCGCGCCTGCCATGCCGGTGATGGCCGTGCCCCAGCCATTCGTCGCCACGCCGGGCCATTGGTAGTCGGGCATTGGCGAATGAAATATGGGTTTGTCCGCGGCGGCTCTGGCAAAGCCAAGCCTTTCAGCGGCCCATTCCAAACCATCCGGCCAGCTACATGCAAACGGCGCGACAAATGCAGCAAGGCCCAAAGACAGCAGCAGGCCGAATCCGATGGTTTGCAACACGCTTGTGGATGTTTCAATTGGTTGTGCGGTTTCAGTTGGAGCAAACAGCTCAGGGCGTGTCCGGGCAATTCCAGCCAGCACAAGGGCGGTGATCAGGCCCTCGCCCAGCCCGATGGCTATATGTACCAAAGCCAGCACCGGAAGCGCCGTGCCCCAGGCAACCGTGCCGGACAAAGCAAGCTGCCCGGCACAGCACACCGCCGCGCAAACCGTGGAGGCCCATGCCGCAAACGACGCTGCCATCAGCCGCCCGCGCAGACTGTTCCCACATACCCTTCGAAGCAGCCGGTACAATGCGTAACCGCTCCAGGGTGCCACGAGCGCCATGTTGAACAGATTTGCGCCAAGGGCTGTCAGGCCGCCGTCCGCAAATAAAAGGCATTGAAGGATCAACACCGCGCTCATAACAAGCACCGCAGCCGATGGTCCGAGCAATATCGCCGACAGCGTCGCGCCAACAAGATGCCCGGATGCTCCTGCCAGCACCGGGAAATTCAGCATCTGCGCCGCAAACACAAACGCCGCTCCCAACCCGATGAGTGGAATCCTTGCCGGTGGAACCTGCCGGCGGACTTCGCGCAATGAAAGGCCCAAACCGGCGGCGGCAAGGGCCGCGCCGGCAACGGCGGTCTTTACATCGAGAAATCCGTCCGGAATGTGCATAAATCACCCGGTTGAGTGGAAATATTGCGTTGGGAACAGGTATTACGCAACATAATAATAATGTTACCGAAAACTTCGGTTGCATTCATCTCCATGTTTTTGGCTGGCTTCCGGCAAAAATTTGTCCTTAAGGTTGCTTCAGATTGAATCGCAACTCAAAGGAGGCGCAGCGGTTGGTTCGGACGTGGTCGAAGTGCATCATGGCGGCCATGGCGCTGGCAATGGCGTGCTCGTGTTCGACGCCTGCAAAGGTGGCGACTGCCTCCGGTAAAGTGGCCGCAAAAACAGTGCAAACAGGAGGGAAGGTCGCCTTGCGTGGCGGTCAGGCCGCAACACAGGTCGCAGGCAAGACGGCTGTGGCAGGCGTGAAAACAGGTGGTGCGGTGGCCAAAGCCGGTGTCACAGGCGCGGCATCGCTCGCCAAAGTCCCGCTGGTAACGCTCAAGGATACCGCTACGGGCGTCGTCAGGCAGGTGCCGTGGAAGGAGGGGATGAAACTGTATGCCGCAACGGAGATGGCGAAGTTCGACGCTGCCAGAAAGGCATTTGTTATTTTGCGCGACGGCGGAGCGTTGCGCATTCAATCTGACTGGCGCCGGATTAAACGCGGCGAGCCAGAACCTGTATTGGCGCCTGGGGATGTGGTGGAATTTAGTGCCATGCGTGGGGGATTGTAAGACGAAGGCGACCTGGCGATTGCAAGGACTTTGGGCAGCGTGACTGGGGAGAGCGGCCTGTGAGATGGTTGAAGTTTAAGCCGTCAAAGTCTGCGTTGCGGCGCCATGGCCGCTGACGAGGTATAGCACCGCCATGCGCACTGCAAGGCCGTTGTTGACCTGATCAAGGATTACCGAGCGTTCGCAGTCGGCCAGTTCGCTTGCTATTTCAACGCCGCGATTGATTGGCCCCGGATGCATTATCAGCACGTCGGGCTTTGTGAGGCGGAAACGGGCCGGCGTCAGTCCGAACAAGTTGGCGTACTCGGCTGTGCCCGGGAACATGGTCTTGCGCTGGCGCTCGTGCTGGATGCGCAACAGGTTGATGACATCTGCAGAGCGGATGGCTTCCTCGATGTTGTGCGTGATGTAACAGCCCATCCTTGCAAACTCGCGCGGCACCAGCGTTGTCGGGCCGCACAAAGTAACATGCGCCCCGAGCTTGGTCAGCGTCCATATATTTGAGCGCGCCACGCGGCTGTAAAGAATGTCGCCCAGAATCGTCACATTAAGTCCCTCGATGCGTCCCTTGTTTTCGCGGATGGTAAGGGCGTCCAGTAGCGCCTGTGTGGGGTGCTCGTGGGCGCCGTCGCCGGCGTTGACCACGCTGGCCTCAAGCACGCGGGCGATGAAATGCGGCGCGCCTGCAGCGCTGTGCCGGATTACCACGATGTCGGTGTTTAACGCCTCGAGATTTCGCACCGTGTCCTTGAGTGTCTCGCCTTTTTTCAGGGAGGACGCCTCGGCCGTGAAATTGATTACATCGGCGCTCATGCGTTTGGCGGAAAGCTCGAAGCTGGTGCGCGTGCGGGTGGACGGCTCGATGAAGAGGTTGACAACCGTTTTGCCCCGCAGCGCCGGCACCTTTTTGATCATCCGCCGGCCGACGTCCTTCAGTGATTCAGCGGTGTCCAGCACCAGTCGAATTTCCTCCGGAGAGAGGCTTTCGATGTCCAGCAAATCCTTCCGCTTCCACTGGACTGGCGCGGGCTGAATGGGTGCATGGGAGGTTGATTCGTTCATGAGCTTGCCTTTTCCCGGTTTTTGAAAAGCAGGACTTCATCGGCACCGCCGTCTTCAACAAGGCGCATCTCAACATGGTCTTCAGGCTGGGTGCGCACAGTTTTGCCGACAAAATCCGGCTGAATGGGCAGTTCGCGGTGGCCGCGGTCAACAAGCACGGCCAGTTCCACCTTGCGCGGACGCCCCAAATCTGTCAGCGCTCCAAGCGCCGCCCGGATGGTGCGCCCGCTGAAAAGCACATCGTCAACCAGCACCACCGTCTTGCCGGTGACATCAAACGGGATCGAAGTTGGATAAACCGGCGGCATTAACTTGTCGTGAAGGTCATCCCGGTGCATCGCAATGTCCAATGTTCCAACCTGCACATTGCGGCCTGATTTTTCGCCCAACAGTTTTGCAAGCCGCTGGGCCAGGAAAACGCCGGTGCGCTGAATGCCGACAAGCACGAAATCCTCTTTTTTGGCGGCGGTGACCATGGCGCGAGCCATCCGGCCAAGCGCCGCTTTGATTGCCTTTGCGTCCAGGATTACTTTTGGTTTTGGCATAAAAAACGCGCGCCGCTAATGCACTGGCCGGCCCGGACGCGCCTGTTTGTTTGGTGTCATTTTTTCCTCGTGCCTTTTTGCCGCGGTTTTGCCAGCGCCGATGCGCCGCAACATCAGGGTTGCTTGCCTTCCTTGAGTTGCTGCGCGCGCCATTTGCGCCACTTGGCACGATGTTTGACAATCCAGTCGGTCAAAGCGCGTTCGTACCCAATGTCATAGCCGGCCTTTTCCGATTCCAACCATTTATGGCGCAGGATTTCCTCCTTTTCAGCCTGAAACTCGCGATACAACGACGAGTTTTTCAGCCAGTCACTTTCCGGCTCTTCTTTTTTATCTTTCGCCATACAACATTTCCAACTGCCGATACTCAAAACAATTTACCACCGGGAGCGGTTGAAAACAATAACTTTCGGGCGCTTTTTACCCCGGAACCGGTCGAATGTTAAGAAAAAAATTATGAGCCGGAGTCGCCCCCGGCTCATGGTGATGAGGTCATTTACGCCCTCACCAGGACGCTCAGAAGGGTGCTGCGGCCAACTTGGAGGGTCGCTGTTCGTACCGCAGCACAAGCAAGACCTCTCTGCCAACCCTTAAACGAACAGCGAAATTCATATTACTTGGCTTAATAATTAGCATGTGAAAAACGAAAATCAAATTTTTTTTCAAATTTTTTACCTCCTTGTCGCAATCAAACCCGAAAAACCAAGTTGAAGTGGTTTTCATCCTGGTTGGAGTGGAGGGACTCAAGTTGAAAGGCTCCAGTTTGAGTGGTCGGAATCCAACTTCTCCGTAGTTGGTTTTAGCCAGCGCAAGATAGTTTACCGTAACGACTTGCGCCGTTCCAGACCGCCCCGCACAAGAATACCTGTAGCCGCCGGCATAAGCCGGCGGATAAATCTTCGCCGCCTTACGGCGGCAGCTACGAAGATACGGTGGTCAGAAATGGCCGCCGTTCTGTGTGCTGGCGACATGCAACGTTGAGGTTGCCAGATAAGAGGGGAATGTTGACAATGGGCTTGGTATGAAAGCTTTGATTTTTCAGAGGGCTTTGATGTTGTGCTTGGGCGTTGCTTGTTGCGCGACTTGCGTTGCGGCAACCAGGACAAATCCGCCTCCGCCAAACATCATTTTCATTTTGGCCGATGATCTGGGATATGGGGACATTGGTTGTTACGGCCAAACCAAAATCCAGACGCCGAATCTGGACCGGATGGCGGCCGAGGGCATCCGTTTCACGCAATTTTACGCCGGCAGCACGGTATGCGCGCCGTCGCGCAGCGTGTTGATGACCGGGCTGCACACCGGTCATACGCGGGTGCGCGGGAACGCCGGCCAAAAGAATCCGGAGGCGCAGATATTGAGGGACGAAGATGTAACGGTGGCGGAGGTATTGAAAAAGGCCGGCTATGCCACTGGGCTGATAGGCAAGTGGGGGCTTGGCCAGGATGGCACCAGCGGGCACCCAAACCGGCAGGGGTTTGATTACTTTTTCGGGTATCTGGACCAGACCCATGCGCATAATCATTTCCCGGATTTTTTGTGGCGCAACACCGAGCGGGTGCCTTTGGCCAACGGGATTGTCCCGGTCGGCACGGAAGGCGCCGGCTACGCCACAAACCGGGTCGAATATGCCGGGGATTTGTTTGCGCGCGAAGCGCTTGCGTTTATTGAAAAACACGCGCGGGAGCCGTTTTTCCTTT
>Ga0123519_10006118_pt1 | contig 19016 bp, 16 predicted proteins | sample YelNatPaOPRAMG02_FD_87396 | JGI IMG/M metagenome (GOLD analysis project Ga0123519, IMG submission 87396) | Hot spring microbial communities from Yellowstone National Park - Yellowstone National Park OP-RAMG-02 (version 2) | ecosystem: Environmental > Aquatic > Thermal springs > Hot (42-90C) ... | reverse complement strand
GATGGTTAAGGAGTTTTTTTGGCGGATTACTTACAACCTGTGGTTTAACTTTCCTTGGTGCACCATGCATTGATGAGGGCAAAGCATTAGGACTGCATGGTAGAATTTCTAATATTCCTGCAAAGAACGTTAGTGTAAATAAATATTGGCAGAAGGACGATTATATTATGGAAATAAGAGGCGAGATTAAAGAAGTATGTGTTTTTGGAGAAAATGTTTTATTAAAAAGAAAAATTAAGACAAAACTTGGAGAGAAAAAAATTTGGATAAATGATACAGTAGAAAATTTGGGATTTAAGGAGACTCCACATATGATTTTATACCATATTAATATTGGCTATCCTGTTATTGATAAAGAGACTGTGTTATTATCACCTGCTAAAAAGATAATTCCAAGAGATGATGAAGCGGAAAAAGGGAAAGAGAGCTTCAATAAATTTCATTCTCCTGTTAAGGGTTATCGTGAAAAGGTTTATTATCATATAATGAAACCTGATAAAAATGGTAATGTAAATGTAAAAATTAAAAATCAAAAATTAAAAATAGGAATAAATATCAAATACAATTATAATGAATTGCCAGAATTTATAGAATGGAAGATGATGGGTGAAGGTGAATATGTTGTTGGACTTGAACCAGCGAATTGTCGTGTTGAAGGAAGAGTAAAGGAAAGAGAAGAAGGAAGACTAAAATATTTAAAACCAGGGGAAATAAAAAAATATAATATAGAGATAGGAATAATATGAGTTTATTGGGAATTGATGTTGGAACTACAGGTGTAAAAGCAGTAGTCTTTAATATAGAAGGTAAAGTTATTGCAGATGCGTATAAAGAATATCCTCTTATTTATATTAAACCAGGTTGGATTGAATTAAATCCACATATCATTTTAAATTCAATAGAAGAGGTTATTAAAAAAGTTAATATATTATCCAGAAAAGACCCTGTTGAAGTTATATCTGTTTCATCAATGAGTGAAAGTTTTATTTCATTAGATTCTAATGGTAATATTTTAGGTAATAGTATAGCTAATTTGGATACAAGGGCAGAATTTTTAATTGAATGGTGGGAGAAAAAATTAGGCAAATTCAATATTTTTAAAATAACTGGACAACCTTTAAACTCTATTTTAACTATTAATAAGTTAATCTGGTTAAAGAAGTTTAAACCAAAACTTTTTAAAAAAGTATGGAAATTTTTATGTTATGAAGATTTTGTTTTTTATAAATTAAGTGGCGAGACTATAACTGATTATTCTATTGCTGCTAGGACGATGGCATTTGATATAAATAAAAAGAAGTGGTCTGATAAAATATTAAATATTGCTGGCATAGATGTAAATTTATTACCAGATGTTAAGCCTTCTGGAGAAGTTATAGGAGAAGTTTCTAAGAAAGTTGCTAAAAAATTAGGTTTTAAGAGAAAAGTTTTTTTAGTTTCAGGTGCACATGACCAACCAGCAGGAGCAGTTGGTTCTGGTATAGTAAAAGAGGGGATTGCAATGGATGCTACTGGAACAGTTGAATGTATTACTCCTGCTTTTAATAAATTAAACTTAAATAAAAAAATGTTAGAGTATAACTATTGCTGTTCTCCACATGCTTTAAAAAATTTATATGTAACCTTTGCATATAATTTTACAGGTGGGTCATTACTTAGGTGGTATAGAGATACATTTGCTATTGAAGAGAAGAAATTAGCTAAAAGATCAAATAAGGATGTATATAATATAATTTTAAAAGAAATTCCAAAGAACCCAACTAATTTATTTATCTTGCCACATTTTTTAGCAACAGGAACTCCGTATTTTGATTCAAACTCAAAAGGAGTAATATTAGGACTTACATTTGGGACAAAGAAAAATGAAGTAGTTAAGGCAATCCTTGAAGGAATTACTTATGAGATGAAATTGAATCTTTATTATTTAAAAAACGCAGGAGTTGATATAAGTGAAATAAGGACAATTGGTGGTGGTGCAAAATCAGATGTGTGGCTACAGTTAAAAGCAGATATGTTTAATAAAAAAGTTGTATCATTAAATGTTTCAGAGTCAGCATGTTTAGGAGTTGCTTTACTTGGTGGAGTAGCAGTAGGTAAATATAAATCTATATATGAAGCAATTAATAATGTGGTAAAGGTGAAAAAAGTTTTTTATCCAGATTTCAAAAAAAGTAAAATTTACGAAGATAAGTTTGAAATTTACAAGAAAATTTATCCCACTTTAAAAGATATTTTACATAAAATTTAGATTATTCCTAATTCTTTTCCTACTTTTTTGAATTTTTCAAGAACAAAATCCATCTCTTCTTCGGTATGAGTAGCAGTATAACTTGTCCTAATTAATGTTTGTCCTGGTGGGACTGCAGGAGGAACTATTGGATTTACAAATACTCCTTCATCTTCTAACATCTTGCCCATCTTAAAACATTTAAAATCATCTCCAATAAATATAGATATTATAGGAGATTGGGTATTTCCAACTTTAAATCCTAAATCCTTAAACCCTTTAAGCATTTTGTTGGTTATCTTCCAAAGATGTTCCCTTCTTTCTGGTTCATTTTGTATAATTTCTAGAGCAGCCATAACAGTTGCTACTGCAGATGGAGGCATACTTGCACTAAAAATTAATTCTCTTGAAACATGTCTTAAGTAATGTATAACATCAGCATCTGCTGCTACAAAGCCTCCTAATGATGCAAAGGATTTGCTAAATGTTCCCATAATAATATCAACCTTATCTTCTAAACCAAAGTGTTCTGGAGTTCCTCTACCATTTTTTCCAAATACACCAATGCCATGTGCATCATCTACCATTACTCTAGCTCCATACTTTTCAGCTATTCTTACTATTTCGGGTAAATTTGCGAGATCTCCTCCCATACTAAATACACCATCAACCACTATTAGTTTGCCAGCGTCTGGTTTAACTTTTGATATTAATCTTTCCAAATCTTCCATATCATTATGTTTAAATTTAATCGTTTTACCGAAAGATAATCTACATCCATCTACTATACTTGCATGGTTATCCCTGTCACAGAATATGATATCATTTTTTCCAACTATACCAGATATTGTTCCTAAATTTGTTTGAAAACCTGTTGAGAAAAGTAAAGCACTTTCTTTATTTAAAAATTTAGCCAATCTTTTTTCACATTCTTCATGTATATCTAATGTTCCATTTAAAAATCTAGAGCCAGTGCATCCTGAACCGTATTTTTTAATTGCCTCAATAGCTGCTTCTTTTACTTTTGGGTGGGAGGTTAAACCCAAGTAGTTATTTGAACCTATCATTATTAATTTTTTACCTTTATATATTACTTCTGTATCCTGTCCAGATTCTATTGGTCTAAAGTAAGGATATAACCCAGCAGCCATAACTTCTTTTGCTGCTGTAAAATTTCTTGCTTTTTCAAATAAATCTCCTTTTTTTGTTAAGGTAGGGATGACATGTTCATCTGATTTTACATATTTTCTTGCTTTAAGTTTTATTTTAAGTTTAGAAGACTGATAGATATTTTTTACTTTATCTTTAAATTCAGGTAGCCTTTTCTTTATTTTTTTTATAATAGCTTTAGATATAGCTTTGCTTTTTCTTTTGAGAGATTTTATTTTACTTGTTTTTTTCATTTTTTTATCAGTTTTCATAATGTTATTATATATATAAAAAATATAATTGTCAAGCAAATTTTCAGTTGACACGTGATGAATTATATTATAGAATAAAAACAAGTAAAAGGAGTAGGAAGTTATGAAAATGTTAAAAATAATTAGTGTATTAATATTTTTGTCTTTTATTGGTATTACCGAAGCGAAGCAAGTTGTAGTTTTACAGTTTTCAGGAGTTATAAATCCTATGGCTAGTGAGTATATTATAAGGGGGATTAATACTGCAGAGAATGAGAAAGCGGAATGTGTAATAATTCAAATGGATACTCCTGGTGGCCTTGATACTTCAATGAGAAGTATTGTTCAGAAGATATTAGATTCAAAAGTTCCTGTTGTAGTACATGTATATCCAAAGGGAGCGAGAGCTGCTTCTGCAGGATTATTTATTGCAATGGCTTCCGATTTTATAGCAATGGCATCCCAGACTAACTTAGGTGCAGCTCATCCAGTTGATATATCAGGTAAGACTGCATCAGATAAGATAACAAACGATGCAGCTGCCTATATAAGAACACTTGCAAAAAGTAGAGGAAGGGATGAAAAGTGGGCTGAAAAAGCAGTGAAAGAAAGCGTATCCATAACTGAATTAGAAGCATTGAATAAAAAAATTATAGATGCAGTAGCGGATGATATTCATAGTTTAATAGTTAAACTTGATGGGCAGAAAGTTCAAAGGTTAAAAGGAGATATTGTATTAAATCTTAAAGATGCTGAGATTAAATATATAAAGATGAGTAAACGAGAGGGGTTCTTTCATGTATTAGGAGACCCTAATGTTGCATATGTTTTATTTATAATAGGTATTTATGGATTGATTTATGAATTGGCTTCACCTGGTATTGGATTAGCAGGAATAGCAGGAGCAATATGTATATTATTAGCATTAGTATCATTTGGGAGTCTGCCAATAAATTATGCAGGATTTGCACTTCTAATTTTAGCAATAGTTTTGTTTATATTAGAAATAAAAGCACCAACCCATGGTGCACTTGCTGTAGGTGGAATAGTATCTCTTTTTATAGGTTCTTTCCTTTTGTTTAATCCTATGGTTCCATATTTTAGGATATCCATGACAGTAGTTATTACAATGTTAATATTAACAGTAGTGTTTTTTGTTATTATAATTTCAATAGGGATTGCATCACTGAAAGGCAAAGTTGTAACAGGAGTAAGTAGTTTGGTTAATTCAATAGGGGAGGTGAAAGTTAAGATAGACCCTGAGGGGATAGTATTTGTTAATAATGAAGATTGGAGTGCAATAAGTAGTAGTGGTAAAGCTATAAGGAAAGGAGAAAAGGTAAGAGTAGTATCAGTTGAAGGAGTAAAATTAGTAGTAGAACCTGCAAAGGAAAGCGAAAGAAGTAAGGAAAGTAAAGAAAGTAAAAAAAGTAAAAAAAGTTAAATAAAGTAAAGAAAGTGAAAAAACTAAAAGAAACTTTAGTTTCTGCAGTTATTTTCTTTACTATTAAAATGGAGGGATAATATGTCAGCAATAACGACTATTTTAGGAATAGTGATATTTTTTGTTGTAATTGTAGCGATTAATGCGATAAAAATAGTTAGAGAATATCAAAGATTAGTACTTTTTAGATTAGGTAAAGCAAGAGGTGAAAGAGGTCCAGGTATAGTGTTTGTATGGCCAATAATTGACCAAGTAGTATGGGTAGATTTAAGGGAATCTTATTTAGAAATTCCTGAGCAGACTTGTATAACAAAGGATAATGCTCCAATATCTGTGGATTTTTTAATTTATTGGAAAGTAATAGACCCTTCAGCATCAGTTATACAGGTTAGGAATTTTGCAGGTGCAGCACAGGGTATAGCAACAACAACATTAAGGGCAGTGGTTGGAGATATTTTATTAGATGATGTATTAGCCAAAAGAGAGCATATAAATGAGGTGCTAAGAGCAAAATTGGATGAAGTAACAGGCAGATGGGGAGTAAAAGTAACATCAGTTGAGATTAGAGAGATAAAACCACCAGCAGAAGTACAAGCAGCAATGACTAAACAGATGGCAGCAGAAAGAAATAGAAGAGCAGTAGTTATAGAAGCAGAAGGAACAAGACAAGCAGCAATAACAGTAGCAGATGGAGAAAAGCAGGCAGCAATACTTAGGGCAGAAGGAAAAAGACAATCTCAAATTCTTGAAGCAGAAGGATATGCAAAGGCACTGGAAAATATTTTTGGTGCAGCTAAGATAATAGATGAGAAAACATTGAGTTTGCAGTATTTGGAAGCTCTAAAGGCATTAGGAGCATCTCCATCAACAAAATATATTTTCCCTATGGAATGGACAACTCTTTTGAAACCATTTATTGGAAAAATAGAAGAAGCATATAAAAAAGGAAAAGAGAAAGAATAATTAAAAGACAGTATATGGGGAAAATAAAAAAGGAGGAGGTAGTATGTTAAAAAAATATATTTGTATAATTGTAATATCAGTATTCTTATGTAACTGTGGGAGATACATAAAACCAGAGGATAAACCTGCTTATGATAATGCTATGAATGCTATATTAATGGCAGAGAAAGAAATTAAGCAAACTGAAACTTCGGAGTATAAGAATGATTTAATTGATCTGTTTAATAGTGCAAAGGCAAACTTAGCAACTGCTAATGATTATCTTAATAAAGGAAATTATGACAAGGCAATAGAACTTGCTTTAAAATCATCATCACAGGCAAAAGAGGTAAGAGAACTTCCTCCATCTACTATAAATCTTATAAATGAAGTAGATAAGAGTTTAAGATATGCAAAAGAACTTGGTTTAGATAAAACCTATGGTAAGAAGATGAAAGAAGTAAGTGATTTGTTATGGGATGCAAGGAATAATGTAAGGTTAAAGAGATATAGTTTAGCAAAGAATTTTGCTTCTCAAGCCTATGATGAAATAAAAAAGGCGCTTGATGATGTTGAGAAAGCAACTGCTGAGATAACTCGTGCAAAAACTGCTTTGGTTGAAGCAAAAGAAGCAGGTGCGGATATTGCTGCTCCTGATTTGTATAAGGGTGCAGAAGAAGCGTTGTTAACAGCACAGAAGGAAATGGACAATAATAATTTTAGCCAATGTGTTGAAGCAGCAAAAAAAGCAGTTCAATTAGCACAAGATGCTATAAAAAAAGCAAAAGAGAGTAAATAGAGGAGGTATTTATGGCATTAGTACTTACTGATGAAAATTTTGAGAAAGAGGTGATAGAATCTAAAGAAGCAGTATTAGTTGATTTCTGGGCAGAATGGTGTGGTCCATGTAGAATGATTGCACCAACTATTGATGAGATAAGTAAAGAGTATACTGGAAAATTGAAGGTTGGCAAAGTAAATGTTGATGAAAATCCACAGTTAAGTTTAAAATATGGGATTAGAAGTATTCCTACACTTATGATTTTTAAAGAAGGTAAGGTTGTTGGTCAACTAATAGGAGTTCAACCTAAAGATGTTATTAAGAATAAAATTGATGCTTTAATAGAATAAAATTATGGTAGAAATAATTCCTTTTAAAGGCTACAGATTTAATGAAAAGAAGGTAAATATATCTAAAGTTGTTTCTCTCCCTTATGATGTTATAAGTCCTTCTATGCAGGATAAGTATTATAGACTTTCTCCTTATAATATTATAAGACTCATTCTTCGCAAGGATAAAGGAAAAGATAAGTATAAAAAGGCAAAGGAATGCTTAAATAACTGGATTAAGAAAAAAATTTTTATTCAGGATAATTCTTGCTGTTTTTATCTTCACGAACAAGAATTTACTTTTGGATCTAATAAAATAAGAAGAAAAGGATTAATCTGTCTTGTTAAAATAGAAGATTTTAAGAAAAAGAAAATTTTACCACATGAGAATACTTTTTTAAAGGATAAAAGAGATAGATTAAATCTTTTAAAGGAATGCAAAGCAAATTTAAGCCCTATATTTGGTTTGTATGATGGAGAGATAGATTTTAAGAAAGTTTTAAGAAAAAAGCCATTTTTAGAGTTTAATATGGAAGATAAGAAAGGAAATGTGTTAAATAGAGTATGGAAGATAGATGATAGCGAACTTATAAAAAGCATTATTAGGAAGATGAAAAATAAAAGAATATTTATTGCAGATGGTCATCATAGATATGAAGTTGCTATGTTTTTTAAGAAAAAGATGGAAAGAATTTGCAAGGATTCTAAAGATGCTAAATGGAATTATATCCTCTTTTCTCTTGTAAGTATTAAGGATAGAGGACTTAAAATCTTACCTACGCATAGAGTAGTTAAATTTGTTAACAGTATTAACTTTGATGAGATAAAGAAAAAATTGTCTAAAGATTTTTATATTAAAGAGATTAAATCAGGATATGTAAATAAAGATATTGTGCTTTATATAAATAAGAAGTATTATAGATTAATTTTAAAGAAAGAGGATTCATTAAAAAAAATAAAGACAAAGAATTCTTTAAAATGGAAAAAATTACCAACAGCAATACTACATTATCTAATATTAAATATTCTTCCGGAGGTGAAAGAAATCTTCTATACAGTAGAGAAAGAAGATGTTATAAAAAAAGTTAATTCGGGTAGTTTTGATATTGGTTTTTTAATGCCAACTATTACAGCAAGGGATATTAAAGATATTGCATTTAAATTAGAAAAAATGCCACCAAAAACGACATACTTTTATCCTAAACTCCCATCTGGAATAGTAATAAATAAGTTTTGATATAAATAGATGAGCACAAACTGGTTATTGTATAGAATTAGGAAAGAAATTATATTTTATGCAATTCATAGCTGATTTTCACATACATTCTAAATATAGTAGAGCAACGAGTAAGAATATGGATATTGAAAATTTATCTAAAATGGCTAGTATTAAAGGTTTAGATTTACTTGGTACTGGTGATTTTACTCATCCACTTTGGTTACTTGAGTTAAAGAGAAAGTTAAAACCACTTGATAATGGATTATTTCAGTATAATAATGTACATTTTATCTTAACTAGTGAGGTTTGTAATATATTTACTAAGAATGGAAAAATTAGGAAAGTTCATACAATTATATTTGCACCTTCATTTGAAATTGTGGATAAAATAAATAATGCTTTAAGTAAATATGGTGATTTGAGTTCTGATGGCAGACCAATTTTATCAATAGAGGTAGCATTATTAGCAAAGATAATATTAGATATTTCATCTGATTGTTTAATTATACCTGCTCATGCTTGGACACCTTGGTTTTCTATTTTTGGCTCAAATTCTGGATTTGATTCAATAGAGGAATGTTTTGGTGAATTTTCAAAGTATATTTACTCTATTGAAACAGGTCTTTCTTCTGATCCAAAGATGAACTGGAGATTATCTACCTTAGATAAGATTACTTTAATTTCTAATTCTGATGCACATTCTCCAAATAATATTGGTAGAGAAGCAAATGTATTTAATGCTAGATTACATTACTATGAAATAAAACAAATAATTCAGTCTAAGAATAAAGAAAAATTTCTATACACGATAGAATTTTTTCCTGAAGAGGGAAAATATCATTATGATGGTCATAGAAATTGCAATGTATGTATTTCTCCTCGTGAAACGAAAAAGTGCAAAGGAATATGTCCTGTTTGTAAAAAACCTTTAACAAGGGGTGTGTTGAATAGAGTAGAAGAATTAGCAGATAGAGATGAAGGTATAGTTCCATCTTCTGCTATACCATTTAAGAATTTAGTTCCATTGGAAGAAATAATAGCAGAGGCATTATGTAAAGAAAAAGGGACAGTTGCTGTTGATAAAGAGTATGAAAGATTAATACAAGGTGGTGGTTCAGAATTTAATATACTACTTAACCTTTCTTATGATGATATAAAAAAAATAGGTTCTGAGAAAATAGCAGAAGGTATTATTAGAGTAAGAGAGGGTAAAGTGAAAAGATTTCCTGGATATGATGGAGAATATGGGAAGATAAAAGTTTTTGATGAGAGTGAATTTGAGAAGAAAGAACAGTTAAATCTTTTTTAAAGAGGTGATATGTATGAAAAGAAAAAGAGATTTAAGAAATGTAAAAAATATAGGCAGAAAAGGATTTGTTAATACACCAAGGATTAAGAAAGTAAGTAAAGTAGATAAAGTGAATAAAGTGGGAAAAATAGCAAAGGTAAAGGAAACAAGAGAAGTGGAGAAAATTGAGGAAGTGAAGGAAGTAAAAAAAGTGGAGAAATCTAAAGAGGTAAGAGAAGATATTCCTGAAAGATATAATGAAACTAAAATAGTTATTATGCCAAGGGATCCATACTGGATTTATGCATACTGGGAAGTTACTGATTCTGATAAAGAGAGGATGAAAGAAAAAATAAAAGATGAATTTGAGAATTCAACATCTATATTAAGAGTTTATGATGTTACAGATATTAAATTTGATGGAAAAAATGCTCATAAGACTTTTGATATAGTACTTACTGGATTGGCTAATAACTGGTATATACATGTTGGTGAACCAGAAAGGAGTTGGTGTGTTGATATAGGAGTTAGGACACCTTCTGGTAAGTTTTTTATTTATGCAAGGTCAAATGTTGTAAAAACCCCTTCAGATAGGGTTTCAAATGTATATGATGAAGAATGGATGGTATCTGAAGAAGAGTTGTATCGTAGATATTTAAGAGGTGAGTTAAAGGGAGGAGCTGACTCTGAATTTGTATCAAAGATTATTTCAAGAAAGTTAAGAGAAGAGATTTCTTCTGGCATGATAAGTAGTATAAGTAGTGGTTTTAAAGAGGTTAAAGTTCCATCTGTATTTTGGCTTACAGTTGGTACAGAATTAATTGTTTATGGTGCTACTGAAGCGGGTTCAAAACTTCTTATAAATAAAAATCCTGTTGAGTTAAGAGAAGATGGAACATTTAGTTTAAGATTTGCACTTACTGATGGAGAACATTTAATTCATATAGAAGCAATTTCAAAAGATGGTAAACATAGAAGAAGCAAAACAATTACTGTAAAACAAAATACTAAATAAGATATTAAGAGTATAGTAAGGAGCAGTGGAGGTTATTTTATGGAAAAAGGATATATTTGTTTAGTTTTACATTCACATTTACCGTATGTGAGGCATCCTGAGTATGAGGATTTCTTAGAGGAAGACTGGTTTTATGAAGCAATATTTGAAACATATGTTCCTTTACTTTTAATGTTAGAAAAATTGGTAGAAGATAAAGTTGATTTTAGAATTACAATTTCTTTAACACCAACTTTAATTTCAATGTTTTCTGACTCACTACTTCGTGATAGAGCATTAAGGCATATTGAAAAACTTATTGAGTTAAGTGAAAAGGAAATTAGAAGAACAGAATTTCAACCTGATTTTAATAAAGTGGCAAGGATGTATAATTATAAGTTTAAGTTAACAAAAGATTATTTTTTAAGATATGATAAGAACCTTATATATGCTTTTAAAAAATTTCAAGATATTGGTAAGATAGAAATTATTACTTGTGCTGCAACACATGGATACTTACCTTTAATGTTGAATCAAAAAGCAGTTAATGCACAGGTAAAAATAGGTGTTGATATATACAAAAAACATTTAGGAAGAAGTCCAAATGGTATATGGCTACCAGAATGTGGATATTATCCCGGACTTGATTATATTTTAAAACAAAATGGAATAAAATTTTTCTTTTTAGATGCTCATGGTATATACTTTGGGACTCCTCGGCCAAAATATGGTGTTTATGCACCAGTTTATTGTAAATCTGGTGTTGCTGCATTTGGAAGAGATTTAGAATCTTCAAAGCAGGTTTGGAGTGCAAAGGAAGGTTATCCAGGAGATTATTTTTATAGAGATTTCTATAGGGATATTGGGTTTGATTTAGAGTATGAATATATAAAACCTTATCTTCATAAAGATGGAATAAGGGTATTTACAGGTATAAAGTATTATAGAATTACAGGAGCGGATTTAGGTTATAAGGAAGTTTATATTCCTGAAAAAGCATTAGAAAGAGCAGCGGAACATGCTGGGAATTTTATGTTTAATAGGGAAAAGCAAATAGAATGGCTTGCAGGTGGAATGGATAGGAAACCAATAGTTGTCTCTCCTTACGATGCAGAATTATTTGGACACTGGTGGTATGAGGGACCTGAATTTTTAAACTTTTTGTTTAGGAAAATTTACTATGACCAGAAGACTATAAGATGTATAACTCCTTCTGAATATTTATCGGAATATCCTAAAAATCAGGTTTGCACACCAACTGAATCAAGTTGGGGATGGAAAGGTTATCATGAAGTATGGCTTGAAGGAAGTAATGACTGGATTTATAGACATTTACATAAAGCAGCAGATAGGATGTGTGAACTTGCTAGTAAATTCAAAGAGGCAGGAGGATTACTTAAAAGAGCATTAAATCAAGCTGCCAGAGAGTTACTTCTTGCCCAAAGTTCTGATTGGGCATTTATGATGAAAACAAGAACAAATGTGAACTATGCAGTTAATAGGACCAAACAACATATTATTAATTTTACAAAAATTTATGAGATGATAAGTAGTAATTCTATAGATGAAAAGTGGCTTTCTGATGTAGAGTATAGGAATAATATCTTTCCTGATATTGATTATAAAATATTTAGTTGAAGGAGGAATTAAATGGGATTGATTAAATTTAATCCAGATAAGTATAAAGATAGGATAGAGTATTCCCAAAAGTTGTATGATATAACTTCAAAGTTTAAAGAACCTGAAAGAGTTCCAATACATATTTCTGTAGGGGGAAGTTTTTTCTGCAAACTTTTTGGAGTAAATATTAGAGATTTTTATACTGATATGGAAGTTAATATAGAAGTTCAAGCAAAAGGAATTATTTGGTGTTTTGAAGAGTTAAAGGACGATAGAGTTAATTTTTCAATAGGGATGGATTTAGGTCCAGTATATGAAGGTATTGTATTTGATTGTCCTATTGAATATCCTGATGATACTTCACCTTGGATTGTTCCCATATTAAAGAAACCAGCAGATATTGAGAAATTGAAAGTTCCAGAGCCATCTACTTCACCTAAAATTCAGGAGATATATAAAAAGTATGAGAAATATAAAGAATTAGCAAAAAAGATTGCTCCAGATTTTCCTACCAACTGGGGAGGAGTAAACATTCATCCACCATTATCTGCTGCATGTGCAATAATGGACCCTGTTTTAGTTTATGAGTTGATGATTTCTGAACCTGAAGTAATAACTAAACTTTTTGATAAGTTATTAAAGACATTTTTTTTGTTAAGGGATTTTGCAGATGAATATTTTAATATAAAGAGAGAGAGTATTGGACTTGCGGATGATAATTCTGCATTTATTTCAAATGAATTATATAGAAAATTGGTTTTTAAATATAATAAGGCAATTTATGATAAATATGGTAAAAAAGAAAGATCACTTCATGCTGATGGTCCAAATGACCATCATTTTGAAATGTATGCAAATGATATGAAATTAACATCTATGGATATAGGAGGATTTAGCAGTAATGAGGTTGCAGCGAAATATCTTAAAGGGAAAACAGTTATTTTTGGTGGATTAAACTGCAGGGATTTATATGGTAGTTTTGAAGAAGCAAAGCCAAAGGTGGATAGTGCAATAGAAATATTAGCACCGGGTGGTGGCTATGTTTTTGGAGTTGGTGGCGAAACTTATGCAGGTGTAAATCCTAATACTTTAATTAGTGTAGTTGAATATGCTAAAGAAAAAGGGAAGTATTCAGCGAAATAGTAATTTTAATAAGGAGATGAAAAAGATTAATTCCTACCCATTTTAATATGTATTTTCTTACCTATTTGTTTTGTCTATTGTAAAGTTCAGAAGTTATAATTATTATGCAACTTTTCGACAGTACTTTCCGTATACATTAATGTAAATACTTAATTTTTGTTTACTTTTTATTTGGAAAGTAATAAAATCAATGTAAGAAGGAGGATAGTATGAATGAAAAACTATTAAAATCTATAGCCGAAAAATTAAGAGCATTAGGTGAAGAGGTTAAAAAGAATCTTGGATGTGATTTTGAAGAGCATATTTATCAGAGTGCTATGGCTATTGAATTTAGAAGAAATAAAATAGATTATCTTAAGGAAGTAAATATTGAGATATTTTATAAAGGGGAAAGTGTTGGGGTTGATAGACCAGATTTTATCATTACAAAAATAGGAGATTGTTCAAAGCCTATTATTTTGGAACTTAAAGTTTCAGATAAAATCACAGATGACCATAGAGCTCAACTAAAATCGTATTATGTTTCGTTACCTAAAAATAATAATCCTGTTTTGACTGATTTTATTGGTGGTATTTTAATGGCATTTACTTCCTATGAAACAGAAAGTAAATATAAAGTGAAATTATTTGTAGTGGATGAGAAATTTAATGTAATTATTGATGACCAAGTTGATGAAGATAAACAAATTGCTCTTGAAAGAGAGAGAAAAAAAGATTTAAAAAAGGAAGAAAAAGAACAGATGAAAAAAGTAAAGTAATTATTTAAAAGAAGAAAAAGGGAGTAATATGACTATAAAAGATAGTTATGAAGCACTAAAAAATAAAGTTATAGTACGAAAAAAAGAATTTGATAGATTTATCGAATTTCTTGAAAAAGAAACTACATGGTTAATAAGTCCTGCTAGTACAAAATTTCACTTAAATAAAGAAGGTGGATTATTGGAGCATAGTGTAAAGGTTACTGAGACTTTACTTAAGTTAAGAGAATTGTTAGCTCCACAGTTATCTGAAGAATCCTGTGTAATAGTTGCTCTTTTTCACGATGTTGGAAAAGTTGGAATGCCAGGTAAACCTTATTATATTCCTAATGAGAATGAATGGGAAGTAAAGAACAGAAATATGAAGTATAAGATAAATCCAGATGTTATAACAATGGGAATTGCTGTCCGAAGTTTATATTTAGTATCAAGATATATTCCACTTTCTGATTCTGAGGCTCAAGCAATTGCATACCATGATGGTCAATATATACCAGAAAACAAAGTTGTTTCTCATAATGAGACTCCTTTAACATTGCTTTTACAGTTTGCAGACTGCTGGACTGCAAATGTTTTGGAGGAAAAAAAGGAAATCAAATAAACTTTTACAGGTGTTAAAACCAAAAATTATTGAATCAATTTGGAGGGTAAATGCAAGTATATTGTGAAAATTGTGAAGAACCTATGGAACTTATAAGTCAAACTATAAGTAACGATATTTTAGCAAAGAGATCAAAGATATTAGAAATTTATAAATGCCATAGTTGTAAGGAAATTAAAGTATTTAAAAAAGATAGATATATTGAAGAAAGAAAAGACAAAGAAAACATTTAGTTTTAGTATTTTGCTGTTTTTTATTTTAAATGCTTTGATTATGGTAATTGAAGAGCCGTAAATTTGTAAACTCGACAATTAACTTATTTTAGGAGATTGGAAAAGGGTTTAAAAAGTAAAAAGTTAGAAAGAGTGTTTAAACTATTACATTAAGGGGAAAGAAAGATGGGAGCCTTAGATTTAAAAAGAGATGAAGAACTCGTTATTTTATGTAGAGAAGATAACATGGATGCTAAAAAAGAATTATTTTTAAGATATAAAGATAGAGTAAGAGGATGGCTTTACAATAAAAGAGCAGAATATCCAAATTTAAAATATGAAGACTTTGAAGATATTTTTGAGAATATTTTTTATAAGGTATTTTCAAAAGGTATAGAAAATTATGATGAGAATATGGGCCCTTTTTATGGATATTTCTGGGAAATTGTTAGAAATGTATTCACTGATTATTTGAGAGATAAAAATTTTATAATTGAAGGAGAAAAGATAGAAATAAATTACAAAGAGGTAAAGGATGTTTTGGCTGATGATAAAAGAGTTCCTATTGTATCTGAGATAAAATACAATATTCTTGAGAATATAGTCATTGATGCTATAAATAGTATAAAAAATATAAAGTATAAAAAAGCAATATTATTGGATATTATCACCAGATATCCAAGTGAAACATTAAGTAAGATATTACATAGAAATCCTTCTACAGTTAAAAGTGATATTAGAAGAGGATATAAAGAGATATGTGATTTTATATTATCCTTGTTTAATAAAGAAGGTAAAGAAATAGCAGAAGAAACTATAGAATACTGTAGAGATTCTTTATATAAAATGGATTTATTGTTGGAAAAAATTCCTGATGAAAATGCAAGAGAGATTTTAAGACTTGCTGGCAAAGGGATACCAATAAATAGAATAGCAGAATCTCTTAATTTAAAAGAAGAAGAGGTGATAAAATTGATAAACAAAGCAGTTGAAAATATTATAAAGGGAGAAGTAAAGAAAAAAGAAGAAATAAAAAAATCTGTTTCTACAATTGAAGCAATTGAAATATTAGATTCTTCTCTTGATATGATTTCTAAAGGCATTGACCCACTTTCTAAAAAAGTAAGAGTAACGTCATCAAGAATTAGTAAAATTAGAAATATCCAGAAATTTGCTAAGATACTTTTCTATACATTTCATAAAAAAGATGAGGTTAAACCAGTTAGAACACTTATAGATTTGATTAATAAAAAAGTTAAAGAAGATAAAATATCTTATGATGAACTCTGTAAACAGTTAGGTGTAAATATTCATGAATTGACTTCTATATTAGTTAACAAAGTTTCTTTGGATAAAACAATTAAAAATAAACTTTTAAGAGTTCTTAAGATAAAAAAAGACGAATTGGAAAATGTTATTTCTTCTATGTCATTTCCTGAAATTACTTCAAAAACTAGGAAAAGAATACCTGATAATTTTATAAATGAGAAAGTAGTTAAAAGAACTTTGAAAAAAATTTTATCTTTATAGTTTAATATGCGATCCAACTTACCAGATGCTATAAATAAGACCTACCGGGATGCCTTAGGAGCCTATTCTAAAAATTCTATTGAAGAGGCAATTAAATTGTTTCATAGTATCCTAAATGACTTAAATAAGTTAGATTTGAGAAAATATGCAATAGCATCAAAGATGCTCTTAATATGCTACAGTAAACTTGGAAACTTTAAAGCAGCATTAAAATGGGGTGAAGAAGCTCTGAAAATATTTCAGAAACTTAATTTAGAAGAAGATATAGCAAAAACTTATTATAATATTTCAATTTCTTTATGTAAAATTGGGAAATTTAATGAAGCATTGGAGAATATTAAGAAAGTCAAAACTGTACGATACTTCAAAAGTTATACACCACTACTACTTCAATCAGAGGGTATTGCCTTAAAACATTTAAACAGATATAAAGAATCAATAGAAAAATTAAATCAAGCATTGTCTGAGGTTAAAGATAAAGATAGAACGTTTTATATAAAAGAAATACTTTCTGATTTGTATTTTTTAGAAGGATTTCATAATGAGGCACTTAAACTGGTTAATGAAGTTATTTCTTACTGGGATGAAATTAAAAAAGATAAAAGAGCAAAGTCATATTATCAAAGAGCAAAGATTTATGAGGAGATGGGGAGTTTAACATCTGCTTTTAATGATATTAATGAGGCAATTTCAATTTTAGAAGGAAAAATTTTTGAAATTAGAAATGACGATTTTAGGAAAAGTTTTTTGGAACAAAACTATGAGATATATATAAAATCTATAGAACTTGGTTTAAAACTAAAAAGATATGAGGATGTTTTTAAATATATTCAGAAAATAAAAGCAAGAGTTTTAAGTGATTTACTTTTTACAAAAGAATTCTTTCCAAAGGAAATTTTTGGAGAACTTTATTCTTTAAGAGACGAAGTTGAAAAATATTTCAATTCTATTGATGAGTTAAATAAAAAAGAAGTTGATAGAATAAAAAAGTTGGAAGAGGAATATTTTGAAAGATTACAGATATTAAAGGAGAAGAATTACGAATTTTTTGAAATTATAAAGCCTAATATTTTGGAATTAAAAGAAGTTTCAGATATGCTAAATGATGAAACTGCCTGTCTTGATATATTTGTATTTAATGATAACATAATATTTTATCTTATCACGAGTTGTGGCTATGATGTAGAAATTTTAAAGTATGATTATAATTTACTTGAATGTTTTACGGATAATCTTCATAGATTAATTAAGATGGGAGAAAAGGCAATAGATTATTTGAATTTTTATACTAAAGATTTTTATAATAAAGTTTTAAACAAAATTTTTAAAAAAGTTAAAGGTATAAAAAAACTTTTAATTATTCCCCATCAGATTTTTCATAAACTTCCATTTTCTATTTTAAAAACCTGCGATGATGAATATTTAATAGAAAAATTTGAACTTAGTTTTTTGCCAAGTATTTTAAGTTTAAAACATTATAAAGAAGGGATAAAAAATTTAAAATTAAAATCCTGCTTTATAATTGCAGATTCTTTAGGAGATTTAAAATATTCAAAAAAAGAAGCGCAGATAGTTTCAAAGTGTTTTGATAAATATGAAATTCTATCTGATAAAGATGCAACAGTTGAGAAGTTTAAAGAAAAATATAAAGAATTTGATGTTCTTCACTTTGCATGTCATTGTGAATTTAAGATTGATAATCCTGTATTTTCACATATTATGTTAAGGGATAATAAAGGAGAAAAGTACCGTTTTAATATTTCCGACATTATGGCTTTAGATTTAAAAAATACAAAACTTGTAGTATTAAGCGCATGTGAGAGTGGAGAGGGTGAAATTCATATTACAGATGAGATTACTTGTATCTCAAGGGCATTTATGATAGCAGGTGTAAATTCACTTATTGTAACTTTATGGGAAGTGGATGATGAGGTGAGTAGTAAATTAATGGAAGAGATGTATCGTAATTTAATAAAAGGAGAATCTGTATCTTCATCACTTCGCTTGGCTCAATTGAAGATTAAAAATGAATATCCAAGTCCATATTTTTGGGCGGGATTTGAATATATAGGAATGTAACATACCATTTCTTAATAAAAGTTTTAGCATAAATCTTTAGCAGATATAAAATCTTGCATTACAATAACTTATAATCAACAAATTGTTTGCAACTTTTACTTGCTTATTTCCGTATATATTTTGGAGGTGAAAAAAGTTATGAGGGTAAATCTAAAAAGAGAAAGTTATATTGATAAAAGGGAAGGGAATGAAAATTCATACAAATTTAAAGAATGCTCAGTTTCATATCTTATGGGATGTTTAAATGCAATAGAACGGCTAAGAAAAGAGTTTTTTCACCAAAGCAATGAATACGAGTATAGAACTTCTAAGGTTAGTAAGGGTAGTAAAAATGTTAAGAAGTCCGAAAAATATTTTGAAGAACTTTATAAAGACATAACAAATAAAATTAATAAATTTAAAAAGTTAAAAAAAGAACCTTTAGCGAGACTTATTAAAAAATACAGATT
>Ga0123519_10006117_pt1 | contig 19019 bp, 17 predicted proteins | sample YelNatPaOPRAMG02_FD_87396 | JGI IMG/M metagenome (GOLD analysis project Ga0123519, IMG submission 87396) | Hot spring microbial communities from Yellowstone National Park - Yellowstone National Park OP-RAMG-02 (version 2) | ecosystem: Environmental > Aquatic > Thermal springs > Hot (42-90C) ... | reverse complement strand
CCGTCTATTTCAACATCTGCACCTGTATAAATTGCTCCTTTAGACTTTAATGCTTCTGCTTCTGATTTCCATACAGTTGCTTTTTTACCCTTCAGAATACCTGCTTCAGAAAGAATACGAGGTGCAATACATATTGCAGCGACTACTTTGTTTTGTTTCATGGCATCCCGGGCGATTTTTAATGCAACAGGATTATTAAAATACTCCTTAGCTCCAACACCACCAACAAATACAACAGCTTTATAATCTTTTAAATCCAGATTATTAATAAGAATATCCGGCTTAACTTTAGCTCCAAGCATACCTGAAGAAACATTCAAAGAAGAAGAGGCAATCACAACTTTAAAACCATGTTTTTCAAATATCTCTTTAGGTTTTAAAAGTTCCTCATCTCTGAAATTCTGAGATGCGATAATCATGAGTATATTTTTTGTCTGTGCCATGAGGGAAACAGATATACATATTAAAAACATTGAGACCAGAAAAATCATAAAAATTTTTCTAATCATTTTTATCCTCCAGCTCATTTTTTTAAATATAATCTATCATATCCTGAACGCACGGTCAATTACCAAATTTTTATCCTCATAGCTTGTTCTGATATAATAAAAACTTAATGAAATTTTAAAAGTGGGGGACAGATGATTCGGGATAAATACTGTGCAGAGGTAAAAGAAGAAGAAATAGGCAAGGAACTCAGACTCTGTGGATGGGTTTTTCGTAGAAGAGACCATGGAGGTTTAATTTTTGTTGATTTAAGAGATAGGACTGGCATTATTCAGATAGTTTTCAGTCCAGAAATATCAGCACAAACACATGAGAAAGCTCATAATTTGAGAAGTGAATATGTTATCAGAGTAAAGGGTATTCTCAGAAAAAGACCTGAGGGAACTGAAAATCCTGAGCTAAAAACAGGAAATGTTGAGCTGTGGGCTTATGAGCTTGAAATATTAAACATTTCAAAGCCTTTACCTTTTCAGATAGATGAGGTTGAACAAATTGCCGAGCTTTTAAGACTGAAATACAGATATCTTGACCTTCGCAGAGAGGAGATGCAGAGAAACTTTCTTATAAGACATAAAGTAACAATGGCGATGAGAAAGTTTTTTGACAGCAAGGGATTTATTGAGATAGAAACTCCTATGTTGACAAAATCAACGCCTGAAGGAGCAAGGGATTTTCTTGTTCCAAGCAGGCTAAATCCAGGAACATTCTATGCACTTCCTCAGTCACCTCAGCTTTTTAAACAGATTCTTATGATTTCAGGATTTGACAGATATTTTCAGATAGTTCGCTGTTTTAGAGACGAGGATCTGAGGGCTGACCGTCAGCCAGAGTTTACCCAGATTGACCTTGAGATGTCATTTATACAACCAGAAGATATCATGGAAATTGTTGAAGAGATGCTTTCATACTGTTTTAAAGAGATTCTTTCAGTTGAACTTGAACGTCCGTTTAAAAGACTTACATATGAGGAAGCAATGAACAGATACGGCTCTGATAAACCAGATTTGAGGTTCGGGCTTGAGATTCATGATGTAAGCGAAATTGTTAAAAATACTCAGTTTAGAGTTTTTCTTGATACACTGGAAAAAGGCGGTGTTGTAAAAGCAATCACAGCAAAAGGCTATGCAACACTGACACGTAGTGAGATAGATAAACTTACAGAAAAGGCACAATCATTCGGTGCAAAGGGACTTGCCTGGATAAAGATTAAAAATGGTTTTGAATCTCCAGTTGTGAAGTTCTTTCCAGAACAAATAATCTCAAAGGTTGCTGAAAGAGTGGGTGCAGAGGCTGGAGATATGATTCTTTTTATTGCTGACAAGCAGTCTGTAGCAAATGATGTTCTGGGAAAGTTCAGAATTGAAATAGCTGAAATGGCTAAAATTAAAAGAGAAGGCTTTTGTTTTACATGGATATTGAATTTTCCTCTTTTTGAGTGGAATGAGGAGGAAGAAAGATTTACCAGCATGCATCATCCATTTACCAGTCCTGAAGACGTCTATATTGAGCAACTTTTAAATATATCTGAAGAAAGCTTCAGAGACCCTCATGGGCCGCTCAGGGATATCAAGGCAAAAGCTTATGATATTGTTCTTAATGGATATGAGCTTGGTGGCGGAAGTATAAGGATTCATAGAGCAGATGTTCAGAAGAAGATATTCAGTATTCTTGGAATTTCTCAGGAAGAGGCTAAAAAAAGATTTGGTTTTCTTCTTGAAGCTTTAACCTACGGAGCACCTCCTCATGGTGGAATTGCACTCGGGCTTGACAGACTTGTTATGCTTATGACAGGTGCAAACTCTTTAAGAGATGTGATAGCATTTCCAAAGACACAGAAAGCTTTCTGTCCGCTGAGTGAAGCTCCGACAGAGGTTGATTCAAAACAGTTGAAGGAATTACATATAAAACTTGATATTTAGGATATAATTTAACAATGATAAAAATCCCAATTGATAAAGCAAAACCAGGAATGAAAATAGTAAGGGATGTGGTTAACGAGGCAGGAATGATTATTATTCCTGCGGGCAGGGAGCTAAATGAGTCATTAATAGACAAACTTTCAATGATGAATATAAGTGTTATATATGTTGAGGGAGAAAAGGAACTGCCTCCTAAGGAGGAAGTTTTTGAAGGTATTGAGAAAAGGTTTAAAAAGGCAGATGACCCTTATACTCTTTTAATTAAAAGAGCATTGAAGACATATATTGAGGAACTTTACAAATGAATGCCAGGGAAGTAATTGCAAGAGTTGAAAAAATAGAAAGTCTGCCAACAATTCCTCCAATTTTGAAAAAAATTTTATCAGTTATAGAAGATCCCAAGGTATCACTTCAAAAAATTACTGATTTTGTCTCCTCTGATCCAACTCTAACTGCCAGAATTCTTAAGATGGTTAATTCTCCTGTTTATGGATTTCCTGGGAGAATATCCTCAGTAAGTCATGCAATGGTGATTCTTGGATTGAATGCTGTAAAGGGGCTTCTCTTAGGTGTTTCTGTATTTGAAATAATGAAAAAAAGCATGATAGGTCTGTGGGAGCATTCACTTTCAACAGCTATATTTGCAAGAATTATCGCAATAAAAAAGGAACTTCAGTCTCCTGAAGAAATATCAATTGGAGGGCTTTTACATGACATTGGAAAGGTTATTCTTATAATAGCACTAAAAGATGAATACTTAAAAATAATAGATTCAGTCCAGGGCGGAGAAAGACTTCTTTATGAGGTTGAGAGAGAAAATTTCGGGATAACTCATGCAGAAGTTGGAGGAATCATAGCAAAAAAATGGAATTTTCCTTTAAAATTAATAGAACCTATGATGTATCATCACAGACCTCAGATGAGTGAAAAATTTAAAATGGAAACTGCTGTTGTTCATCTTGCAAATACTCTTGCTCTATCAAGAGGAGTTGGATACTCAGGAGAGGTTTATGTTCCATCAGTCCACCCTTCTTTATCAGAAATTTTAAATTTTAAAGAGGAAGAAATAATTGAGATATTCAGAGAAGCGGAAGAGCCTATAAATGCTTCAGGAGAAATCTTCTTTTCTGATGAGTAAAAAAGTTATTGTTATTGTAAAAAACGAAGAGATAAAGAAAGTAACAGAGAAAATTTTTTTCAATTCTTCTTATGAAGTTCAATTTTTTGAGGAACAGAAGAAAGCTCTTCAAATAATTTATGATGAAATTCCAAATTTAGTTGTAGTGGAAGCAATAACCAGTCCTGCAACTGAATTATCTATCATAAACACCCTGAAGAGTGATCCTCTGTTTGTATCAATGAATGTAATAGCAATAGTTTCCCCGGATTTTTATACAGAAGAATGGAAAAGTTTTTTTGTTGATGATTATATAAGAATTAATAATTTGGAGATAGATTTCCTCATGAGAATTAATCTTTCTTTTGAAAGAGTTGAAAGGGTTATGGCAACCAGTCCATTAACAAAACTTCCTGGTAATCTTGTTATTCAGAAAGAGATTCAGAAAAGACTTGACAGAAAAGAAGTCTTCGCTCTTGCCTATGCAGATCTGGATAATTTTAAACCATTCAATGATAAATATGGATTTTCAAGGGGTGATGATGTAATAAAAATGCTTGGAAGACTCATACTCAATATTGTCAGGACTGAGCAGCCATCAGGCTGTTTTGTAGGGCACATAGGAGGAGATGATTTTGTTTATATAATGGATCATGAAAAGATTGAATCTGCAACACAGAAAATAATTAATATTTTTGACAATTTGATCATTAATTTTTATGATGAAGAGGAAATAACAAAAGGCTATATAGAATCTGTTGACAGGGAAGGCAAAACTCGCTTTTATCCGATTATGACAGTTTCAGTTGGAATAACTTCCACCCTTTACAGAACTTTCAGACATTTCAGTGAGATGGCAGAAGCTGCCTCCGTAATGAAATCTGTTGCAAAGAAACAGGAAGGCAAAAGATATGCTATTGACAGAAGAAGGGATATTTAGTCAAGAAGTGAAAGCAATTCATTTGTTTTTTCTTCAAGCTCTTTAAGCTTCTTTTTTGTATCTTCACAGCCTTCTTTTACTTCATAAATCTCATCTGCCAAATAAAAACAGGCGAGGATGGCAGCCCTCAGAGGAGGAAGTGCAGGATTTTGCTCATGAACCTTCCTGAGTTTTTCATCAACATAGGCAGCCAGCCTCTGGATGTATTCAGGTGGTTTCTGTCCTTTTATGGTGTATTTCTGCCCGAGTATATAAACTTCTGTTTTATACATCTGCCTCCAGGTCAAGCTCTTTCAGAAGTTCTTCTATCTGATTTCTGATTGCATCCCTCTCAGATAAAAGGTTTTCAATTTCCTGATTTTTGGCTCTTAAAACTTCTTCCAGAGTATTTACCTTTTTTTGTAATTCCTCCTTCTCCTGTTTGAGGATTTTGATTTTTTCAAGGGCCATTACAATTTTTTCTTCAATCATGATCTGCCTCCTTTAACTTTTATTATTTTTAAAATAGTTTCATCAGTCAGAGCCTTATTAATCCTTAGATACTCAAAATAAGATGTAAGAACTTTTTTTACATAAGCTTTTGTTTCACTGTAGGGAATGTCTTCAATGAATTCATCAATATCTCTGTATGTGGTGCTTTTAATCCATGAAGAGACAGCTTTCTCACCTGCATTGTATGCAGCAATGGCAAATACTGTGCTACCAAATTCTTCAATAAGATTTTTTAGATGAAAACTGCCAATAAGGATATTTTTATCTGAATCAAATAGCTCTGTATTTGAGTCAATTGAAATTCCTATCTTTTTCCCCTCCTTTTTAGCTGTATCCAGCATAAGTTGCATTACTCCTATAGCACCTGCAGGAGATTGAGCCTGTCTGTCAAATCTTGATTCTTCTCTCATTATTGCAAAAATTAAACAGGGGTCTATATTAAATTGATTTGAAGCTTTTAAAACAGCGTCTCTGTAAACTTGAGGATACAACAGATCTTGATAACTGAAGCTATCAGGAATTTTTGAGATCAATCTTACTGATGTGGAATAATCTCCGAGCTCATATAAGAGCTTGCTCAGTAAGGGAATATTTTCAATTTCTCTGCTATCATTCAATTTTATCTTAATCTCCTGTATGGCTTCTTCTCTAAAGTCAGCTCTTAAAAGTGTGTTAATTCTTTTTGGAATAATTGATTTTGGTGAGATAGAAACAGACTCTGGAATAAAAGAAACCTTACCTTTCGTATACAGCAGATATGAATAAATATCACCAGGTCTGAATGATACTGAATACTCCTTTGTTTTCATTACACCCTTTAATTCATTAACCTTTTCAAGCCAGTAAAGATATTTGAGCTTTCCATGTGATATATAAAGTTCCTGAAAAATCTGTTTTGCTTTATCAAGCTCTCCTGTTATGTAATATATCCAGCCAAGATACCACAAGCTTTCTTCTTTTGAAGATGGATATTGTAAGTTAACCATTTTAAGAATTTTTACTGCCTCGTCTGTTTCGCCTGCTCTTCTTTTAATGTTTGCGTAATTTATAAGTACATCAGAAATTCTTGAGTCTTTTAGTCTGATATACTCAGGTAGTTCCTTTTCAAAGGTTTCAAAATTCCTTGCCCTCAGAAGTGCTCTTGCTCTCCAGTAATGCTCTGAACACTTTTTGAAAATTTCCGCTGACTCAGAGTATTTTTTTTGCATAAAAAGAGAATAACCAAGTGTTGATAAAGCTTCTGATAGCTGGGAAGGGTTTGCTTTTGAAATAGCATCTCTCAAATATTTTTCTGCTTTTTTAAAAAGATATGCATTGTTTAAAGCTTTAGCCTTTTTTATCAGATCATTTACTGTTATATCATTTTCAGATAATTCTTTTTCTGCCCTGTCAGCAAATAATGTAGCTGTTACAAAAATTTCCTTTAATAATTTTTTTGCTCTTTCTGTTTTGCCCAAATCTTTAAGATAAAGAGCATATTCAAATTTTATTTCTGTTTCATCTGGATAATCATTGATGAAAGACTCATAAATTCGCTCAATATTAGCCAAATCAAGCTTTTTTGTGATTTCAATCTCTTCCTTTCTGCTCTTTTTAAGAAGTGGAGAATGTGGGTAATTTTTCTTTAGAATTTCTATGTCTTTTAAAGCTTCTTCATATTTATTCATCCCTGTGCGGGCTTTTGCGCGCCAGAATAAAATATAATCTCCTATCTCCTTAAATTCTGGCAGAACCTTTGTAAGGTACTGTTCTGCATTTAAATAGTCTTTAGATTTTAGAGCATTCCTGCCCTGTATGAGTTCATCAATTAAAGAATGCTGGGATAATGTGGATGTTGGGATAATAATAAATAACAATATAATCACTAAAATACAGATTTTCATCTTCCCATTATCATTTTTTTGTATGAATGAAAACTTGCAGTGACTTCATCAAGGCTGTCTCCTCCAAATTTTTCCAGGAAAGCCTCTGCAATATGCCATGCTAAAACAGCTTCACCAATAACACTGGCAGCGGGAACAGCACATACATCTGATCTCTCATAAGTTGCTAAGGCAGTCTGTTTTGTAAAAACATCCACTGATTTGAGAGGTTTTCTCAGGGTTGGTATGGGTTTCATTGTTGCCCTTACAATTACAGGCATTCCATTTGATATTCCTCCTTCAATTCCACCCATGTGATTTGTTTTTCTGTAAAAGAATCTTTCATAAAAAATTTCATCCATTACCTCTGAGCCTGAATGCTTTCCAAGTTTGATACCATCACCAATTTCAACTGATTTTATTGCCTGGATGCTCATAAATCCTTTAGCAATTCTTGCATCAAGTTTTCTATCCCAGTGAACATGGCTTCCAAGACCAACAGGAACGCCTGTACCAAAAGCTATAAAGAAGCCTCCTACTGTATCTGCATTTTTCATTGCAATGTCAATGACATTTATAATTTCTGTCTCAATTTCCTTCCACGGACATCTAACATCTGAAGAGTTTGCTTTGTCTGAAAGCTCTAAAAGCTCATCCTCAGTTAAATAAGCTGTTTCAATATCCTTCCATGCAGAGCCCACTCCTGTAACAAAGCTTCCGATTTTTATGTTGAACTGTGAAAGAAACTGTTTTGCAACAGCTCCGATAGCAACTCTTATTGCTGTTTCTCTTGCTGAAGACCTTTCAAGAACATTACGAATATCACTGTGATGGTATTTAAGAAATCCTGCAAGATCAGCGTGACCTGGTCTTGGTTTTGTTAAGGAAGGAATTAAGCCTTCAAAGGTTTTATCAGGATTCATTGCTTTTTCCCAGTTTTCCCAGTCACGATTTCTAATAAAAAGAGCAATCGGAGAACCGAGTGTTTTTCCCCATCTTACACCTGATAAAATTTCCACCTCATCAGACTCTATTTTCATTCTCGCTCCCCTGCCATAACCTGTCTGTCTTCTTTTAAGCTCTATGTCAATATCATTCTTTGAGAGAGGTATACCCGCTGGCATGCCTTCTATTATGCCGATAAGTCCTCTTCCGTGTGACTCTCCAGCTGTGAGGAATCTGAGCATAGCCATATTTTAAAAAATCTCAGTTTATTTTTTCATCCTTAAAAATTGAAATAAACAATATTTTTTCCTCCAAGATGCATTGGAATGACTTCAGATTTACTTCCACATATCCATATAGCTTTAAACATGTCTTTTGTTGGAATATTTATGGCAAATTCCCCTGTTTCAAGAATTAACTCAGCAGGTCCTCCTGTTTCTGATTTTTTATATTTTATCCGATTTTTTTACTTTTATACAGATTTTAAGTTAAAATTAATTTATGAATGGACAGGCAAAGGGAAACTTCAAAACTTTAATAGTATGGTTAATTATAGGTATATGCATAATTGCGCTTTTTAACATTCTCAGTGTTCCTACAAAAACTGAAAAGGAGATAATATTTTCTGAATTTATAACAAAAATGCGGACCAATCAGGTGGAGGAAGTTCTAATAAAGGATAATACAATAACAGGAAGGTTTAAAGATGGTGGACAGTTTAAGACTTACTATCTGAATTATCCAGACCTTATTAATGAACTTTCATCACATGGAGTTAAAATCTCTGTAAAACCTCCTCAGGAAACACCATGGTATGTAAACTTTCTCATATCATGGGGACCTGTTATTTTTCTTGTTTTTTTATGGATCATGTTTATGAAGCAGATGCAGGCAGGAAGCAGTCGTGCAATGTCATTCGGTAAGGCAAGAGCCAAGATGATTTCAAATAAAGCAGTTAAAGTAACATTTTCAGATGTGGCGGGAATTGATGAAGTCAAGGAGGAGGTAAAAGAAATTGTTGACTTTCTTACAAATCCTCAGAAATATATAAAACTTGGTGCTAAAATTCCAAAAGGTATTCTGCTTGTCGGTCCTCCGGGCACAGGGAAGACCCTTTTAGCAAAAGCAATTGCAGGTGAGGCTGGTGTTCCTTTCTTTTCAATTTCTGGCTCAGATTTTGTTGAAATGTTCGTTGGAGTTGGTGCAAGCAGAGTCCGTGATCTTTTTGATCAGGCAAAGAAAAACTCACCTTGTATTGTATTTATTGATGAGATAGACGCAGTTGGCAGACAGCGTGGAGCAGGTCTTGGTGGAGGGCATGATGAAAGGGAGCAAACCCTTAATCAGCTTCTTGTTGAGATGGACGGATTTGAAAGCAATGAAGGAATAATTGTTCTTGCAGCAACAAACAGACCTGATGTTCTTGATCCTGCGCTTTTGAGACCGGGAAGGTTTGACCGTCAGATTGTTGTTCCGCTTCCAGATGTGAAGGGAAGACTTGAAATTCTCAAAGTTCATACAAAAAATGTTCCTCTTGGAAGCGATGTTGATCTTGAAAAAATTGCAAGAGGAACTCCAGGATTTTCAGGAGCTGATCTGGCAAATCTTGTAAATGAAGCAGCATTGATAGCAGCAAGAAGAAACAGCGAGACTGTTCACATGAATGACTTTGAATCTGCAAAGGATAAAGTTTTAATGGGAGTAGAGAGAAAAAGCATGGTTCTTTCTGAAGAAGAAAGAAGAATCACAGCTTATCATGAAGCAGGACACGCACTTGTTGCAAAACTTACACCTGCTGCTGATCCTATTCATAAAGTAAGCATTATTCCGAGAGGAAGAGCTCTTGGAGTAACACAGCAGTTACCGCTTGATGACAGGTATACATATTCAAAAGAATATCTTTATGGCACACTCAAGGTTCTTCTTGGAGGCAGGGTTGCAGAGGAAATAGCTTTACAGACAATGACAACAGGAGCTGGAAATGATCTTGAAAGAGCCACAGAGCTTGCTCGTAAGATGGTTACTGAGTGGGGAATGAGTGAAAGAATGGGACCTCTTACATTCGGCAAAAGAGAGGAGCATGTATTCCTTGGAAGAGAGATTGCAAAACACAGGGATTACTCAGATAAAACAGCCGAAGAAATAGATGAGGAAACAAAGAGAATAGTAACTGAAGCTTACTGCCAGACTAAAGAGCTTCTGCAGCAGAACAGAGACCTTCTTGATGCAATTGCAAAGGCTTTACTTGAAAGAGAAACCCTTGAAGCAGCTGAAATAGATGAGATAATCAATGAACTTAAAAAAGCTGCATGAAACTCTGTTTTCGTAACTTTGAGTTTGATTTTCTAAAAAAAACCTATTTAATGGGAATTCTAAATGTCACTCCAGATTCTTTCTTTGATGGTGGGAGATACTTCAGTGTAAAGGATGCTATTGATCATGTAATTCGCATGATTGATGAAGGTGCAGACATAATTGATATTGGAGGAGAGTCAACACGTCCTGGAGCAGAACCTGTTACAGTTGATGAAGAATTAAAAAGGGTTATTCCAGTTATTGAAGCAGTTTCTAAGAAAGTTTCTGTTCCAATTTCAATTGATACTTACAAAGCCAGAGTTGCAGAGGTAGCAATTCAGGCAGGAGCAACAATTGTAAATGATATAAGTGGATTGAGATTTGACCCTCAGATGCCTGAAATTGTGAATAAATACAGGGTTCCTGTCATTGTTATGCATATTAAGGGAACTCCACGTGATATGCAGAAAAACCCTTCATATAATGCTCTCATACCAGAAATTATTGAATATTTGAGAGAATCAATAGTTATTGCTAAGAATGCAGGAATTCAGGAAAACATGATAATTATAGATCCGGGAATTGGTTTTGGAAAGCTTCCTGAGCACAATCTTGAGATAATAAAAAAATTGAAGGATTTTACTCATCTTGGAAAACCAATATTGATTGGAGTATCAAGAAAAAGTTTCATTGGCAAAGTCTTGAATGATGCTCCGCCAGAGGATCGTCTTGAGGGAACTGCAGCAGCTGTTGTAGCATCAATTCTTAATGGAGCAAATATTGTAAGAGTTCATGATGTTGGATTCATGTATAAAGTTGTAAAAATGGCAGATGCCATTAAATTCGGGGTCTGCTGATTACATCTTTTCTGGAGCTTTCACTCCGAGCATTCTTAGACCATGTTTTAATACAATCATAACAGCTTTACACAGGCTGAGTCTTGTATCAGTTAAGGGTTTATCTTCAGAAATAACCCTGTATTTGTGATAATAGCTGTGAAACAATCCAGCAAGTTCCTGTAGATAAAAGGTTATTCTGTGAGGCTCTCTCATCTCAGTAGCCAATTCAAAAATCATCGGATACAATAATACTTTTTTAATTATCCTTAATTCATCATCATTGAAGAGAGTTCCATGAAACTCTTCTGGTTCTATACCAGCTTTTTCAAAAATGCTGTTAATTCTTGCATGAGCATACTGAACATAATAAACTGGATTTTCCTGGGATTGTTTTTTTGCAACTTCAATGTCAAAATCAAGTTGGGCATCATGTCTTCGCGTAAGAAATATAAATCTGGTTGTATCAGAGCCTATTTCATCAATCAGTTCTCTGAGGGTGACAAATGTTCCAGCTCTTTTTGACATCTGTACAGGTTTTCCTTCTCTCAGAAGGTTAACCATCTGAACAAGAAGTATTTTAATCTGTAAAGAGCTCATGCCAAGTGCTTCAGCAGCGGCTTTCACTCTTTTAATGTATCCATGATGATCAGCACCCCAGATATTTATCAATTCATCAAATCCTCTTTCAATCTTGTTTTTATGATAGGCAATATCAGAAGCAAAATAAGTATATGTTCCATCACTTTTCATAACAACCCTGTCTTTATCATCTCCAAAAGCTGATGAGCGAAACCAGAGAGCTCCTTCCTTTTCATATATGAACCCCTGCTCTTTAAGCTTCTGAAGGCAACGCTCAACCTCTCCCTCACTGTAAAGCTGCCTTTCACTTACCCAGCTATCAAATCTAACTCCAAAGTCCTCAAGATCTTTTTTGATTTCATCAAGAATTTTTTTATATGAAAAATCTATCAAAAGGCTGCTTACGCTCTCAAAACTTTTATTTTTTAAGTCATCTCCGTAAACCTTGTAAGCCTCTTCTGCCAGTTCATTTATATATTCTCCCTTGTAACATTCCTGAGGTATCTGTGGCTGGCTTCCGAACAATTTCTGTAAAGCAAAATAAACACTAAGTCCAAGAAGTTCAACCTGTCTTCCAGCGTCATTAATATAGTATTCTGTGCAAACATTATAGCCAGCTTCTCTTAAAATATTAGTGAGCGCACTGCCTATGGCAGCTCCTCTTCCATGACCGAGATGAAGAGGCCCTGTTGGATTTGCGCTTACAAACTCAATCTGAATTTTTCTGCCTTTTCCAATATTATGGATGAGGAAAGATTCTCCTTCTGTTAAGAGTTCTAAAAACTGAGAAAATATAAATTCATTTTTAAATCTGAAATTTATAAATCCCTGACCCGCAACACTAACTGATTCAAAGATATCTGTATTAATGTTTGAAATTATTTTTTCTGCAATACTTTGTGGAGTCCTTTTGAGTATTTTTGCCATCTCCATTGCAACAGGACTGCTTAAGTCTCCAAACTCTTCATTTTTCGGCACTTCAATTTCTATCAGTTCCTCTTTTGATTCCGGGACAAACTTTTTAAGAGCCTCATACAGCCTCAGTTTTAGATGTCTGTGCATAAAAGGGTTTCTCAATCCTCCAGTATTCTTTCAGCAACATAGGAATCTGTTATAAGAACATTAAAGTATTTTCCCTTTAAGGCGGTTTTTATTGCTTCCACCTTTTCCATGCCCCCTGATACCGCAACCACGTATTTTCCAGGTGTTTTTGCCATTTCTTTAAGTCTGCTAAGACTCACTCCTACGATTCTGTTTGCTAATTCTTTAAGAACATTCTCAGCTTTTTCTGACTCTGTTAGAGGAGTTCCATCTTTATAAAGAGGGAAGAAGTTTATCTCTGCTAAAACTCCTTTTTTTCTTAGCTTATCTGGAGTGAGTTTTTTGTACATATAAGCAATATGGGCAAATCCAGGGGTTTTAAATTCAACAGCGCCGATTCCAACAAGGAATATATCAACATCATGACTTTCATCATAAATTTTTTTCACATCAGGGTTTACCAAATATTTTTCTTTGTATTCTTTATAGCTTGCCACAGGAATTGAAGGAAGATTAAATGCTGATGAGTCAGGGTATTTCCCTGCCATCTGCCCGACAAGAACATTTGATGAAAACTCAACAGCCTCAAGTGTTGGTGTTACTGACAGGGGATAGATTTTTAAACCTGAGAACATCTTTGGTGTGAGATTTGCTATAAGGTTTCCTATTGTTCTTCCACATCCAACACCTATTTTCATTCCATCCTTTGCTATCTTTTCAAAGTAATTCGCTGCTTCTTTAGCAATAACCTTCAGAACCTGGTGAAAAGTAGCACCTTCTGTGACGACCACCCTTACATCTTTTAAAAATCTATATTTTTTCTTTATTTTTTCTTCAAGCTCTGTCTTTCTCGGAATTTCAAATTTGATTTCCTCAAATATAAGCTTTAAAACCTCTGGCAGTGTTGTATACTCCATATCAGAAAGACTCAATCTGTGAGGTTCAAAAGGACCGTGTTTTCTAATGTAATTGGCAATATCATTTGCTCTTTTTCTTGCCTCATCAAAGCTTGGATCATCAAACATGTCTCTTGGACCAATCAACACTCCATTAGTGATTTGAAATCCTGCAGCTATTACTCTTGGAGGACCATCAAACCGAGTTGGATTTGCTTGATGGAATGCAACAGGCATAAGTGGACCATGATGCGAGCCCCTCATCCATCCTTCAACAAGATATGGAGTGGAGAATGGCTCAAGTATTTCACCGATTGCTGGGAAACCGCTCTGGCTTCTAACAATCAGAACAGGGTCATCTTTACCTACATATTTTCCTGCCATTAGTCCCAGTTTCTGGGTTGATGCAGCTGCCACAACCTCATTGCTTCCCTTTTTATAAACTGTTTTGATTACATATCTTCCAACAGCACCAATTAAAGCTAAAAGATCATATATGTCTTCTGGACAGGAAAGAGTATAAATTCTGTCTTCAAATACATCAAGAACCTGAAATATGAAGCCTTTACGCATTGATGGGTCAATAACCAGTCCTGCAGTATTAAATGGATCTGCAAATATTTTAAATAGAGGGAGATTCCAGGCTCCTGGAGATGTTTTATCTGCCATAAAGATAACAACAGGCTCGCTTTTTCTTTCTTCAAACTCTATCTCTGCAAATCCAGGACCCATACCCCTTACTGTTCCTGCAAAACTGTCTGAAAGAAGATCCTGTCCTGCACCATAAAGTTTAAGATTTTTTGCAACTCTGGTGCATTCAACAAATGTATTCCATGCGAGATTATGAATTTCTGTATTTTCTGTTCCCTTATCGTGTGTCATGATTAATTCCAGATCATCTCCACAGCTTAATACAGAAAAGTCAAAAATTACTCTCTTATCCTTAGCTTTTTGAAGAATCTGTCTGGCTGTTTTTAAAATATCAGGATGTGAACCTGAATGTCCTACATATCCACCAATGTCTGCCTTGATAACAGATAAAGTCACTTTCATTTTTTTACCTCCTGCTAAAGTTTTCAAAAACTGAAAAAATTTACCACACACCAGAAAATAAAAGCAATTAACACATGCATTCCCAGTGATCTTTCAGATTTTTTTTGAGTTTTTTCACCATCTCCATTGTGTCCTGCAGTTTATAATCTTTAAGATATTCGTTAGGTACAGGCTCTGGCTCTTCAATTTTCAGTTCTATATCTGCCAGCCCACATATTAATGAGAGCCATCCTGGTGCAATAGCTCTTTCATTGTATCCTGAAGCAATAGCATCTATTACTTTGCCATCACATATTTTTGACATTTCTCTGACACTCTGTCCTATCTTTCTGAAATCAGATACTTTCAAGCCAAGATATGTTAATGAATCATTCCAATAGGGATCTGTTCCGCCATTTCTTATTATAATTTGTGGTTTAAACTCCTCTGTTAGTGGAAACACAATATTATCAAAAATATACTCATAGGAATCCCATCCAGCACCAGGTGGCAGAGGACAGTTCACAGTAAAACCCTTTCCCACGCCTTCTCCTGTTTGTGATATAAATCCAGTTCCCGGATAAATTGTTGCAGGATCCTGATGGATGTCAATAAAAAGAACTTTTGGGTCATCATAAAAATACTGCATTGTTCCGTTTCCAGCATGGGCATCTGTATCAAGAATCAAAATTCTTTCAAGTAAGTGTTTTTCAATCAGATACTTTGCACCAAAAGCAATATCGTTGTAAATGCAGAATCCTTCACCAAAAGATGGTTTTGCATGATGAAGTCCTCCACCAATTGAAACAACTTTCTTGTAAGTTCCCTCCTGAACAAGGTCACACGCTTTTTTCATCTGCCCTACAATCTGTCTTGCGGATTTTTCTATATTTCCCGGATTTTCTCCTGGAATATTATCAAGACTGAGGAATTTATTAAAGAATACCTCTAATGGATAAGTAATACCGTGATAGGCAACCTCATAAAAATTTTTAACAAAATCTATGTAATCCTCTGTGCAGATAAGCAGTAAGTCTTCATCAGTAACTGGTTGAGATTCAATAATTATATAATTGTCATTTTCCGGCAGTTTATTCCTCAAAAAATCAATGAATATCTCGAAACGACTTGCCCTGAAGGGGTGTCCTATTCCAAAATCATACTGGCTTATTTCATCAGAGTAAAGGATTGTTACCTTCATAACCTTCTCCTTTCTGTTTTTTAAAAAACTCCTCTATTTCCTTTATCAAGTTTTCTATCTCCTGTCTTGAAGGTTTTCTTTCATTTTGCAATTCCTTCAAATTTTCCACAAGTTCTTTAAGATGGGGGTTCTGTGCTATAATTTCTTCAATTTTTTCATCCACTTTTTCCGCGGCTTCTTTCATATCTTCAATATCAATATTCATTTCCGAGACAGCAAGAAGCACTTTTAATACTGAATAATAACTTTTTGGACTTTGTGTTAGATAAACAGGTACACTTCCCCAGAGGGTTACTATTTCTATGTCTTTTCTAAGATGAAAAAAGGAATGCAGTGAAGCAGATCCATGATAGTCAATAAATTCTACAGAAAATTCTTGCATATGAGCTTTCATATTTTTGGTATTTACAACAGCTGAAACAGGAGGTTCTGCTGTATGAAGGATATAGTCCGCAAATCCTCCAACAGTGATTATTCTTTTCACATTATATAATTTTGCTATATGGAAAACATTATCAGCATATTCTGCCCATCTTATATCAGGTTCATGTCCGAGAAGGAAAATAAAATCTTTTAAAGTTTTTTTATCTTTAGCAAAATAGAGATAATTTTTAGGGAAGCTGAATTCTTTTACCAGTCCTTCTGTTATTGAAACCTGTGGTCTATTTAAACTCAAAATGTAAAATAGGTCGGATTTTATTTCAGCGAATTTTTCTGCTTTTAACTTGTTTATAAGATAAATGACAACATTTGTGGAAATCTTTCCCGCATTTGCCCATCCATCAAGTCCTATAATAAATTTTGGCTCATGAAGTTCAACTTTTTTATATATTGTAAGTTCCATTAATTAATTTTATCAAAGGTTGAAGGAGTTTTAAATCTCCTTTTCCTGACAGCCCCAACCTATCATAACACATAATAAATTCTGGTTAATTGAAGAAATAGAAAAATTTCTGTTTGTGGCACAGTCTAACTGACATATTCAGGAAAGCTTGATTTTACTATGGGCGATGCAGGGATTGAACCTGCGACCTCTTCCGTGTGAAGATAACCCAAAAATACAAAATGGCTTGTATGCTTGATTTGCTAAAATGAAAAATAGCAATTTTTGATGCGACTGTGACAGTTTTGTTACAGTTGACTTTTGACAGGTTTTATTTAAGTATTCCAAACAATTTTGCGATAAATTCAATTGAATTTATATTCAAAATTATGATTGTAAACAGCAAGATAAGAAACATTATCGTAAACTTTTTATCCAGGGAAAGCCTTGCAAAATCTATTTTACCTGTCATTTTTTCTTCTAAAACGTTCATCTTTTCGATAAACTCATTCTTTGTTACAAATTCCTTTCTCATTGCATCAAGTAGTTCCTCTTTGGTGGTAGCCCATTTGTAATCTATTGCCTCTGATATTGCTGTCTCAATAGACCTCACTATGGCTGTTGCATCCTCTTTGCCAACTGCCTTCTCAAGTGTTTCATAAACTTCTAAGGGTAAACGAACAGGCATAAAAAAGTATAGCATATTGGAAAAAAGTTTGAAAAGGATTGTATAAAAAACAACAGGATGTGGCTTGCATACTTGATTTTGCATTTGACAAAACATGCCATTTAAAAAACTTTTATCAATTAAGTATTCCAAACAGTTTTGCAATAAATTCCAGAGAGTTTATATTTAAAATTATATTTTTAATTTTTCTATTGCTTCTTTAGCAATAGCAGGTTTCACTTTTGCATATCTCATGGTGGTGTTTAAAGACTTATGCCCGCAGATTTCAGCTATCACTCTTATGTCAACTCCCTGGGTAAGCATCTCTGTTGCACTCACTTCTTCTTCTATATATCTTTACAGGCAGAAACAAGGTTCTGAATGGTTGTTCTGTCAAGGTATGATGGTATCTTTTGGGATACTTTTGGTCTTAAGATTTTTAAATCTTCTTTGGGAATAATATGGAGTTTATAAACTTTCTGTAAGAAGTCAAAAAATCGGTAAACTGAAGAGATTGAAACAGCTACAGAAGAGCTTGTATTTCCTTTTTCATAAAGGGAGTTTTTAAACTTCATTATGTCTTCAAAGGTAAGTTCCTTAACTTCCTTATCTCCAACTACTTTTAAAAGAAGATTTAACTGTTTTAAATAGGTTTTTACAGTGGCATCTGAGTAGATGCCACTGGTGTATCCCTTAAATCGTTCTATGGCTTTTGAGAGGGTCATTCAGGGTTAGTTTTCTAAGGGTCTTTCTACTCCATCGTCACCTGTTACGGTAATTTTTGCATTTTTTAGTATTTTCTCTGCCTGTTCTTCTGTTGCTCCACTCATTAGCAAGGCTCTTTTGATGTCCTGTCTCATCTTGAGAGCTATTCTCTCTACTTCGCTTAACTCTCCTACTCCTTCAAAGCCTTCCATGTTGTTTGTTTTTTCTGCCATTTGCTCCTCCTTGTTTTAGTTTATAATATATATTATAGAACTTTTAGTAACCAAAATTTTTTTATTAAGAAATGTATTTCTGGTTTCGTTGAATCGCTCAGGAACGGTTTTTATGTTGCGGGGGGAATATTTATTAATTATATCCCCTGTATAAAAGAAGAGCTTATAAGCGATTTTAAAAACAACTTCCCACATCACCAATAATCTCAAGTTAAGAAAGAATCAGAGGTGTATCCTTCATTGACCATAACCATAAAAATATAAAAAGGGGGAACATCCATAAGAGAAAAACCTCAACTAATTTAAAATTCTAAAATTTTTGGAGAGAATTCAAGTCAAATTCCACAGGTGATGTCTTGAGCAGTCTTTTTATCCTTTTTAGGTATATAAATTGACATAATTAACAAAAATGTTAATAATATAATCTTAGTGAAATATTTAGAACTCAGGGCATTAGAAAGCAGACTTTATTTCACTTCTCAGGATGTGGCTGATATTCTTGGAATAAAGCCGTCCTCAGCAACTGTTCTTTGTTCAAGATATGTTAAGAATGGACTGTTTATCAGGCTTAAAAAGGACTTTTATGTGATGAAAGAGAGATGGCAAAGAAATTCTACTTCAGAGTTCTTTCAGATTGCAAATATTCTTCAAGTTCCCTCCTATATTTCCCTGATGACAGCACTTTCCTTTTATGAGTTAACCACTCAGGTCCAGAGGGAGTTTTTTGAGTCTGTCTGCATCAAAAGAACAGCAAAATATGAGGTTGATGGAGTTTTGTTTAATTTTTACAAACTAAAAAGAGTGCTTTATTTTGATTTTATAAAGCAAGGAGATTTTTTTATTGCCACAAAAGAAAAAGCCCTATTAGATGCAATATATTTATACTCTTTTGGAAAATACTCCTTTGATGTATCCTCCGTAGATAT
>Ga0123519_10006115_pt1 | contig 19021 bp, 15 predicted proteins | sample YelNatPaOPRAMG02_FD_87396 | JGI IMG/M metagenome (GOLD analysis project Ga0123519, IMG submission 87396) | Hot spring microbial communities from Yellowstone National Park - Yellowstone National Park OP-RAMG-02 (version 2) | ecosystem: Environmental > Aquatic > Thermal springs > Hot (42-90C) ... | reverse complement strand
TCATCGCAGCAGCTAGGATAGCCCCACGCGGGGGTGCCGTCAAGCGTGTAATGTTACATTATACGCACATGGACTGGGCCTCTGTTTGACTCTTCCGCGGCGACGGGTAGTCTTGGGGTGCCGGTAACGAGACGGGGCTGAGCCAGGACAATGCGGAAACGGAAGGCGCGGAGGCACCTGGCGGCGAAGCGATGTACGCAGCAGTACGGCTGTCTGAGCAAACCCGCGCGCTGGTGCTGAAGACCCGCCGTGAGCTTTGCCGCCCTGAAGCCATCTTTGGCCGGGCTGCGGATGCGCGGGGCGGCGGTCGGGACTGAAAGGAGGTGTGCCGGAGCCAGGAGGTCGAGCAGATGTCGCATCGCTGGAGCAGTCCAGCACGGTTACCTATTCCCTACTGAGGAGTGGAGCAACGGTGATGCAGAAGCGACGAGACGGATTCACGCTGATCGAGCTGCTGGTGGTGATCGCGATCATCGGCATACTCGCAGCAATGGTCTTTCCGGTGTTTGCGCGTGCTCGTGAGTCGGCGCGCAAGGCGGTGTGTCTGTCGAATGTCAAGAATATCTGCCTCGCCATTCAGATGTACCTGGGGGACTATGACGACGTGCTTCCGCCCGCGGAGCACCGCCAGGAGATCGTTGACTTCTACGCGGCCCGCGGCGGCTGTCCTCCCAACGTGCAGGGTGCGAAGAACAACCCATACCTGAAGTGGCAGGTTGTGCTGGACCCGTATGTGCGCAACCGCGATGTGTGGCGGTGCCCGAGCCAGAGGGTGTACCCGTCGGTGAAGATCCTGAACCCCCTGGGCGGTGACTGGTGGGCTCGTGTGCAGCAGGTCATCAGCGAGGCGGGCGATAGCTGCTCGGCCGTCATGCAGTGCGGCTCGCCGTTCCCGCCGGGATGGGGCGGCAGCGTGACGGACAGCTATGTGCAGAAGGCCTGCGGCGATGGGTTTCAGTTCGGCTACAGTGGCCTGGCGGGCAACTGGGACCGGAAGCTGTCCAGCGTCAGCGACGCGGCCCGGTGGCTCGCGGTAGTCGAAGTCGGAGCTGGCTACGACACGTGGAGCACCTTCAACGTCGCGTACCCGGACGTCTGCAAGCTCGGCTGTGCGACGAACAACCCGAACTACCCTGACTGCACGAGCCAGATGGCCGACTGGAAGAACTGCTCGTGGACCCAGCAGTGCGGCGCGGGAGACCCGCGCTACGGGACCGACTCAAACTACCGGAACACGCAGCTCGCGCGGCATCTGGGCGGCGTGAACCTGGGGTTCCTGGACGGGCACGCCAAGTGGCTGAACTCGGAGGCCGTGCTGAAGATGACGCCGGACTGGCGGTGGTGGGTGAACGACACCCGCTCGCAGCACGAGATCGAGGGTCCGGTTGGCCTGTGCAGGATGCCCGACGTGTGAGATGACCTGCGCGGGATCGGGGCGGCCCAGAGGCCGTCCCGGCAGTGCAGCAGGAGCGGAGTGTTCGGCGGAGCCCGTCCCAGGCGGGCTCCGCCGCGCTGTTTGCCGGCCGAGAGGTGGCGCGCGGCCCCGCCGCCAAGAATAGCGCGGCCGGTGCGGCCGAGACGCCAGGGGAAGGATATGAGACGGTGAGATGGTTCACCGCGGTGCTACTGCTCGTTCTGGCGGGCGCGTCTCCCCTGTGGGGAGACGCGGTGGTGGCGAAGACGGCGCTGCCGCCGGAGAGCGCGTTGCGGGGCGCCGAGCTGGTGCGCAACGGCGACCTGGAGACCATGGGCGGCGACGGCCTGGCCTGGTGGAGCGCCTGGCGCAAGGGATACCAGGTCGACCGCACGGTGCGGCACGGGGGCGCCGTGAGCGCGCGGTGTCGCAACGACGCGCCGGGAGAAGAGAGCGGCCTCTCGCAGACGATCCAGCTCGACCAAGCGGTGCCGCTGCCGGTGATGGCAGAGGCATGGAGCAAGGCCGAGGGAGTCTCCGGGGCGGCCGACAACGGGTACTCGATCTGGGCGGACGTCGAGTACTTCGACGGCGATCACCTGTGGGGGCAGGCGGCCGCCTTCGGCGTGGGCGACCATGGGTGGCAGAAGCGCACGCTCGCGATCATCCCGGGCAAGCCGATCAGGTCGGTGTCCATCTACGGGCTATTCCGCGGCCACACGGGGGTCGTGTGGTTCGACGACTTCAGTGTCCGGCAGGTCGAGGTTTCCCCCGGTGCGGCCACGTTCGACCGCCAGCTCGTCTTTACAGTCCCTTCGGAGGAGGTGCAGACAATGCCTGGCCCGACGCTCAAGACCGATGACGGATTCGTGCTTCACTTCGATGCCTCGCGCGGCGATATTCGGACTACCGCGCCCGGCGGGATTTTCCTGCGGGACTTCGCGGCGGGGTCGGATTTCCGTCAGGCGCGCGGCGTGCTCACCGAGAACGAGGACGGCTCCATCACGCGCGCGGCGGATGACGAGCAGCTCAAGCTGCGCCTCACTGCAACTTATCGTTCGGTGGGGAACGCGATACGCGTCGACGGTGAGGTGCAGGATCTGACCGGCAGCGACCGAGCGATCTCCGTGTATTTCCTGTACCCAGTGGACGCCGTGGGGTGGCGGTGGCACGATGACCAGCGCACCTTTCGGGTCATAGAGGCCGGGAAGAAGTACGACAACTTCGTGCCCGCGGGGGCAGGCGCGAACGACCTCGCCTCGCGCTACCCGCTGGCGTGCATCAGCGGGAAAGACGAGGCGATCGCCATCGGCGCGCCCCTGGATGTGCCTCGCCTGTGCCGTTTCGGCTATGATGCCGAATCGCGGGAGCTGTACGCGGCGGTCGACCTGGGGCTGGCGCCGGACACGGAGAACTTCCCGTCGCGCGCCTCGTTTAGCCTTGTCCTTTTCCGGTGCGATCCCGAGTGGGGGTTCCGGTCTGCGCTCCAGCGCTATTACGACCTGTTCCCGCAGTGCTTCACCAAGCGCAACAAGAAGGAGGGCATCTGGATGCCCTTCACCGACATCTCGACGGTGGAGGGATTTGAGGACTTCGGCTTCCAGTTCAAGGAGGGAAACAACAACGTGCCCTTCGACGCCGAGCACGGCATCTACAGCTTCTTCTACGTGGAGCCGTGGAGCGACTGGGTCAGCATGCCGAAGGAGATGCCGCGCACGCCCGATCAGGCGATCGCCTACCTGAAGCAGCGTGCCGCGGAGGGGAGGGAGCAGGACCAGGCTGTGCTCTCGTCGGCGTATGAGGCGGCCGATGGTTCACTCGCGGTGCGGATCGAGAACCAGCCGTGGTGCGACGGCGCGGTGTTCGGCGTCAACCCCAGCCCCGGGGTGGAGCCGGGGCAGCCGGGCGGGGTGACACAGTTTCAGAGCCTCATGCGCCGCATCGAGGGGGCGTTCCAGCGCGATCCCCAGCTCAGCGGCGTCTACCACGACAGCTTCGAGATGTATCTGTTTCACAACTGGCGGAACTACCGCCGCGAGCACTTCCGGAAGGCGCAGATACCGCTGGTTTTCGACAGCAACGGGCGAGTGTGCCAGTACGCGATGTTCACAATGGTGGAGTTCGCCAAGTACGTTGCCGAGCAGATGTGGTCCCGCGGGAAGATGACGTTCGCCAACGGGACCCCGCACGCGTTCCCGTGGGGCGCGGCCTGGCTGGACGTGATGGGGACGGAGGCGGCCTGGGCCTCGAGCTGGGGGACCTTCGGGGAGTACCAGCCCGAGTCAGACGAGGACTTCAACTATTGGCGGGCGCTGTGCTACCAGCGGCCGTATCTGCTGCTGCTCAACACGCGGTTCGATCTCTGGAAGCCGGAGTGGTTCGAGCTGTACATGAAACGCTCGGTCGCGTACGGCGCGTTCCCGAGCATGTTCAGCCACAACGCTTCGGAGGACCCATACTGGCAGAACCCGGAGCTGTACAACCGGGACCGGCCGCTGTTCAAGAAATACATCCCGATCGTGTGCGCGCTGGGCGCGGCCGGCTGGGAGCCGGTTACCTTTGCCCGATCCAGCGATGAGCGCGTGTATGTGGAGCGGTTCGGCCGGGCGCCGGGGCCGGTCTATCTGACGCTGCTGAACGACAGCGCGGAGCCGAGGAGCGCGGTGGTGAGTGTGGATGTGGCGGCCCTGGGCCTGGACGCAGACCGGCTCGACCCAGTGGATCTCATCTCCGGGGGCAGGCCGGCGATATCGAGGTCCGCGGGCGTCGCCTCATTCCGGCTGGAGCTGGCCCCGCAGGACGCTGCCGTGATCGAGCTCACGCGCGGGTGATGGAACCCCCTGACCGGACAGCGCAGGTGACGGAGGGACGGACCGCGGAGGCGCGCGCCGGGCCGTCCGCCAGGCAACGGCCGCGGCAGGCCGCGCGAATCTGGCGCGGGTTCGTCATCGGGATCGTCTTGCTGCCGCTGAACGCCCTCTGGGTGCTCTACATGGAGCACATCGCGGCGCACGGCCCCATCGCCTCGACCATCTCGCTGTTCTTCAACGTCGTTTTCATTCTGTTCTTCCTGGCGCTGGGGAACGCGGCGGTGCGCAGGGTCAGGCCCGGGTGGGCGCTCACGGCGGGCGAGTTCGTGATCATCTACGTGATGCTCACGATGAGCACGTCGTTGGCAGGACTCGACGGCATGCAGGTGCTGCTGCCCGTGATGACCCACCCGTTCTGGTTCGCCAACCCCGAGAACCGGTGGGACCAGCTCTTCGCGAACGTTCCCTCGTGGCTGACGGTGTCGGACCGGGACGCGCTGTACGGCTACTACACGGGATCGTCCAGCCTCTATCAGCCGCGGATTTTGCACATCTGGCTGACGCCGGTGTTGTGGTGGACCGGGTTCATCTTCGTGTTGGTGTTCGTGCTGGTCTGCCTCTCCGTCCTCGTGCGCGCCCAGTGGGCCGATCGCGAGCGCCTCACCTTCCCCATCATCCAGCTTCCGCTTGCGATCACGGAGCCGGGGACCTCGCTCTGGCGGAACCCGCTGCTGTGGATCGGCTTCGCCGCCGCCGGCTCTATCGACCTGATCAACGGGCTACACTATCTCTATCCCTCCGTGCCCTATCTGTCGGTCGCGCCGACGTTGGACAGCTACAGTGCCAACGATCTCATGCAGTACATCCCGGACATGCCCTGGCGCGCCATCGGGTGGCTGCCCGTGACGCTGTATCCGGCGGTGATTGGCATCTGCTTCTTGATGCCTCTTGACCTGCTGTTCGCGTGCGTGTTCTTCTTCTTCTGGTGGAAGGCGATGTTCGTGCTGTCGGCCGCCCTTGGGATCAGCCAGGGATGGACCGAATCGCTCTCCAAGAGCGTCTTCCCGTACCAGAACGAGCAGATGTTCGGAAGCTACCTCGCGATTGCGGTGGCGCCCCTTCTTGTCGGCAGACGATACTTCGGGCACGTGTGGCGCCGGATCATCGGGCGGCCATCGGAGGTAGACGACGCGCGGGAGGGGCTCCCCTATCGCGTCGCGGCGATCGGCGGGGTGGTCGGGATCGTACTGCTCGTCCTCTTCGCGGTGCACGGCGGGCTGGCGCCGCTGATCGCGATATCGTTCTTCGTGCTCTACTACATCGTCGCGCTGGCGGTCGCCCGGGTGCGGGCCGAGTTCGGCTCCCCGGTCCATGATTTCCATTGGGCCGGCCCCGGCCAGACGATCACGTACATCGGAGGCACGGCAAACCTGCGCAACCAGGACTTGCTGATGCTGAGCCTCCTGTGGTGGTTCAACCGCGCGTATCGCCAGCACCCGGTCGCTAACTCAATCGAGGGAGTGCAGATGGCGTCGCGCACGCGCTCCAACGCCCGTGCGGTCGCCATTGCGCTGATGCTGGGCGCGCTGCTGGGCGCGGTGGCCGTCTTCTGGGGTTGGCTGCATTACGCGTACAAGATGGGCGTTGCCTCCGGGTGGGGCGGCGGCGACTGGCGCGGCAACGAGATGGCGACCAACTTGCAGTCCTGGGTGGAGAGCCCGACACCGCCCCACTTCGACTCGCTCCTGGCGGTTGGCGCGGGATTTGCGATCACGATGGCGCTGGCGGCGGCGCGCACGGCGTTCGTCGGCTGGCCCTTTCACCCCGTCGCCTATGGCCTGTCGGCCAGCTGGTCGATTCACATCGTCTGGATGCCGATGCTCATCGCCTGGGCGACGAAGCTGGCGATTCTGCGCTACGGTGGCCTCCGGATGTACCGGCGGGCGCTGCCGCTGTTCTTCGGCCTGGTGCTGGGCGAGACGATCGTCGGGTGCGCCTGGCCCATCGTGGGGCTTATCTTCGGTATCCCCACCTACAGCTTCTGGGGCCTCTGAGGCGGCGGGCTGTCACGTCTTCCTCGCTGGGCGGGCTGGCGGCGCGCCGGGGCGCAGGTCCAGGCGCCGTGCGTCGAGCTGCACGTCGTGCCGGGGGGAGCGTAAGCGTTACGCGGGGCAGACCTGCGCGCGCATCGGCTCCGCGGCACCGCGGCAGCGGCGGGGCCATCTACGTTCCATGGATGAGCAGCACCTTGCCGGACTGGCCCGAAGCGAAGGTCGCGAACGCTCTGTCGGCCTCCTCGAAGGGGAAACGATGGGTCACCACGTCGTCGACCTGAAGACCGCGGCGATGAAGTTCGAGAATCTGGAAGTAATCGTGCGGGGTGAAGTACCACGATCCCAGGGCGGTGATCTCCTTGCGGATGAAGTGGTCACTGGGGTGGATGGTAGAGCTGCCCTTCTCGCCGACCAGGCCGACGCGGCCGAATACGCGCACCGCGTCGAGGGCGGCGGTGAGCGTGGCCGGAGATGGGCTGCAGTCGAGGGCGACGTCGACGCCGCTGCCGTCGGTGAGCGCGCGGACGGCGTCGCCGATGTCCACACTTCCCGGATCAAGTGCGCGCCACGCGCCGAGCTTGGAGGCAAGGTCGCGCCGATAGGCCGAGAGGTCGGCGGCAATGGCGCGGACGCCAAGGAACCGCAGCACGGCCAGCATTCCCAGGCCGATCGGGCCACAGCCGAAGACGCCAACGGTGTCGAACGCGCTGACATTCAGCCGCCTGAGGGCGCGGTAGGTCGTGCCGATGGTGTCACCTCCGAGCAGGACGCCGGTCTCCCAGCTTACGTCATCGGGCAGGGGAAGGCAGCACATCTCCGGCACTGGGACCAGGTCTGCATGGCCGCCCATGGCAGATCTGAGGTCCCGGCAGTGCTCGTAGTCGCCCTGCGCGCAGTGCCCGCACCGGCCGCATCCGGCCATGACCTGCACGGCGACCCGGTCACCGACGCGGACGCGCTGCGTCCGGTTGACCGCGACGACCTCGCCCACCATCTCGTGCCCGGCCGGGCTCCCCGGGGCACCCTCCGGGCTGCGGTAGGCGTGAAGCTCGCTGCCGCAGATCGCCGATACAGCGACCCGCACCAGGGCCTCGCCCTCTGCCGGCTTGGGGTCCGGCAGGTCCTTCACCTGCACCGTCGCGCTGCCCGCCAGAATCGCTGCCCGCACGCTGTTCTCCTTTGCCCCGCCCGGGGCGGCCGGCCTGTGCGTCTTGCGCTGAGACCGGCGGGAAGGACTTCGCAGAGGCGCCGCGCACCTCCTGCCCGGCCGCGGCGCTCGGCCTCACACTGCGCGGGCGGCGGCTACAGAATGCCTCCCGGCAGCAGCCATCTGAGGATCGGCTGAACGAGGTAGAGGTAGAACCAGTCGAAGCCCGGCGTGCTGACCAGGATGAAGAGCACGAGGAAGCCCAGCGGTGCCAGGCGGTCGGCCAGATGCGGATCATTCACGCCCAGGATGCGCAGCGCGACATGAGAGCCATCCAGGGGCGGGATGGGCAGCAGGTTGAACATCATGAGGACCACGTTGATTGCCACGCCCATGACGCAGAAGTAGGCCAGCGCCCTGCCGGCCGGCCCCGCTCCATACCGGGTGACCAGGCTGAGGAGCGCGACCCAGGCGAGGGCCTGAAGGAAGTTGGACGTTGGCCCGGCGAGGGTGACGATGATCTCGTCGCGCCGGGGATGCCGCATGCGGTGCACGGAGATCGGGACCGGCTTCGCCCAGCCGAAGCCGATGCCGAAGTAGGCAGAGATCACGAAGACGATGGTTCCGAGGGGGTCCAGGTGGGCAAGCGGCGAGAGCGTGAGGCGGCCAGCGCGCTTGGCCGTGTCGTCGCCCAGGAGGTAGGCCGAGTATCCGTGCGCAAGCTCGTGCAGCACGATGGCCAGGAGGAAGACGGGGAGCTTGACGACGATCTCTGCGACGGGGCTGAGCGACACGTGGCTCAGGTCCCCTCTCCCGCGTCCGCCAACACCGGGCCCATTGCGGCAATCATGCGCTCATCCGACAGCGGGAACAGGCGTCTGGTCGAGGACCTCGGCGACGATCTGCCCGGCATCGATGCGCCGGACTCTCGCCTCTGGTTTGAGGAGAAGGCGGTGGGACAGCACGGGGCCGGCGAGGGCTTTGATGTCGTCCGGCAGCACGAAGTCGCGGCCATAGACGGCGGCGCGGGCCTGGGCCGTCCGCGAGAGGGCCAGGGACGCTCTGGGGCTGGCGCCGAGCGCGAGCATCGGGTGATCTCGCGTGGCGAAGACGAGCGCGACGAGGTAGTCCTTGAGCGAGGGGTCGATGTGCACCTCCTTGACCCGCTGCTGCATTCGCAGGACCTCCTGCGTCTCCACGACCGGCTTCACGGAATGGATCGGATGCTCCTTCATCTGCCGATCGAGGATGACGACCTCCTGTTCGGGTGTGGGGTAACCCATCTGGATACGCATGAGGAAGCGGTCGAGTTGGGCCTCCGGGAGCGGGTAGGTGCCGCGGTACTCGACGGGGTTCTCGGTGCCGAGCACGAAGAAGGGGCGGGCGAGGGCGCGCGTGATGCCGTCCAGGGTGACCTGGAACTCCTCCATGCACTCGAGGAGGCTGGACTGGGTCTTGGGGGTGGCGCGGTTGATCTCGTCGGCAAGCAGCACGTTCGTGAAGACCGGTCCCTCGCGGAAGACGAACTCACCGGTCTTCTGGTTGAAGACGTACGTGCCGGTGATGTCGGCGGGCAGGAGGTCGGGCGTGAACTGCACGCGCCGGTAGACGGCGCCGAGAGCGCCCGCCAGCGCCTTTGCGAGCATCGTCTTGCCGACGCCCGGAATGTCCTCGATGAGCACGTGACCGCCGGACAGCAGGCCGATGACGACCTGCTCGACCGCGGAGCGCTTGCCGACGATGACGGTCTCGATCTCCCTGATGATGGCCTGAGCGCGCTCGGCCGTCCATCTGATGTCTTCCACCCGACTGGTCCCTCCGCACAGACGGCGGATTATAACATGGTTCCGGCCCCCTGCACAAACGCCGCCGGCCGCGGGGCGAACAATAGTTGGAGGTTTGGCGGCCCGGCCGTCAGCGCCGGGGGCCAAAGGTCTGACCCGGCGTCGGGGACTAACGCCGGGTCAGAGTAGGCGCGGAGGGAGTTGCGCCGTGTGCGATCTCCCGTGTGCCGGGGCGATTCAGGCGGCCTGGGGGACCCCGGCCTGGGCGGGAGTATCGGTGCAGGTCACCCGGGCGGCATCGCGGCCCTGCTTGGCAGCAGCGGCGAGCGCGGGAGGGAAAGTGGGATGTCGCCGCGCGTGACCGAGGGGGAGTGTGGTGAGTCTATGTCGTTGGACGAGCTGCACTGCCTGCCCAACCCCTGGGCCTGGTATGCCCGTGTTCTGTCAGCCAGTGCAGCGCCCATCGCTTTCGTCCTCCTTTCGGCGGCAGCCAAAAAAGAAAGGCTGCCGCAGAAGTCACGCCCACGACAGCCTTCCACGACTGGCCGTGAGCTTGGCATCTTCGGCAGCCTGTCGATCATGGTCCGCCTGGGCGGACTGTAGATCCAGCGCTTTGCGCATGCGCCTTTCGACGCACTTGCCTTTTCGCATGCCTATTCGGTTGTCAGGAACGTCTATTCGGTTGCGGGACCCGCCGTCCCGGCGCGTCCACTGAGCTCATTCCACAGACTGCAGGGAATCTGAGATAGAATCTGGAGCGAGCGTGTACGCCGGCCGGAACGCGGCCGGGAGACCGCCTCGCCGAAGTTCGCCTTCTGGTATAATGGGCGGCAAACTCGGCCACAGGGAGTGTGCTATGAAGTCGGCGTTGATGGTCTGGGGAGGATGGGAGGGGCATGAGCCAAAGCAGTGCGTGGATATCTTCGCGCCCTTCCTGGAGGAGCAGGGGTTCGAGGTCAGGATATCGGACAGCCTCGACGTCTACCGCGAGGAGAGCTACATGAAGTCGCTCAGCCTCATCGTGCCGGTGTGGACGATGGGCACCATCACCAACGAGCAGGAGAAGGGGCTGCTCGACGCGGTCAGAAGCGGCGTCGGCATCGCCGGCTGGCACGGCGGCATGGGTGACTCGTTCCGGAACAATTGCGAATATCAGTTCATGGTCGGCGGGCAGTGGGTGGTCCACCCCGGCGGCATCATCGATTACCGCGTGAACATCATTGACCACGAAGATCCGATCACGAAAGGGCTGCCCGACTTCGACATGCACTCGGAGCAGTATTACATGCACGTGGACCCCTCCAACGAGGTCCTCGCGACGACGACCTTCAGCGGCGAACACTGCCCGTGGATCGCCGGAGTCGTGATGCCGGTGGTGTGGAAGCGGCCCTACGGCGCCGGACGCGTGTTCTACTGCTCGCTGGGCCACGTTGCCGCCGACTTCGACGTCCCCGAGGCGCGAGAGATCGTGAAGCGGGGGATGCTCTGGGCCGCGAGATAGCTCAGCAGCGACGCGCGGGCGTCCGCGCGGAAAGAGGTGCAGGGCCGGGCAGATCAGTCGCGCCCGCGCGATCGAGGCCTCGCCTCACCTCCCCTGGAGGCGATCCCGCGCGAGGCCCGAAGCTTTCTAGGAAGGCAAGACCACTGGCCGGGAGCCTCACATGGAACTGTACCTTTTCCGACACGGCGACGCAGCCGCCCCGCAGCCGGGTGTGCCCGACGAGGCACGGGAGCTGACGGAGCGAGGGCGGGTGGAGACGCGAGCGATGGCGGCCGCGCTGCACGCAGCCGGGGCGCGGCCGGGGGCGGTCGTGAGCAGCCCGCTGGTGCGGGCGCGGCAGTCGGCCGCGATCATCGCCCAGGCCTTCGGCCTCTCCGCCGAAGCCGACGACCGGCTCTCTCCTGGCTGCTCGATGGGCGACCTGCAGGCCCTCCTTGCGCAGCGCCAGTGCCAGAGCATCCTCCTGGTCGGTCACGAGCCGGACCTCAGCCGCCTTATCGGGCAGCTCACCGGGGGCCGAGTCGAGATGGAGAAGAGCGCGGTCGCACGCGTCGATGCGGAGCGGGTCGAGCCCGAAGCGGGCGTGCTGGTCTGGCTGGTGCCGCCGCAGTTCCTTGCCTCTCGCTGAACCGTCACGGAGCCGCTGACCATCGCGGCCCTGCTGGGAGGAGCAGGGGCCGCAGGCAGTGCTCCCGAACCTGGCCCTGACTTGGCCCGCCGGTGCGACCTGACCGCGCCGCGAAAGGGGTGTGCTCTTATGCTGAAGATAGCCGCCGCCCTGATCGTTGCCTTCGCCTCCTTCGCATGCGGCTGTGCCGATGAGTGGGAGGCGCCGACCGGCCCCAACCTGGTCGCAAACCCGAGCTTCGAGGCGGTGGCAGAGGGGGTGCCCCTGTCTTGGAGCGCGCCGTCCGAGGTCTACCGCGTCGACGACTCCGGGGGCAGAACGGGGGACCGCTGCCTGAGGTTCTCGAACGACGACCCCCAGCGCTACCAGCTGTGTACGCAGACGGTCGATCTCGAGCCGGGCTCGGTGTACGAGTACAGCGTCTGGGTGCGAACCGCGGGGCTTCACGGAGGGAGCGCGTCGATCTGCGTTGAGTGGGCCGATGCGGCCGGCGGGTACCTCGGCGGCTCGTACGCGGATGGCGTGTCGGGCGACACCGCCCAGTGGACTCAGGTCCGGGGAATCGCGCGCGTGCCAGAGAACGCTGCCCGGTGTACGGTGACATGCTATGTGACGAGGGGCGGGATCGGGAGCGCGTGGTGGGACGACGCCTCGGTCCGACGTTGGCGGGAGCGGCCGATGCGAACCTTCCTTGTCACGCCGCCTTACCGCGGGCTGATCCTCAACGCCGCGCCGCCGTACCTCGAGGCCAACGTCGAGCTCCTGACCTCCCAGATCAAGGGCGGCGCAGGCGGGGCCCTCATCGTGGCCCGGCTCTCACCGGCCGGCGACGACCGGCCGGTCGCCGCCGCGGCCGTCGAGGACCTGGCGGGCGATCGGGTGTCCGTGCGGGTTCCCATCGCCGACCTCAAACCGGGCTCGTATACGCTGACGATCGCTCTTGTGGACAGGGAGACCGGTCAGGCGATCTGCGAGGAGACCCACCGGGTGACACGCCGTACCGGCTTCCCGCCGAAGTGCTACATCGACGAGAACAACCGCCTGATTGTGGACGGAAAGCCCTTCTTCCCGCTGGGAATGTACTGGAGCAATGTCAGCGAGGATGAGCTTCGGGTGTACAAGGAGGGCCCGTTCAACTGCCTGATGCCGTACGGCAGCCCGAACAGGGAGCAGATGGACCTGGTCAACCGGTTCGGCCTGAAGGTCATCTACTCCATCAAGGATTTCTATTACGGCACCGAGTGGTGCCCCGACTTTATCCAGTCGGAGGCCGACGAGGAGCGCGCCGTTCGCGACCGGGTGCGCGAGTTCTGCGGCCACCCCGCGCTGCTGGCCTGGTACACGAACGACGAGCGGCCGCTGACAATGCTGCCCCGGCTGGAGGCCCACCAGCGGTGGGTTGAGGAGGAGGACCCGAACCACCCGACGTGGGTCGTCCTCTTCCAGGTCGACCAGGTCGGCAGCTACCTCCGGACCTTCGATGTCATCGGTACAGACCCGTACCCGATCCCTGACCGTCCGGCGGCGATGGCCGGTGAGTGGGCGGCCACGACTCGCCGCGCGGTCGCCGATGGCAGGCCGCTGTGGATGGTGCCACAGGCTTTCCGCTGGCCCGACAAGCGCCCACCCACCTTCGACGAGATGCGCTCCATGGCATGGCAGTGTATCGCCGAGGGAGCAGACGGCCTGATCTTCTACTCCTGGTTTGACCTACGCAATGACCCGGAGCATCCGTTCGCAGAGCGCTGGGGAGAGCTGAAGCGCGTGGCCCAGGAGATCAGCGACATGATCCCGGTGCTGCTGTCGGTCGAGGAGCCGCCGGCGGTCGATGTCCAGGCCCCGGGGGTCGTTCACTGGACCATCCGCCGCTACCAGGGCGCCGCCTACCTGATCCTCGTGAACGGCGGCGAGGAGCCGGCGACTGCGTCGGTTCGCTTCGCCAGGCCGCTAGAGCGGGTGGTGCTGGCGGGCAAAAGCGTGGCGCTGTCGGGCGACCGGGAGTTCCGCGCCTCGCTGCCGCCGCTCGCCGTTCAGATCTACCGGGCCGAGATGTAGCGGCCGGCGCGGCCGACGGGCAAGCGGTATGATGTCTAGCGGGCGCGGGGCTTTCTCCCGGACGGCGCGCGCCGGCCCTTCAGGTGGTCGGTCAGCCAGTCCACCGCCCGGTTGAGGGTGTCGCACGTATACCTGGGCGTGTGGCCGCCAAATCCGTGGCCGCCGGTCGGATAGCGCACGAAGACCGACTCGACGCCCAGGCGCTTGACCGTCGTGAAGATGATCTCCGAGTGCGAGATCGGCACCCGCGTGTCATCGTCGGCGTGCAGCAGGAGGATGGGCGTGCGGATCTTGTGCGCGTGCGAAGACGACGACATTCGGGCGTAGTCCGCGGCGCGCTCCCAGGGGGGACCGCCGATCTCCTCCTCAGACCACTTCGGCATGTCGGCGCTGTAGTAGAACATGCGCTCATCAGTCGCCGCGCAACTCGCCACGGCCCCGGCGAATCGGTCGGTGGTGCCCACCAGCCAGGTCGTCATGAAGCCGCCGTACGAGGCTCCCATGACTCCGAGACGCTGCGGGTCGACACTCCCCTGGCCGACGACGTGGTCGACCGCGGCCAGGACGTCCTGGCTGTCGAGCACCCCCCAGCGGCCGACGATGGCTGTCTGGAACTCCTTGCCGTAGCCGGTGGAGCCGCGCGGGTTCGAGTAGACCACCAGGAAACCCTGCGCGGCCAGCACCTGAGCATCGAACTTCCATGTTTCCAGGTAGGCCGCGTATGGCCCTCCATGCACTTGCAGCACGAGCGGGTACCGGCGGTCAGCACGGAACCCGGGCGGCTTCACGAGCCACGCGTGCACTGGCGTGCCGTCGGCTGACCGACACCAGAACGCCTCCGTCGTGCCCAGCCGCAACTGCCGGAGCAGCGCCCGGTTCTCCTGCGTCAGGCGCCGCTGTGCCTCGCCGTCGGGACCACAGACATAAAGCTCGGCGGGATGGTCAGGCGCGGAGAGAAGGAATGCGATGGTGCCGGCGTCGCGGGCGATGCTGTAGCCGTCGACACATCGCTGCTTTGCCAGGATGCGGACCGCTTTCGCGCGGGTGTCGACGCGCCACAGCGAGTTGAATCCCTCCTCGATGCACTGGAAGTAGACCGCCCCGCCGTCGGGGGACCACCGCAGCGAATGGGGATATCCCGGGTGAGACTGTGTCAGGCCGCGGGCCTTGCCTCCGTCGGCCGGCTGGAGCCAGATGCGATCCTCGAGCCGGAACACCTCCGGGGCGGGCGATCCAATGTAAGCCACGTGCTTGCCGTCGGGCGACCACGCTGGGTTGGACGCGCCGCCCGCGAGCGTGCTCAAGCGCCGCGGGTCTCCGCCCTGCGCGGGGACGATCCAGATGTCGCCCGTGAGATCCCAATCCGGGTCGCGGCCGCGGTTGGAGACGAATGCGATCCGGGTGCCGTCGGGCGACCAGGTCGGCTCGGAGTCGTCGCAGTCGCCATCGGTAATCTTCCGTGGCCGCCCGCCCGTGGCCGAGATGATGTAGATGTGTCGGCGTTCCTCTTTCGGCAGGAAGGTCGACGATCGGTAGCGGATGCGATCGATAACCCTCACGTCGGTGGCGAACACGCGCCCGTGCTTCACCTCGATCTTCGGCTTGTCGGCCTCCTGCTCGTCGTCCTCGCGCTTTGGATTGCGGGCGAGAAACGCGATGCGCTTGCCATCGGGGGACCACGCTGGGGAAGATAGGCCTTGCTTCAACTGTGTGATCTGTCTGGCCTCCCCGCCGCCTGCGGGGATAACCCACAGTTGAGGCTTCGATCTCTCGTCGTCCTTCTCAGGCGAGAGGAAGGCGATGCGCGTCCCGTCCGGCGACCACCGCGGGGAGCTATCGCGATGGTGCCGGTTGGTGAGCTGCAGTCGCTTCTTGCCATCCGTCGAGATGAGCCAGATGTCGGACAGCCACCGGTCTTTCTGCCGGTCCGCCTGAGAGATGACGCATGCCACCCATCTCCCGTCGGGCGAGACCTGGGGGTCCTGGATCGAGCGCAGCCTGTACACGTCCTCCGGCCGGATCGTCCGCTTCGTCCCAGGCATTCACGTCCTCCTCGAGGCGTCTGGAATCTGAGGGCCCGCGGCGGTCACCTCCCCTGCCTGGCCACCGCGTCCAGGAAGAGGCGCATGTATTCCGGCAGATAACCGAAGTAGACTGCGGTGACCAGCGGACCATCCTGCACCGCGCGGTCTGGGACATACAGGCCGCCCGCGTTCTGCACGTCGACGGCCATGTCCTCCGGACAGGCGATCTTGCGTCCCTTCACCACGCCGGCAGAAACCAGGATCCACGGCGCGTGGCAGATTGCCCCCACGAGCTTGCCCCTCTCCACCATCGCTCGCACCAGCGCGCACACGTCGCCGCGGGCGCGCAGCGCGAGCGGCCCGTAGATCCCTCCGGGGAGGTGCAGCGCGTCGACGCGATCAGCGTCGAGATCGCCGATGGCGGCCTCGGTCGCGAAGGGAAGGCCGTCCATCCCATGGCGGCCCTCGCCCAGCACCGTGACCCCGGCTTCAGGGCCGGCCACGGTAACGTCGGCGCCGGCCTCCTTGAGTCGGTAATAGGGAAACAGAAGCTCGTGCTCGTGATATCCGGTCGCGATCAGGATCGCGACCCGCTTCCCGGACAGGACCATAGCACTGCCTCCCCCCGACGGGTTCGACGGGCGCAGGTCGCGATCCCGCCGCCGCGAGCGGGCAGGATCGCGGGCCCGGGGCCACGAAAGGCCGGGCGGAGGCGCTGCGCATGCCCGACGAACTCGACTTCGAGACCATCTTCGCCGACCTGCCGAAGATCCGGTTCCCCTTCGACCGGTCGCTGCCGGTTCGCGGCTGGCTGGTCCAGGGGCCGCGCCACCAGGTCGCGTTCTGGCACTCGCCGGTCGCCTACAAGAGCCAAGAGCACAGCCACCCGTACGCCGAGTGGGGGGTCGTCATCACGGGCTGGTGCGACATCACGACACCCGACGGGACGCGGCGCTATGTGGCCGGCGAAGTCTTCTACCTCCGGCCGGGCGTGCCGCACGCGTCGGCCACGTCGGATGATTACCGCTCGCTGGACCTCTTCTTCTCTCCGCACCACCTCCAGTCCGAGCCAGAGGAGGGCGTCTAGTGTCCCCAGTCGCTTCAGCGCGGGACCGACTTCTCGCGGCGATCGAGGGCGCTGACGGCGCTCCGGTGCCGTGCTCGTTCATGATCTTCCGCGCGCTCCGGCAGCACTGCCGCGACGAATACGAATTCGCCGACCGCCAGGCCGAGATGGGCCTGGACGCGCGCGTCCAGCTTGACGACCTGCCGATGCGCCTAGCACCCGGGGTTGAGGTCCGCGAGTGGGTCGAGGAGGGAACCGCCGGGCAGAAGATCCTGCACCGAATCTACCAGACCCCCGCGGGCGAGTTGGCCGCCGCGGTGAGGCGCACAGAGGACTGGCCGTACGGAGACCGGCTGCCGCTGTGGGATGACTATGTGACGCCGAGGGCGGTCGCGTATCCGATCACGGGCCCGGAGCACCTGGAGGCGTTGCGGTGGCTGCTCCCCGACCCCACTGACGAGGACATCGACGCCTTCCGCCGCGAGGCGGCAGCGCGGAAGCGCTTCGCCCGGGAGCGCGGCTTTCTGTTTGCGGGCGGATGGAAGTCGCACCGCGATGTCGCCGGGGAGGACGTGACGCTGGTGGGTCAGAACGGCGGCACGGGGACGGTCATCGACGCGCTGATGTGGCTGTGCGGCGGCACCGAGCCGCTTCTGTGGGCATACGACCAGCCGGACTTCCTGCGCGAGCTGATCGGGACGATCGAGGTGTGGAACCGCCGGCGCCTCGAAGTCCACCTCGACGCGGGGCTCGACCTGGTCGTCCGCCGGGCTTGGTACGAGGGCACCGATTTCTGGTCCCCGCGCTTCTTCCGGGAGTTCATCTTGCCCGGACTGCGGCGCGAGGCCCAGCTTGCACACCAGGCAGGCGCTCGCATGGGGTACATCATGACCAGCGGAATGATGCCGATCGCCGACCTGATCGTCGAATCGGGCGTGGATGCCATCATCGGGATAGATCCCGGCGAGGGAAAGGGAACGACGCTGGCGGATGTTCGCGAATCACTGGGCGGCCGGGTAGCGCTGTGGGGCGGGGTGAGTGGTCCGCTGGTGGTTGAGGAGGGAGAGGAGAAGGATGTGCGCCGGGCGGTCGACGAGGCGATGTCGGAGCTCGCGCCGACCGGCCGTTTCATTCTCTGCCCGGTGGACAATGTGCGGGCCGACACCGAGCGCGCGTGGCGAAACGTACAGGTGTTTATCGAGGCCTGGCGGCGAGCCGCGAGGGAGATGGGGCGGTGAGCGCGCGGGCTGACGCGCACTTCTCGGAAGCGGTGCGCCAGTCGGGGCTGGCGGCGCTGGATTGGGTGCTGCGGTTCGCGCAGGACCTCGACCCCAAATCGCCGGAGTTCGGGGGCATCCGCAATGTGTATGACCCGATGCGCCGCGAGTTTCGCCGCGGCGGGCACGGCCTCTGCCTGACCTGGTCGGCCTGCCTGGCGGGCTTCGCCGCGCTCGCCGCCTATGACATCACCGCCGATCCCTTCTATCTCGAACGAGTGCACCTGATCGCGCGGTACGTAACGAGCAACCAGAACACCGACGACTCGGACCGGCTGCGATATGGCGCCTTCGTGGTGTCCAGGGACCGCCGGTTCGTGGACGTGCCGGATGGCTCCTGGGCCGGGAACCTGTTCGTGCATCTGTATCGGCGCACGGGGCGCCCGGAGTACCTGGACCGCGCCAGGCTCGCCGCGGACTGGCTCTTGCGCGTCGCGCCCATGCCCCATGGGGGATTCGCGACCTTCTACCTGCTGGACGCGCAGAGGCCAGTTTCTTACAGCCACGCCAGCGACGGGCAGCACGGGCTGTTCCTCGCCAACCTGTACGAAGAGACGAAGGACGCGCGGTACGCGGGCCCGCTGGCGGCGCTGGCAGACATGCTCAGCGGGCCCGGCCAGCATGCCTCCGGGGCGTATTACGCAAGCCTGCGGGCCGACGGCACACCTGTCTTCGAGGGCTGGGACGAGCAGGCCGGCCACCCGCTCGTCGAAGGGATCGAGAAGAGCGTCACGGGGCCCCGGCAGAACTACTATGCCGCGATGTTCCTCCTTGAGGAGTACCGCCGCAGCGGGGAAGGCCGCTACCTGGACAGCGCGCGGCGGTGCGCCGAGTGGTCGATCGAAACCTTTCGCAGGCACGGCTACTTCTCCGAGTGGCTCGAGCTGGAGGCGGCGGGGGACTGGCGGCCGGACCGACACCCCGACATCGCCTCTCCAGGGGCGATGGCCCTCCTGTGGCTGGCACTTCACGAAACGGACCCCGATCCCCGGTGGCTGGACGCGTGCGGAGAGGCGTGCGAGTGGAGCCTGCGGTGGCAGCGCCGCCAGCCGTCGGCGGACCTCGACGGAGCGATAGTGGTGGGGCCGCCGATCGTCGCGTACCACCAGTCATTCGCAGCATGGGGACTGTTGGAGGCGGCCGGCCGCCTGGTTCGGTGACGCCAGGGGTCGCCTGAAGTGGCGCGCGGCCTGGCGGCCCGCGCGCGAGCCCTGCGCGGCGGCAAGGAATGCGCGGTGCGGGCACAGAAAGGCCGGGGCGC
>Ga0123519_10006113_pt1 | contig 19022 bp, 21 predicted proteins | sample YelNatPaOPRAMG02_FD_87396 | JGI IMG/M metagenome (GOLD analysis project Ga0123519, IMG submission 87396) | Hot spring microbial communities from Yellowstone National Park - Yellowstone National Park OP-RAMG-02 (version 2) | ecosystem: Environmental > Aquatic > Thermal springs > Hot (42-90C) ... | reverse complement strand
TATTGTAAATGGTGAATGCTAGTTGCCGTGTCGCACCCCTGCCGCGCTCCATACCTACCTACTGCGAGGGGGTGGACTGCTGATGGTTGTGGCCGCCGATGTGCTGAGTTTCGCGCTCGCCAGCCGTCGCGTCCACAGCGTTCGGGGGCATCGATACGTCGTCAACCTGATCGTGTTGCACCCGTGAGGCGCGCATGATCGTTGACATGACGCGCACACGTACCCGCCGGACCCAAGCTCAGCGGAGCAGCAAGACCAAGGCCGCTCTGCTCGATGCCACATTGGATCTGCTCGTCGAGTCGGGCTATAAAGCCACCACGACGACTGCCGTCGCCCATCGAGCCGGGGTTTCGCTGGGCGCGCTGCTGCACCATTTTCCCACTAAGATCGACCTGCTCGCGGCCGCAATCGAACATGCATTCGATCGGCGCACCGCGGAGTACCGCCGAGCCATGGCCGAGGTCGATGCTGCCGAAGACAAACTGGACGCCACGCTCGACCTGCTCTGGTCGATGTGGACCGGTCCGACGTTCACCGCATTCGTCGAGCTGTGGGTCGCGGCCCGCACTGACGCCGAACTGGCGGATTCACTCGTGGCAGTGGACCGTGAGTTCCTACGGACAAGCCAGGAAATCTACGCCGACTACTTCCCGGGTGATCAGGCAACCGACAACGGCGCCCGAAGTGGGTTGCATTTGGTTTTCTCGCTGGTGACTGGCTTGGCGTTCTGCAACATGATCGAGGGGTACCACCCGTTCGAATCCAAATCCGTCATCGAAACATTCAAGGCGATGGCTCGGACCAGAGCCGAGTCCAAGCTCACGGTGTTGGAAAGGTCGCAATGATGGGCCACAGGCTCCGTTGTCTGGTTCTTGGATTGTCGGCGAGTGCCGGTGCCGGTCTGCCGGCACTGACCGCGATGATGACTTCGGCTGTGGCGTACGGGGACGTCTCACCCGACCCCGCCGATCCGACGACCATCGGATTGGTCATAGGCCCCAGCGGGGTGCCGATCCCCGGATCCGCCTATGTGCAAGCGGCTAACCTGCTCTACATCCAGCCCAATTTCCCCGACACCACCTACCCCGATCCCTATGCGAACGGCCTGTTCACGCCCGAGTATCCGGTCCTCGCCGTGCCCTTTTCCGACAACTACCCCACCGCCACGACTGGTCCGCTGGCCGGCTTTCCCGACCAGGGCACCTCGGTAGGCCAGGGCATGCTCATTCTGGACAACGCGATCGCCAGTGACCAGGCGGCCGGCGATGCCTCAACCGTGTTCGGCTGGTCGCAGAGCTCCACGATCGCCAGCCTGGTCATGGAGCAACTCGACTCGTCGGGCAAACCGGAACCCGACGCTGGCCTGCAGTTCGTGCTAGTCGGTGACCCCAACGCGCCCAACGGCGGGCTATCCGTGCGCTTCGACGGTTTGAACCTGCCAAGCGAGGGTATCTCGTTTGACAGCGCTACCCCCGCCAATTCCTTCCCCACCGACATCTACACCCTCGAATACGACGGCTTCGCCGACTACCCCCGCTACCCCATCGATGTCCTGGCGGACCTCAACGCCGACTTGGGCCTTGTCGACCCCCACGGGCTGTATCTGAGCCTGACGCCCACGCAGATCGCCGACGAGGCGTTCCTCCTTCCGGGGTCGGCGGCCCTTGGCGCTGACACCCTGACCAATTACTACATGATCGACGAAACGCCGCCATTGGTGAGTGCGCTGCCGCAACCCCTGCAAGCCCTGCTCGGTCCCGACCTGACCTACTTGATCAACTTGGGCTACGGTGCCGACAATCTTGGCTATTCGACTCCGGCAAATGTGCCCACCGAATTCGGGCTGTTCCCCGACGTCAGCCCGATCACGGTCTTCGACGGGCTGGTCGCCGGGGCGCAGCAGGGCATCAATGCTTTCGAGGCAGATCTGGCAAATCCGGCAGTGTGGTTGCCATCGGCGTCGGCATCGTCGTCGTTGCCGAGCCTGAGCGATCTTTTCGCAGGGCTGTCCGCCGACGTCAGCGACCCCTCGGCGACCATCACCAATATCTCCGACGGGATCGCCACTGCCAGCGCCGCCCTGTCTGCCTTGCAGCTGCAGACATCGGACATCGCCTACGGTGTGTTCTTCAGCATTCCGGCCTACGACCTCACTTTGTTCCAGGACAACCTCTCGAACCCGTTGGATGCCATCGGTCTGCCCCTTGCAGCGGACACCGGCCTGCTCACGCTAGCGGGCGGTATCGAATTCGACCTCGCTGCCGGGGCGGTCACCACGGCCGTCAACGCCATCACCGCTGCTCTGATCCCGTAGGGTTGCGATCGTCGAATACCGGCGATCTCTCACCGGATCGCGCGTGGCCCGGATGATGGTGCGGCAGGCCAGCATCAGGTCGTCCTCGTTCTCGATGGAACTGCCGGTGAGCGAGCCGACCAGCGAGTGGGTACCGAAGATACGGTCTGCACCTCGATGGACGTCCGGCCGGCACCGACAAGTTCGCGCAGGGCGGCAGCAGGGTCGCTCGCCACGCAGTCGATGTAATGATCCGGGCCGAATTGCCCAGCGAAGTCTGCCTTTTCACTGCCGCGAGCTGGCGGCTATTCGATACCCGAGGGTGACGGCATACTGGAGCATGCGCGACTGCCGCCACCATCGAGTCGGCAGCGCTCGGCAACTCCCTCGAAACCCGCCAACCCGTAAGCGAAGATAGGTTCGATCATGCCACCGGCTTTTGACACAGGCACCGGCGACAGTGGGCTTGGCGAGAAATGAGACAGTGGCTATCTGAATTCAGCGGTCGAGCTCGGCAAGAACTGCGTCGATCACCGTCGGCACCGCGGCCGCGATCGCCGGTGTCAACCCGACACCATGCGCGGTGTCGGCGATGTCGACGGTGAACACCACCAACTCGGCGGGCATGCGGCCCAACGCCCGGCCCAACGCCGTGGTCTGCGCCAACCCGAGCGCATGCGAACTCACCGCGGTCGCGGCGGCAAGGTCGTCGCCCGACCAGCGGCGAACGCGACCGGGCGTGGACTCCTCGCCGGCTGCCGCATCCACCACCACGGCACGCGCGACCCCAGCCCAGGCCTCCAGCAACGCGGCCGGTTCGCCGGTTGCTGGCACCACGCGCACCCCGGGCAGGCGACGCTCGGCGATCCGGTCGGCAACCGCCAGGCCCACGCCGTCGTCGCGGCGAAAGCTGTTGCCGATGCCGATGACGACCGCGGTGTCCGTCATCGCCGCTCGACCGTCAGTGTCAGGAAATGAGCCGAACAGGAAATGCACGGGTCGTAGTTGCGAATCGCCCGCTCGCACAACGATGTCAGCGTCGCGTCATCTAACGCGATGTTGGCGGCCACCAGCCGCGCCATGTCGTGTTCGATCGCGGCCTGGTTCTGCGAGGTCGGCGGCACGATGGTCACCGCCCGGATCGCGCCGTCCGCACCGATCTCGTATCGGTGATACAGCAACCCGCGCGGTGCCTCGCTGACACCATGCCCGACGCCGGCCCGAACCGGCACATCGACGAATGGTCGGGCCGGGCGCCGGTACTCGGCGATGATCCGTAGTGCCTCCTCCACGGCGTACACCACCTCGACGGCTCGGACGACAATGCTGCGGAACGGGTTACGGCATTGGCTGCCGAGTCTGGCCTCGGCGGCGGCCTGCCGGGCGATCGGAGACAGCGCAGCCGAGTTCAGCGAATAACGCGCCATCGGCCCGGTCAGGTAGCGGTCGCCGTCGAGGGTGGCGTGCAGCGCGGTGGAGTGCGGCACCTGCGACTCGGTCACGTGATCGAGGAAGTCCGCGGCCGTGAAGGCGGGTCCGCCGGCGCGGGTGATGACCCCGTCCTCAATCGCGTAGTGGTCCGCATCGGTCAGCGCCAGCAGCTCGTGATCGATAATGAAATCGGGAAATTCGAATTCGGCAACCGCGCGCACGGTGTATAGCGCGTCGTCCATCGCGCGACGCAACAGCTCGGCCAGTGGCTTGAGCTCCTCGGGCGTCGGGACCGCGTAGAAGCCGCCCAACCGCACGTTGATCGGGTGGATGGCCCGCCCACCGAGTTGCTGCATCAGTTGGTTTCCGGCCTTCTTGAGCGCCAGCCCCCGTTCGATGAACTCGCGACGGTCCTTGGCGAGACTGATCGCATCGGGATAGCCCAGAAAGTCCGGCGCATGCAGCAGGTAGATGTGTAGGACGTGGCTGTGGATCCACTCGCCGCAGTACAGCAATCGCCGCAGCGCCACCAGCTCGGGGTCCACAGTGACCCCGCAAGCGTTTTCGATCGCGTTGCACGCGCTGACCTGGTAGGCGACCGGGCAGATGCCGCAGATCCGCGCGGTGATATCTGGTGGTTCGCTATAGGACCTGCCGCGCAGGAATGCCTCGAAAAACCTTGGTGGCTCGTAGATATTGAGCTCGGCAGTGTCGACGGCGCCGTCGGTTAACTTAACGCGCAGCGCGCCTTCGCCTTCGACGCGAGTCAGCGCACCGACTTGCAGCGTCCGCGTTTCGGGGTTCACCGGTCGTTTCGCTTCGCGGCGAAGTTGGCGACGTTAAACGTCGAAAACAGCCGTTCCACATCGGTGCCCGACATCCCGTCGTCGCGCAGCACCGGGATCAACGCGGCGGAATTAGGCCCGGCAGCGGGACCGAAGCAGCCGTAGCATCCGCGCCGATACGACGGGCACAGCGCGCCGCATCCGGCATGGGTCAGCGGGCCCAGGCACGGCGTGCCGTCGGCGACCAGTACGCACGTCACCCCGCGCAGCTTGCACTCCGTGCACACCGTCTTGGCCGGCAACCGGGGTTTACGCCCGACCAGCAGCGCGGCAAGGGTATCGAGCAGCTGGCCTTGGTCGATCGGGCAGCCCTGCAACTGATAGTCGACCGTGACGTGCGCCGACGCCGGCGTCGAGGTGGCCAGCGTGGCGATGTAGTCGGGGCGGGCGTAGACGACCGCGGCGAATTCCTCGACGTCGGCGAAGTTACGCAACGCCTGCACACCGCCGGCGGTGGCACAGGCGCCGATCGTGACCAGGACGTGGGACTGTTCACGAATCTGCCGAATGCGCTGTTCGTCGGCGGGTGTGGTGATCGATCCCTCGACGAGCGACACGTCGTAGGGACCGTCGACCACCGCGCTGGAGGCTTCCAGGAAGGTGGCGATCCGCACCTGCTCGGCGAGTGTGAGCAGGTCGTCTTCGCAGTCCAGCAAGGTCAGCTGGCAGCCGTCGCAGGAGGCGAACTTCCAGACGGCCAGTGTCGGTGTGCTCATCTACAGCTCCTTGACTCGCAACAGCGGTCCGGCGACGTCGTAACCGACTACCGGTCCGTCGCGGCACAGCAGCAGCGGGCCGAGCTGACAGTGTCCACACCAGCCGATCCCGCATTGCATGTTGCGTTCCAGTGAGACTCGAATATCGCCGGCCGCCATGCCCTTGTCCAGTAGCGTCTGGGCGCTGAACCGCATCATCGGTTCTGGCCCGCAGAGCATCGCCGTGGTGCGGCGTGGATCCACGGTGAGCTCGCGCAGCGGCTCGGTGACCTTGCCAACCCGCCCCGACCACCCGGGCCCGGTGGTATCGACGATCAGCTGTGCCTCGAGAGCGGGATTGCGCGCCCAGCCGGCGGCCTCGTTAGCAAACAGGTGCCGCTGTGGTGTTCGTGCACCGGCGATCAGCATCACCCGGCCGTAACGGGACCGCTCGCTCAGCACCTGCAGTATCACCGGCCGCAGCGGCGCAAGCCCACAGCCGCCAGCGACGATGACCAGGTCCCGTCCGGCGCATGAACGTAGATCCCATTCGGTGCCAAACGGGCCACGGACCCCGACGACCGCGCCGGCGTCGGCATCATGCAGGGCGCGGCTGACCGCACCGACCGCTCGGATGGTATGCCCGAGGCTGTCGTCGGCACGGGACGGGACGTTGCTCACCGACATCGCGATCTCGCCGATGCCGAATGCGTAGAGCATCATGAACTGGCCCGGCGCCGGAGGCGCCAACTGCTGCGCTATCGGTTCCAGGTGGATGGTTGCCGTTTCGAAATTCTCGACGGCCCTGCTGCGCACACGGTACGGGACCGGCGCCATCGTCGATGTGGGCGGCGTCCAGGTCGCGGCGTCAGTCATCGTCATCGTCTTGCCCGCGATCGGCGGCCAACCCGGCCAGTACGTTCATCTCCTCGGTGATGTCGATTCCGGTGGGGCACCAAGCGATGCAGCGCCCACATCCCACGCAGCCGGTGCTACCGAACTGGTCATGCCAGGTTCCGAGCTTGTGCGTGATCCAGTGCCGGTAGCGTGACCGGCCCGATTGGCGAACGGCTTGGGGGTAGGTGTAGGTGAAATCGAATTCAAAACACGACGCCCAGTGCATCCACCGTTGCGCATGTTCACCCGCCAAATCGGTGACGTCCTCGGTGCTGGTGCAAAAGCAGGTGGGGCAGACCATCGTGCAGTTCCCGCAGGTCAGGCAGCGGCCAGCGACATCCTCCCAGCGCGGTGACTCCCGAGACATCACCAGCAGCTCACGCAGGTCAGCTTCGGGCATCCGCCGGCCCATCCGATCCGCGGCCCGGCTGACCTCGTCGCGGGCGGAGTCGATTTCGGGTTGGTCGGCGTCGCGGTGGGGGATCGCGGCCAGCACCTCGGCGCCGTCGTCGCTGCCGACGTCCACCAGGTAACCCGGGGTTGGGCCGTTGGTGCGTTCGGTCAGCGCCAGATCATAGCCGCGACCCACTTGCGGTCCGGTTCCCATCGACGTGCAAAAACACAGCCCGCCCGGCTCGGTGCAGTTGACGGCCACCACGAAGATCCGTCGTAGCCGGCCGACAAAGCCTTGGTCCGGGTATGCGCCGGTGCCCAGGACCCCGTTGAGGATTCCGATCGCCGACAAATCGCAGGCCCGTACCCCGATGAAGGCGTAGCGCGGCGGCTCCTCGGGCTGGTTTCCATCCGAGGACCACACCCGCTGCCTGGGCGGGTGCAGGAACTGTTTCCAGGACTGTGGCCCGGCCGAATGGCCGAACAGCGCACCGTCGTCGCGGCGGCGCAATCGATACTGTCCGGGTCCGACGTCAACCCCCCAGCCGCGCGGCAGGTCGTCGGCGGAGGTCAATTCGCCCAGTACGAGCGCGTTGTCCGACAGCGTGGGGCCCACGACCCGGTACCCACGGTCGATCAGGATGGCTATCAAGCGGTCAAGTCCGCTGGCATCGATCATCGCGCTGCCCATGCGCCCATCGTGCCCCAGACCGGGCATAGCTTAGGCCTGTTATGGCAAACTCAGCTCACCGTATTATGGTCGCCTCCGTGGAAAGTGACGCGGTCGAATCCGCGTTCGCTCGGCTGGGCCAACGCGGCTTGGTGCGCCGAATGCACGAACAGCTCGATGAGCTACTGGCGGCCCGCGACCAGATGGAACTTCTCCTGCGGGTCATCGTCGACATCAGCTCAGAACTCGACCTCGACGTGACGTTGCACCGGATCGTCAATGCGGCGATGGAACTGACCGCTGCCCGCTACGGAGCGTTGGGTATCTATGGGCCCGAGGGCAGCCTGGCGTCGTTCATCTACGAGGGCGTCGATGCCGACACGGCGCGGCGTCTCGGCGACCTACCGGTCGGTGAGGCCCTGCGCGTCGACGATATAGCGGCCCATTCGCAGCGTGCCGGACTCCCCGAGCACGACCCGCCGATGCGGGCAGTTCTCGGAGTGCCGCTCAGCGTGCGGGGCGTCGCGTTCGGCAAGCTCTACCTGGGTGATGACCGGCCTGGTCGGGTGTTCTCCGATTCCGACGAGGTCGCCGCGCGGGCATTGGCGTCGGCGGCGGCGGTCGCCATCGACAATGCCCGGCTATTCGAGCGTGAACGGGCATCCGCGCGCTGGACGACGGCCAGCCGCGAGATCACGACCGCATTGCTTTCTTCGGACCCGGAACGAGGCCCGCTGCAGCTCATCGTGAACCAGGTGGTGGAGTTGGCCGATGCCGAGTCGGCGATCCTGCTGGTCCCCACCGAGCCGGAGCTGCCGACCGACCCGACCGACACGCTTGTCGTGGCCGCCGCTGCGGGCAGCGAAGCCGCAGATGCGACCGGGAAAAAAGTTCCGGTCGACCAGTCCACGACCGGCAGTGTGTTCGTCAGTGGCACCCCGGCAATCACCGATGCGTTCAAACATCCGATCGAAGGATTCACCGACGCCGGTGACCGCTCGGTGATCGTGGCGCCGATGCGGGCCGACGACACGATGCTCGGCGTGATCGCGGTTGCCCGCGGCGTGCATCAGCCACCCTTCGCTGACCATTACCTCGAACTCGTCAGCGATTTCGCCCGACATGCCGCGATTGCGTTGAGGCTGGCGGCCGGCCGCGAGCATATGCGGGAGCTGGCGATTCTGGCCGACCGCGAACGGATCGCCCATGATCTGCACGACCACGTCATCCAGAAGCTGTTCGCCGCGGGTCTGGACCTGCAGGGCACCATCGCGCGGGCGCAGTCGCCGGAGATCGTCCATCGGCTGACCCGCACCGTCGACGATCTGCAGACAACGATCGAAGACATCCGGACGACGATCTTCAAGCTGCAAATGCCCATGCACCACGGCGAGAATTTACGGCAGCGAATCCAGAACACGGTCGCCGAGCTCACCGAAGACCGAGACATGGCGACCACGGTCGACATATCCGGTGCGCTGACGGCGGTCACCGGCGAGTTGGCCGATCACGCCGAGGCCGTCGTCACCGAAGCTGTCAGCAATGCCGTCCGCCATTCGGGGGCCCGTCGCTTGACCGTCCGCATCGAGGTGGATCACCGGGTGGTCATCGAGGTCGTCGACGATGGCCGCGGTATCCCAGCGGAAAATCAGCGCCGCAGCGGGCTCGCCAACATGCAGCGGCGGGCCGCACAGGTCGGCGGCGAGTGCTCCATCACGAGCCCGCCCGAGGGTGGAACTCGGGTGTGTTGGCTGGCGCCGCTGTCGTGATTCGCCGGCGGAGCCGCTTGTTTTCCCTACGCCTGTGGCGGCAACATCCCGCTGTTGCGGGCGGCAGCAATGTTGGCCATCACCCGCTCCAACAACGCCGCGCAGACGGTCCCGTTGTCGGCGATGTTGGTAAGGCCGCGGTGCAGCAGGTACGCATGCAAGCGTCGGTCGATCGGCCACTCGGCGAAGCGGGATCCGGCATAGTGCGAGCCGAGAAATTCCCAGGCCATCGTGTCCAGTTCGGACGCTAACGATTCGGCGCCGACGCGTACGGTTACCCCTCTCTTACCACTCACGTTGCTATCGTCATTGCGCACCCTCGCCGGGGCCTAGTGCCGAAAGTCATCAAGGGACATACCAACGTCGTCTGCGCACGCTACCCGCGTGCTACGACGCATCCCGATGCTGATCAGTTTTGGGGTTGGTCAAAAACACCAGGCAGGATTTGCCGATCTGGATCTCGTCGCCATGGGCCAGCACCGCGGATTCCACGGACTTGCGGTTGACATAGGTGCCGTTGAGGCTGCTGGTGTCAACGACCCGGTATTCGCCGTTTTCGGCGTGGAACTCTGCGTGTCGCCGGCTGACGGTGATGTCGTCGAGATAGATGTCGCTGTCGGGGTGACGGCCGGCGGTTGTGACGGGTTTATCCAGCCGGAATCGCGATCCGGCGTTGGGTCCGCGTTTGACGACGAGCACAGCCGAGACGCCGGGCGGCTCGTCGACTCCCCAGTGATCGGATTCGATTCCGGCTGACGTGTCGGTTTTGCCGAGCAGTTCTAGCGACAACGCAGCAGTGGTGTTCGCCGTGCCAGCTCGTGTCGTCTGGTGATCTTTCTGATGGTTCACTGTGTATTCCTATCGGCAGTCATCTGCTGTACGGCAATTGTGACAGCCCGGGAGTGCCCGGTGTGCCTGTTGGTCACCGGCGGCCGCGGTCTAAGTCGGGATCTCGCCCGGGCAGTGCCATGTGCACAACGATGCCGGGCGTCCGGCGCGTCATCTGTGATCCGACCATCGGGTCGCCGCCCGCTGTTAGGGCTCCAAGTCCTGGTTCCGCCGGGTCTTTGGTCACCACCTTCTCATCCGCACTCCTGATCGGCGGGCTACACCGCTCGTTGCCACAGTTCCGCGGCGGCGCGGGCCGATTCCGACGGCGCCCGGCTGGTGTCGATCGGATGCGCTTCGGCCCAGTCACCGCTGCCGGCCAGAGCGCAGGCTATCTCCGGGGTTGCCTGCGAGATGTGGTCCGCGGGTCTGGTCGCGACTCGCCGTGCGGCGGTATTCGCGGCGGTCTCGCACCGCAATTCCAGACCGAATGAATGCGTTTGAGTGGCCAGTTGACGCACTTGGTCGCGACGGCGAGGATCCCGCCAGGTGCCGTCGAGGATGACCGACTCGCCGTTGGCCAGATGCAGGTGCGCTCGACGCAGCACCTCGTCGTAGACGGCGGCGACGTTGTCGACGGAGTACAGACCAGCATCGAGCACACCCGACGAGCCACCGATAGCGCCGCTGGCCAGCAAGTCTTTGCGCACTTCGTCGGTGGAGATCACGTGCGCCCCCACCAGGTCCGCCAGCCCGTGCGCCAGAGTGGTCTTACCGGTGCCCGGGCCGCCGCCGACTAAGGCCACCCGCACCGAGCAGGTACGCAGGTGCTCGAGTGCGATGTTCATGTGGCGCGATGCATCCTCGACGGCGTCGCGATGCCCCTGGGTGAACCGTACACAATCCACTTTTGCCCTGACCAGCGCACGGTAGGCGATGTAGAAATCCTTCAGCGACCGCGGTGCCGGATCGGCGGCCAGCCTACTGTAGTGGTCCAGGAAAAACTCAGCGAGGTCTTTGCGACCCAGGAACTCCAAATCCATCGCCAGAAAAGCGACATCGTCGATCGTGTCGACGTAGCGAAGCTGATCGTCGAACTCCAGACAGTCCAAGATCTCGGGGCCCTGCGGCAGACAGAAGATGTCGTCGGCGAGCAAGTCGCCGTGTCCGTCGACAATCCGGCCGTCGGCGATGCGCCCGCTGAACAGCACCGCTCGACCGGCGAGGAACTGCACCGCAAGGTTTTCGACCGCATCGAGCCGCTGGCGGTCCACGACCGTGCCGGGACACCGCCGCAGCTCCGCGATGTTGGCGTGCCACCGAGCTTTGACAGCGCGAACCTTGCCCTGCGATGCCACGGATCGACTCCGGCCGGCGCTGTCGTGGAACCGGGCCAGCACCTCGGCGATGGCCAACAATGCGTCGGTGACCGGCCGGCCGGCTCGTACCAGCGTGGCCAGCCGGGAAGAGTCCGGGTGGCGCCGCATGACCAACACCGGCTCCGCGGCGTCGCTCCAGGGCATGCTCAGGTGAGCGACACCCAGATAGCTGGCGGGGGCCAGCCGTCGGTTGAGTTCCAGCTCGCGCTGCAGGGCCTGCTCACGCCGTCGGGGCGTGCGAAAGTCCAAGAAGTCAGTCTTGATCGGTTTTTTGGTCTTGTAGGCCAACTCGTTGACGAGCACGACAAGTCCGGTGTGGGTTTCGTGTACCTGCGCATACGGCTCGGCGTCCGCCCTGCCATTGATTCGCCCCATGAACCCATCCTCCCGCCGAGGACCAAGGACCCTGGCATGGATGGGCTGGGTCCGTATGGTCGACAGTAGGAGAAGGGTGGTTCGGATATGCCGAAAACAGCGGTGCCCGGTCGGGTGCTCGCGCGGGCAGTAGAAGTCGCGTGCCGTGCCCCTTCGCTGCACAACAGCCAGCCATGGCGATGGGTGGCCACCCCTACTGCGGTCGACTTGTTCGCCGATGCACGACGTGTCCTGCGATCGACCGACAGCTCCGGCCGCGAGGCACTGATCAGCTGTGGCGCGGTGCTAGACCACTTCCGCGTCGCGATGGCCGCCACCGGCTGGAACACCGACGTCGACGAGTTCCCCAACCCGAACAACCTCGAGCACCTGGCGTCGGTCGACTTCACCCCGCTTGATTACGTCACCCAAGCCTGGCGCGGTCGCGCCGACGCGATATTGCTGCGCCGCAGCGACCGACTGCCGTTCGCGGCGCCGCCGCACTGGGAGTCGTTCGAGGACGTGCTGCGTAGCTCGATTGACTCGGATCTGGCCTCGCTCGACGTGTTGTCCGACGACGCACGCCCCCAGCTGGCCGAAGCGTCGCAGCTCACCGCTGCGCTGCGCCGCTACGACGACTTATACCATCAGGAACTGCAGTGGTGGACGGCGCCGTTCCGGCACTCGGAAGGCATCCCGCCCAGCAATTTGGTGTCACGGTCGGAAGCCGATCGAGTCGGCGTTAACCGCGGATTCCCGGTCAATGGCTATGGCGACAGGCGTGCCGCGATCGGGCACGACCAGGCGAAGATCCTGGTGCTGTCCACGGCTGACGACACGCGGACGGACGCTTTCCACGCCGGACAGGTGTTGTCCGGGGTGCTGTTAGAATGCACAATGGCCGGGCTGGCCACCTGTTCGTTGACGCATATCACCGAGCTGGCGGCCAGCCGCGCTATCATCGCAGACCTGATCGGGCGAAAGGTCATGCCGCAAATATTGATTCGGGTCGGCATCGCGCCGGATGTCGAGGAGGTTCCGCCCCCGACGCCACGGCTGCCGTTGTCCGAGGTTTTGGAGATTCGTCGCTGATCGCCCTTTAGGTAGACCGCGAAGAGACCTTTGCTGACACGCTAGAGCTAAGTTTTGAGGGGTCGAAAATGCCTGGCACATCGCATATCTCGGCACGGGTGGGCATTGCCCGGGTCATCCGTTCGATCATCGTCTGTACGCTTTTTCTGATGCGGGGTCGTCTGCATCAGCCGTCCCGGCACGTCGGCGGGGCGCTCTGGTTTGCCAACGGCACCCGGGCGAGGATCTTTCGCGAGACCGTGGTCGACCGGCAGCGTCCTACGGCCCCGGCGGTATTGGTGGTGGAATTCCGGTTGCGCGTCGCGCACGAGCGGACCCATCTGCTGTTGCAGAGGCTCAGCGTTCTCGCCACGCCGCTGTTCGCCGGATTTCCTGGTTTCGTCTCGAAGCTGTGGCTCACGGATGACGAGAGTGGGGTATACCGGGAGATCTACGAGTTCGACGGTGCTGCACACGCCGAGTCGTATGCGGAAACACTGCGCTGGATCGTCCGGCGGGTAGTCGTGGCGGGCACGTTCGAGGGCCATGTCGTCGGGGGAGAGTGGGCTGGGTTGGTGGCCCAAGCCGAGTGCCTGGCGACCGACGCTCCGCCCGATCTGACGGCCGCATGGCGTCCCACGTAACGGTCGGCACCAAGAAAGGAGTGGGTGATGAAGGCTCAGGTTGGCGACTGGTTGGTAATCAAGGGCACGACGGTCGATCGGTCTGACGAACGCGGCCTGATCACCGAGGTGCGCTCGACGGACGGTTCGCCTCCCTACGTGGTGCGGTGGCTGACCACCGGCCATGAGGCGACGGTGTTTCCCGGTCCGGACGCGATCGTCGTCACGGCTGCGGAGCAGCAGGCCATCGACGAGCGGGAGCGCTCGCGCGAATCGACGAGCGCGCGCTAAGCGCTCAGCGGTTAAGCGCCGCCGGTGACCGATCGCTGCTGATAACAGCGCCGGGGCGGTCAACGCAGGACCAGCGAGCCTGCGGGACCGTCGCGCGCACCTCGAAGGTTCGGCGTGGACGAAAACGTCATCGTCGCGCTGGAGCGGGAGGTCTTCGAACACGAGCCGCCGGTGGGCCGGCAGGCCGTGCGGTGATCGCGTCCGGCGACCGGATCCTGATCCGCGAATCACTGGTGCGCCCGCCGTCCTCGACAAAGGCGCGCTGGTCGGACTATCCGTACCTACTGCCGCTGGCGGTGCTTGAAACGAATTGGCCACCGTACATCTTTGCCGCGGTCGACCACTTAGGTGCCGATATCACCGTGCATGAGGGCGGTGCCTTCAGGTCCGAAACCGTGAGCGGCGCAGGCTACCCCGTACACAAGCCGGTCACCGCGAGTTGGAGCGGATGTGGGGATTTCCAGCGGACGACCGAAGAGGCCGTGCGGATGAACATCCGCGCGGTCGCCGACCGACTCGTCCAGCTGGCAGATCAGGTGGCCGTGGAAGTGGTATTTGTGCACGGAGAGGTCTCGGCCCGCACACACGAGGGCCGATGACGATGGACAGATATCCCGATGTGCCTCCAACTCCCGGCGAGCGCGGCTCCAGACATCATCAACAGGATGCTGATCAGCGTGTAGCGTGCGGAGCGTTAGCGACGGACAACCAATACTGAGGCTTGGGCGTGCCGCAAGACCAGATGGTCGTGCGGTCCGAGGAGCTGGGCGAGCTTGCCGGCTTCGGCGCTGCCGATCACGGCGAGCGGTACCCAGTCGTGGTTGTCTTTCAAGAACCGTGCGACGTCGGCGCCCGCGGTCACCGGATACACGTGGACGTCCGGGTACCACCGGCGCCATGGCTGAAGGCGGTCGTCGAGTTCGCCAGGCGCGGTGCCGATAGCGAGCACCGGCAACCTGCGCAGCTGCCCTTCCCTCATCGCCTGGTCCACGACAGCATCGTTGTCGGGTGTGCCATCGACCGCCACCACGATCCAGTCGATCTCCCGCGGCGGCTGATCGGATGGCAGGCGGATTACCGCGACGGGGCAATGCGCCTGCTCCGCGACTTCGGTTGCCGTCGAGCCCAATAACGAGCGGGAATAACGGCCGATGCCCACCGAGCCGACGCAGAGCATGTCGGCGTCGCGCGATTCCACGACCAGACTTGCACCCGGTTGGCCACGCAGAATCCCGGTTTCGACCTTCACCAGCTTTCCCATCGCTTGGACCGCGGATTGCGCAGCCTGAAGTGATACCTCGGCGTGTTTGACGTCTTGGTAATAGTCGTCGCTGGTGGGATGGGCGGCCTTGACGACCGCCAGCAGACGTAGCGGCACACCGCGGTCAAGGGCTTCGCTCACCGCCCACTGGGCGGCCTGAATCGCCGCCTGGGAGCCGTCGATGCCCACGATAACCCCCGAACCGCTTGGCGTGGTATTCATCGTGGTGCGCCCTCCGCGGTTACCCCCTGGGCGACGTCTGCGTGGGACCTCGCGAGCCGGTACACGTCAATGAGGCGGGTGAGATCGTGTGCGGTGACGATGCCCGCCACCCGGCCGCCATCGACGACCAGAGCACGCTTGCCGGCATTGGCCGCCAGCCGTTCCAGCAGCGCGGTGACCGGCTCGTCGGGCGTCGCCGTGGGGACCCGATCCAACGGCACGGCGACGTCGCGGACCAGTGTGCTGGAACGCCGCTCCGGAGAGACCTCGCGCAGCTGGGTCAAGGTGATCAACCCTGAAATCGATCCGTCGCGAGCCTCCACCGGGTACGCCGAATGCCGGTCACCGAGCAGATAGCACTCGATGAACTCCGCCACGGTTATCCAGCCGGGTGCTGTGCGTGGGTGGGCGGTCATCGCGTCGGCCACCCGGACTCCGGTGAGCGCCCTTCGGGACAACGCCTGGGCCTCGTCGGTATGCGCAGCGGTGAAGATAAACCAGCCGATGAACGCCAACCACACCCCGGGGACCATTGCGCCGAAAAGGAATTCCATCAGCCCTAAGCCGATCAGGATGGTCGCGAGCGTGCGCCCGGCCTGCGCCGCGCCGACCGAGGCACGTACCGAATCGCCATGCCGGCGCCACAGCCAAGCGCGTAAGACCTGTCCGCCATCCAGCGGTGCGCCCGGCAGCAGATTGAACAAGCCCAGTAGTAGGTTGATACCGGCCAGCCACCACAACACACCGGTCACGATGTGCACAGAGCCAAGAGCATCCAATACCCAAGCGCTGCAAGCAAATCCACCTGCCAACGCCAAGCTCGTCGCAGGCCCCGATATCGCGATCCGGAAGGCCGTTTGCGGCGTCTTAGCTTCGCCGCCCAGACGCGTGACACCCCCAAACAGCCATAGTGTCACGTCGAATACCTTGACGCCGGCGCGCCGCGCCATGATTGCGTGGGCGAGCTCGTGGGCCAACAACGACGCGAGCAACACCAGCGCACCACATGCCCCGGCCACCCAATAGGCCGTCGTCGAGTGACCGGAAACGGCGGTGGGAAGGGTCGAAGCCAAACTCCAGGTGAAGAGCCAAAGGCTGCCGAGCACGCTCCAGTTGACACTCACCGGGAAACCGGCGATCCTTCCTATCGGGATGTCACCGCCCATGCTGAACCTCCGAAAGGGCGCGCCGGAAGCGGAATTGCCCTGTGCACGATGCTAGTGACTGGTGAGTGCCTTGGGCGAGCAGACGGCTTTGACGAACCGGACAATTGCGTACTCGGGCAGATGGCGGGTGATGTCAGCCTGCGCGACAATGCCGACCAGGCGGTGATTTTCCATGACGGGCACCCGGCGGATCTGGTGCTCCGCCATGACGTCGAGCATCTCTTCGACACTTGTGTCGGCGTCGACACGATACACACTGCCTTGCGCCAGCTGGCCCGCTGTGGTGGTTGCCGGGTCCATGCCGGCGGCGACGCACTTGATGGCGATGTCCCGGTCGGTGAGCATGCCGTGTAGCCGGTCGTCCTCGCCGCAGATCGGCAGCGCTCCCACATCGAGGTCGCGCATCTGTTGTGCGGCAACAGCCAAAGATTCATTTTCGCCGATACATATGACATCGGCGGTCATGATGTCGCGAACGGTGGTCATGATGGTCTCCTCGACAACGTTTAGGTCTGCAAGGCAGACCCTAGGACGCTGATCGCCCCACCTCTAGGGCCGTTGGTCCTCCGACCCGAGAGCATTGGACCTCGTCTGTCAGCGCGGCCGGGCCACGATCACTGGCGCGCGAGCGGCCTGCGCCACCGCCGCACTCACCGAACCCAGAAGCATCCCGGCGAATCCGCCACGGCCACGGCTGCCGACGACCATCAGTTGGGACGATTCGGCCTCATCGATCAGATGGCGGGCCGGGTGATCCCATACGAGCCGGCGGTGCACGACGACGTCGGGGTAGCGCTCCTGCCAGCCCGCGAGGCGTTCCGCCAGGGCTTCTTCGGCCCGTGATTGCTGAGCCGACCATTCCATGCTGGGGATGTCGGATACGTCGGTATCACTCCAGGCGTGTAATGCGATCAGCTCGACACCCCGCCAGGACGCCTCGTCGAACGCGATCGCAATGGCCAACTCCGACGCCGGCGATCCGTCGATGCCGAGTGCCACCGGCAGTTGCGAGGGTTGCAGCACGAACGGAGCTTCGCCATGGATCACCGCGACGGGACAATAGGCATGGTAAATGAGCCCACTGCTGACCGAGCCGAGCAGGAGACGCCGAAGCATGCCCAGCCCCCGGCACCCCACCACCATCATCTGTGCGTCCTTGGAGAGGCCGACTAGTGTGGAAACAGGCGTGGCAAGCAAGATTTCGGTGTTGACCTCAGGAGGGACCTCGGTGCTGTCTTCGATGACTTTCACCGCGTCCGCGATGATATTGTTGCCCGCCATTTCCCGGTGTTCGCTGGTTTCGGTGGGAACGGGAATCGCCATCCCGCCCAACGGCATTGCCGCCCAAGGCGGTTTGTCGATGACATGGATCAGACTGAGCGGGATGTTGCGCATTTCCGCCTCACGTGCAGCCCATCGCAACGCCATTCGCGATGACGGAGACCCATCGGCACCGACCACGATTCCCCGATGCGTGATGCGATTGGACATTTTGGCTCTCTCTGTTCGCCGCCTGATCTGTAGCCGACCTTAGGTGCCGGATGGTTGCGTGACAGGAGTCGTTAGTCCTCACTGAGCAGCCCGGACGTAACCGATCGGGACAGCACCGGTCACGTGTTGGGACTTCCTTCCCTACCAGCCGGCCATGTCGTCATGATCGGATAAGACACCTGCTTACCACACCGGTCACCGGAGGGATGCGATGACACGCACCGATGACGCCGCGAAGACTTGGCGGGTGAACGTCTTCGTCGACGAGCACGAAGAGCGAACCCGGGCAAAGGCTCGGCTGCGGTGGCGCGACGCGGAGCTGGTTGGTGTGGGCCTGGCCCGCCTCAGCCCCGAGGACGAGCCGGTAACCGAAATCGGCGACGAACTGGCGATCGCTCGCGAGCGTCATCACGCTGTCAGGCAACAGGGTTGCTCATAAAGCTTTCGCGGGTCACTCCCAGGCGCTGCCGCCACCAGGCTCGATTCGGACACTTGTGGAGGGCGCGGGTTTAGCTGTCGAGGACCGCCAGTGACCAGCACCAGCCCGCCAGTTCGCGGGCGATCGCGGTGTTGGCGACCACCGGGCGCTTGTTACGGGCATCGAAGCGACACCAGCGCTCGTGCAGGCGCCGGTTGGCCTGTTGGCCGCGCGCCCGTGCTGCCGGGCTGGCCGCGTCCCAGCGGCGCCGCATCACCATTCCGGGTCGGTAGGGCTGGCGGTGATGCCAGGCCGCCTCGATGAGCAGTCGGCGGGCGTGGCCGTTGCCAGTCTTGGTGATCGCCCCCTGCGAGCGGGAAGCCCCCGAGCTGTACTCGGTAGGCACCAGACCCAGGTAGGCGCCGATCGAGCGGCCGGTCAACCGGTGCCAGTCGCCGATCTCGACGGCCAGCCCAAACGCCGTCAGCGTCGAGACCCCGCGCAGGCAACCCAGCCGGGTCACCACCGGGGTGTAGGCGCTGTCGGCGGCCAACTTGGCGATCGCCTCGTCGAGGCGGTTACGGCGATCCACGGTGGCCAGCATCGTGTCCAGTGCCGTGTCGTAGGTGAGCTGTAACGCCGGTGCGTCAAACCGCTGCCGCTGCAGCCACAGTTCGTGCTTGCCGGTCCAAGTTCCTCCACCGGAATAGATAACCCCCTGCCGCAACAGCAGTTTCGACAATCGATGCCGAGCACTCATCAGATCCCCGCGGCAGTCCTCTCGTGCCCGCACCAGATCTCGGGCCGCCTCCTGCTCGGCGCTGGGAACCGTGACCTCCACAATCTGACCCAAATGCAGCAACCGGGCCAGATGCGCCGCATCACGGGCATCGGTCTTGACCCGATCCCCGGTCGGGCGTTGCAG